>Ga0209636_10002879_pt1 | contig 17555 bp, 16 predicted proteins | sample DeeMarSWOR152_54_FD_187464 | JGI IMG/M metagenome (GOLD analysis project Ga0209636, IMG submission 187464) | Marine sediment microbial communities from White Oak River estuary, North Carolina - WOR-1-52-54 (SPAdes) (version 2) | ecosystem: Environmental > Aquatic > Marine > Intertidal zone >...
TGAGCCTTTCAGAGAGAGCTACCAAAGTCAGCGGCATACCTATGGCAGACGAAGCAGAAGCAGAAGAAATCAAAAGAATCCTAGAGTAGCATCCCCTCTTTTTATCTATAGCTTGACAGTGAACAATATACGACTCAAGCATGGCAACTCCACAGAAAAGCGAGAAGTCTTTCGCTCGTAGCTTTCCATTAAATCGCAAAAGCATCAATAATGAATTCGGATTTTCTTAAACTCCTCGATCTAAGTTTTTAAACTGCAGTTCTTATATCTGCTCTCTTACAGTTAGCTTCAGAGTCAAGAAAGGGGGAGAGAATGCTGAAACCGATTTCACTGAACATTAAGAATCTGGATTTTAGTTTTGAGAATTCACTTGCAAAGATCGTTGCAAACAGAAATTGCCCAGAGATCAAGCTTGCTGGACTAAACGTAGGTCCTTTTGAGGAAGGAAATGAATATGAAACTCATTACTGGATAGCCAGACAGCTTGTTAAGTCTGGAATTGCCCGTTTTAGAGAAGAAGAATTACTAGACGCAGCTAAACTTTTTAAAATTCAATGGAAAGAACGAGTTCAAACCACTAGGCAAATATCTAAACTGCCAGAAGATTTCTATCCAAAACTTCGAAGATATTTAGTAGAATCAAAAGGGGAAATAACCAAAAAACCCGAGAAGATGGGAGAATACGAAAAAGTTAGACAACTAGCACAAGATATCATAAATTCAAGATTAAAAAAAATTGTTTTATTTGCCTCAGCTCCGGCTCAGCCAGAGCAAATTCTAGGGAATTTCACAGCGGAGGAAAGATATCTTTACGAAGAGACTTCTAAGCTTATCACTGAATGGCGAACACAAATACTCAAGAACGAGGAAGGAGAAAAATGACGGAAGAGTTAGAGGTCATAGACCCTCAAGAACACTTACAAGATTTTTTCAAAGCAGAAAAATACCGTCAAAGAATTTCACAAATGGCAATAGCAGCTAAAACATCAATAACAGTTGATTTCGATGACCTCTTGGCCTATGACCGAGAGCTTGCTGAAGAGATTCTGGAAAACCCCGATGAATATTTGAAGCACGCCAACAACGCTGCGTATGCACAATTGCGGATAGAAGATCCCGAATATGCCGAAAAAACAGAAAAGGAAGCAGTAACCGTTAGAATTGTACGGTTGCCACAAGCTGAACAACTGCGAAAACTTGGCTCAAAGCACATCGGAAAACTTGCCATGGTTGAAGGCATAGTTGTCCGTTCAACACCAGTCCGTCCAATGGTCATGCAAGCGGCATTCAAATGCAAAAGATGCGGAACAATAACATACACAAAGCAAACAGGCCCATTTCTAAGCGCTCCATTCGCATGCAGCGACCCCAATTGCAGAACAAAAGGCCCCTTCGACTTCATGCAACAAGAGTCAACGTTCATAGACTCTCAAGAACTGAGGATTCAAGAAAGACCAGAAGACCTTCCGCCTGGACAGCTTCCACGCTCATTAAACGTAAAGCTCGTTGGAACTGAGATAGTTGACGTGGCAAGACCAGGCGACCATGTTTCAATAGTCGGAACAGTTCAGGCAGTAGCACCCACACTTCCAAGAGTTGGGAAGCTCCGCGCATTCATCCTACATCTGGACGCCAACTCGATTGAGGTCCTTGGTAAAGAGCCGGAAACAGTGCTTCCTTCCCCAGAGGAAGAAGAGAAAATCCATGAACTCTCAAAAGATCCATGGATACACCGGAAAATTGTGAGTTCCATTGCACCTTCAATATATGGGTATGACCATGTGAAAGAGGCGATAATGTATCTTCTCTTTGGCGGCGTTCCAAAAACTCTTCCAGACATAACAATAAGGGGCGAATTAAACGTCCTTTTGATAGGAGACCCTGGAACAGCCAAATCCCAGATTCTGCAGTATGTGGCAAGGCTTGCTCCTCGTGGGCTATATACGTCTGGACGTGGAACAACAGCCGCAGGTTTGACGGCAGCTGTCATACGGGAGAGAAGGGGCGGAATGACTCTTGAAGCTGGAGCCCTTGTACTCGCTGATAAAGGAATCGGATGCATTGATGAAATGGATAAGATGCGTCCGGAAGACAGAGTTGCAATTCACGAGGCTATGGAGCAGCATACCGTCTCAATCGCCAAAGGCGGCATCGTCGCAACGCTTAACGCCAGAACAGCCATACTCGCAGCAGCAAACCCTGCTTTGGGAAGATATGAACCACATCGTACGGTAGCAGAAAACATCTCGTTACCAGTTACAATACTTTCAAGGTTCGACTTGATCTTCGTCCTGAGAGATGAGCCAAACAAAGAAGCAGACAGCAAAATGTCTGAACACATCCTCGAAATCCACAGAAAAGGGTTAACCCCCGTGGAACCACCAATACCAACAGAACTTCTAAGAAAATACATAAGCTATGCCAAGGGAATAAAACCCGCACTAACAAAGGAAGCACTCGAACGTCTAAAAGACTTTTACATGGCCATGCGTTCAGCAAGCGAAACAGAAGGCTCTCCAGTCGCTATAACTGCACGGCAACTAGAATCCCTTGTGCGCACAGCAGAAGCAAGAGCACGCTCAGCTCTAAGAAAGGAGATTTTGTCAGAAGACGCAGAAGCAGCCATCACCATAATGAGGAGATCGCTCGAAGAGGTTGGAATAGACGTCTCCTCATCCAAAATAGACATAGACCTCATAATGACTGGAAAACCCAAAAGCCTAAGAGACAAACTTCAAACAGTGCTTTCAGCAATAATGGAAATGCAAAGAGAAACAGGACTGGTTGAAAAAACGGCACTTCTAAACGAGCTAGAAACTAAACACAAAGTCTCAATAGGCGAAGCGGAACGCCTCATAGGGCAGTTACTACGTGAAGGAACGATCTTCGAGCCCAGAGAGGGCTACCTGAAGAAGACGTAGATTTGGGATCTGTCGGAAGAAAAAGAAGGGTGGTTGCTATTGTGCTGCCTCAATATTCGTTTCTTTGTAGTACTGAGCGTTCGATGTGAACACTGTTATGCCCACTGTTATACCGACATCATTCAATGCCACGCTATCAGGATTCATAATGTATATAACAATGGTCCACCCGGACTTGAGTGTCAAATCTTCATTAGTTCGCTGGAAAGTCCGTGTAGCGTTCTGAACGGTAATGTCGAAGGTGACGCCTGTAATACTAGTGCTAGTTACCTCTAAATCATCCGAAACGGTGACATTGTCTGTTCTCCAATAATAAACATTGTTCCACGGAGATTCCTGCCCGCGGACAGAAATCTTGTCAAGAACGACATCCTTTCCTCCAGTATTTACGATGACTATGGCTGCTTGAGCCCATGAGCCAGAAGTATTGTACCAGACATGCTGCTTGGTTAAGTGTAATGCCTCTTCTTGTACTCTTGTGGTGGTCACGTTTATGGCATAAAACGTTACAACAGTCGCGAGCAACACCGAAACTACAAGAATTATCAGCGTAGTCACTACGACGCTCAAACCTTTCTCATTTTTCAGCAGGTGCATACATCCATCTCCATACTTGATTTTTACTAACATAAATGAAAATCAAAAGTAAGACGTTTTGTACGTCACAAAAACTAACGCAATCTAACGATTATTATTCACATATTTAATCAAGAGTCAAAACTTTGCAAAAATATTTAAATTAAGTTTCAGGGAAATGTTAAAAACAGCCACGATATTTACATGACGAATAGGGTGTCTAATGGAGAAGGTTATGATCGTCGTCGGCACTCGCCCAGAAATCATAAAAATGGCACCTGTTGTCAGGGCTTCACAAAAAAAGAGAATCCCACTAGTTTTTGTGCACTGCGGCCAACACTACGACTATAACATGTCCCAGCAGTTCATCGAAGAACTTGAACTGCCAACCCCAGATTATGCTTACAAAGTCAAGGCATACTCACTGGGGACACAGACTGCACGCATAATAACCCATATGGAAAAGCTACTAAAAGAAACATCACCCAAACTAGTCTTAGTTGAAGGAGACACAAATGGAGTACTGGCAACGGCTCTAGCAGCTGTACAACTCCGAATACCAGTCGGACACGTCGAAGCTGGTTTGAGAAGCTTTGATCTACGCATGCCAGAAGAACACAACAGACGCTTAACAGATCATATATCCACTTATCTATTCGCACCAACCGAAATAGCTGAAAAAAACTTGAAAAAGGAAAACGTTTGGGGAAAAATCTATGTTACCGGAAATACAGTGATAGACGCTGTGATCCAACACTTACCCATCGCCGAAAGAAAATCGGAAATCCTAGAATCCATTCATTTCAAGACATTTGCCTTGGTCACCGCTCACAGAGCAGAAAACGTAGACGACCTGACAGTTCTTGTGAATTTCATGGAAGCTTTTGCAGAAGCCCCCATACCAGTGATTTACCCAATGCACCCAAGAACAAAAAAGAGACTTCGACAAAACAGAATCTACGGCAAAATCAGAAAATCGAAAAACATCCATATTTTACCGCCTCTCGGTTATCTAGATTTCTTAGTGTTGATGAAGAAGTGTGAAATGATAGTAACCGATTCTGGCGGTATACAAGAAGAAGCAACAGCACCATGTATAAGAAAACCATTGCTGGTAATCCGACTCTCAACAGAAAGACCAGAAGCCGTCAAATCAGGATTTGCTGAGGTCGTAGGTACAGAAAAGAATGGAATATTAGATGCCATGAAAAGAACATTGGAGTGTCCAACGGAATTACCAAGAAAGTCGCCATATGGAGATGGAAATGCCGCTGAAAAAATCGTTGACATAACCGAAGAAGAACTGGCACTCCAGCGCTTCTCTTTTTCATGAAATATACGTTATTCTCTTGTCCTCTTCTTTACGTATTTCCTCTGCTTGCGTGGCTCTTTTTTCCTCAATCCTTTGCAGACGCGTAATCATTTTATCAGCCTTTTCGATTTCTTCATCCAAACCAGCTAGATCAACATTGATACTAAGCATTGTCTTCAACACCTCTAAAACGCTCTTAGCGGCCTTCGGGTCAGGCAAATACCCACGGGTCTCACCTAAGAGACAAAGGGCATCGATTTTCTTGAAACGGGCTAAACCTAATATTAGACCAGCTGTGCCGACAATAGGACTTCCGATAGAACTCAATACGGCATTAGCCTGTAATGCCTTCTTCAAAAGCTTTTCATTCGTAGCGGCTGCAATGACCCCGGGCTTGTCCACAACTTCCATTCGGTATCCGCCCACTGTGACAATCATTTTCACGTCGTGCAACTCGGCAAAATCTAATATGCAATCAGAAATCTCATACTGACCTTCAATTGTCTGCGCTTGGCTGTCGCCAGTGAAAAGAATAAGGTCATTTCCTCCACCTTGTGACCTTGAGAAATAAAAAGTTCCGCGTAGAAGCCTGACACTTCCCTTCTTGCTCACAAGTACGAAATACGGAAAGTGAGGGGAATGGAGATAAGCAAACTTTTCAGCGTTCAGTTTTTTTATCAGATAGCGAATGGCGATCTTGCCCACAAGCCCCAAACCCGGAAGCCCCTCAATTAGAACAGGGTTTCTTAACTCAACTTTTACGTGTTCTTTAATGAGAGTCTCTTTCATTCCTTTGATCCTCTCTTCAGAGCCATTCTGTACTTAAGATACTTGTCATGAGGGGAAAACTTAGGTGGATGGGGCACTCGAACCTTTCCACCGCAACATGGACACCTATCTTTTCTCAAGGTGTATTTCCGACAACTTTCGCATCTTCTCAAAAACCAGACCACTACTTCTCCCTTCTAAAGGAACCTTGTCCACCAGCTTTGACAACGTTTGAAACGACTTTTTCACCGACGTTCTGCAATATAGCTTCCGCATGCCTATAGTTCTCCGCCGAAACCTCGATGCGGTATTTGGGCGCAGCGACAACATAAAAACGAAGTTCCGCCCCTTCAGACCTCTCAGTCTTTTTAGCGTTCATAAAAGCTTCTTTAAGGATTCTCACTCCATCAGGCTTCATGCAGCGTAGTTCAACAACACCTTTCACCTTGACCATGGGGATGTGTATTCGCTCTTCAGCAACTTCAGCAAAGACCACTGCAAGCTCCTCTGGCACACCCATTTTTGTCAGAACTTCCACCCCTTCCTTCGTGACTTTCTCGAAGGCTTCATACAAGCCATACTCCTTCTCCATTAGTGCCCCAGCTTTTTCATAAACCTGCTCCGACGACAGACCGGTTTTTTCAGCAACGCTCCTAAGCAATGCTTCAGCCTTTCTCTCCCTCTTCCAAGACATAATCTTCTCGATTTTTTCTCTTTTCGTGACTCTTCTGAGCGATAAATCTATGTGTTCCTTCTCCTCATCCACCCGCAAAACTTTCAGAACAATCTTCTGTCCTTCTCGAACGAAGCTACGAATGTTTCGAATCCAAGAAGATGAAATCTCAGAAATGTGCAGTAGGCCCCTTTTATCGTATTCGTCTAGTCTCACATACGAACCATAGTCCATGACACTCTCTACGGTAGCTATCACCAAATCGCCGACTTCTGGCCATTCTTGTTTCTTAAGTGCCATTACAGCATTCATCCTTATTCCAAAACCGAAATTATTTCTCCTTTGATTATTGCCCTTCCACCAGATGGTTCTGCGAGTTCAGCGCCACAAACGTTGCAGTTGACCTTGTTTGAAGCGTGACTGAACACGATCTGTTCGTTGCCGCATTTTTGACATTTCACTCGGAGGAACCCGCTTCTTGGTCTTGGAATTAGTTTTTCCCACTCAGCCATAATGTCAACCTCAATTTCATGTAATGACTAGCTTTCTTAATCGGATGCCGTCTTTATGTCTTGTGTAACCGCAAACCTTGCATTTCAACTTCAAAGTCTGCTTTTTGGTTGTCTTCGAGAACTGCGTTTGGAGGGGATACTTCTGCCCACCATAACCCTTTTTCTCCCGGCGGTGATGGCGCTCGCCTTTCGCCAAGGCTCTTCTCTTTCCGGCCTTATATAGAGTAACCGTGTGGATTTGATGTTTTCTACATCTCGGGCAATATGTTGTAGTCTCTTTTGGAACATTCATTTTAGTCACGACCAGCCTTGCATAAAGACAACACACATACTCTTATACTTTTTCACGGAGCAGCTAAACCTCAACCCTATCAGCCAAACGTTGTCTAACTAAGATCTTGGAGTTCTCAACAGGCAAAGAAGCAACGTCCTCGACCTTAAAAGGCCCATAAGTCTTCATGTCCGCTCCGATAATCGCTGGAACATTCTTTAAAAAGCGTACGACAGCCCTATGATGTTTTTGTTCAACGGGCACTTCAGGCGTATAGCCCCGAAGAATGCTCTTAGCGAAGTTCTGGTGTGTCTCCGCGAGTAGGGGAATGCTTCCGTAGATTTTCTTTTCTTCGATCGTCAAAAGGCTGGACGAGATTTTTTCGTCCTTAGCTATTTTGTTAACCAATTTTCCATAGCGTGCTTGAATCAGTTGACGAACCATGTGTTTGACGTTTCGCATTTCGTTTTTGAGAAGCTGCGCCTTCACTGTTCTTCTGTCGAGCATTCGCCCTTCTTCTTTGAGTTTCCTCAAATAATCGGCGATTTTAGGGTAAAAATCCGATGGAAGTATCTCCAGCTCGATGTTTTCAAGCTCGCGTCTCCAAGCCTCGTATAATTCATTGTACAATTACCCTATCTCCTTTGCCCTACCTTTGCAAATGAGCAACATGGCTGCTGCAGTAGGCAACTCGATGCTCTTTTTTCTGTAGGGACCGAAAATTTCATCACGTAATCTGAACTCCGGTGCGTCAGTCACAAAAACAGTGATAGCGCCGGATTTAAAGGCTATTGCGCTCTTAAAAGGGTCAAAATCGTCTATTACTGAAACTGAAAACTCAACTTTCTTCAAGCCAGTTTTGCCATGTAGGGTACTGGTTAACCTGATTAGGCGATGGATATCCGTCGTGACAACGGTGTCGATTCTAGCAGATTGTAGTTTTGCGCTGTACTCAGCTATCTTTCTCCATGTTTCGAAACCGATCCCTCTGACGGCGCCCCAGGTTCCTCTCTTCAACCAGTTCTCTAGAATCATATTTCTATTTGACAATAACTTTTCGGCCTTCTTTTTCTTCAATCCAATTTCCATAAGATCCTCTTCTCCGGCATTAAGGATGAAGTTTCGCATTCCCAATGTCAGGCGTCTACTCCAACCGGATTTGCCCGATGGTGGACCTTGAGAAGGCTGCGCTTCTCTCAGACTTCTCTCGTTTAAACCATGAGAGAGCACATCTAAGCCCAGACCAGAAACGTAGTCAACAATTTCTTTACGTGCGATGGAGTCGAGCGTCCTTGTGTCTTCGTTTTCAACATGAACATGGTAACCACGATGACCCGAGAAAAATACATGTACGTCCTTTTCTGAAAGACCAAGGTCCTGCGTCAGTGCGTCCAGAAGCTTTGTGGTCTCTGTTTTAGCGGAATTCAAACAGACTTCGCAGGGCCAAGTGCTTACTTCGAATTTTTCGGCACCACAAACAGGGCAGTTACTGGGAGTTAATCCCTTTCCCGTTAAACCACAAACACCACAGACCCACTTATCATGAAGCTTATCGCAAGAAGTTGGAATGTGATCGGCGTCAATGTCAAAGACTAAGTCTGCCCCCAGCCAACCCTTCCTATCCATGTCAGCCTCAGGATCCTCATAATAAGCACATGAACAATAAGCATCTGAAGGAACAGAATTTTGCAGAAACTGCTTCAATTCATCACTGCTTTTAAAACTTTTATGGCGAAGCATCCAACCCTCAAACAAAGCAAAACCAAATTCATGTCTATCAATCATTAGAAGAGAACTTTTTGAGGAATATTCTCGCTTGTAGTAGTTGCGAAACATCCTCTGCACAAAACTAATCGACTTCAAGTCCATCCACCTAATCTTAATAACTCTTAAAAAAAAGGCTTTTGCTCCACTGATCCTTAAACTCATCAGCGCGTGGGCATGATGAAACTTCATGTTTATCAAAGAAGCCAGTATAACTTCGGATGGCTGAACTCAACTGCTTCCATCTCATATTACTAAAACATAAATAACGCTTTTGAGCGATTGTTAGATATTAATACCGAACTTCAAAGAGAAACAGAGGACTGCTGATGCTGAATATTGCACAAAAATTCAACAAAAACAGCCAAATACTAGTAAAACTCTTGCCCGTCTTCTCTTTTGTTGTTCCACTTCTCATATTATATTCTCTATACCCAAATTCCTTCGAGGCAACATGGAAAGGCAGAACCTATTACCTCTTCTTCTTATGGCTAGTTTCACTGGAAATCATACTAGGTTGGGATGAAATCCAAACAAGCAAAGTGGACAAACTAAGATCTATAAGAACTCTTGCTTTTGTCATAAGTCTTCTGCTTCCAACAATATATGTGCTCATCGCTAATTTTCTTGGATTAAATCCTGCACTTGTGGACTTGGCTAAGCAGTCTGATATGGGATCATGGTGGGCAGAATTCATGCCGCTTTCCATAGAATACTTAGTCTTTGGAGTAATATTCGCCGTAATTAGTCTGATAGGGTATGGCAAAGAAGGCTTGGGGGATTTCTCAATTTCCTCTTTGCTTTTATTTACCGTTGGAACATTATACTTAGTAGACAATTTTTATCCCTATGGACAATTTACACCATTTCAGTTTCTTGTTCTCCCCACAACAATTCTCGCTGCAAATGGTCTAAACCTAATGGGATATCAAACAACCGTGATTATCACAACAAACTCCTACTATGGTTGGTTGCCTTATCTAACGGCTTGGGACCCTAAAAATCCATCTACGCGTGCCGCATATGGAATAGGTTGGCCGTGTGCTGGTGTAGAGAGCCTCATGATTTATACTGTCACAATTTTTTTGTTTTTAAAAAGGAGCACGATTCCATTGAAGCAGAAGATAATATATTTCATAATTGGCGCTGTAGTAACTTACTTCATCAACATTTTAAGGATAGTTACAATTTTTCTGATTGCAATGAACAATGGTGATGTAGGGATATTCCATGATTTTTATGGTCAATTATACTCCATCACTTGGATCATATCTTATCCGTTAATTATAATTGGAAGTCGATTTCTATGGGGAAAAATTAGGGAACTGAGAGCGAGATCAAACGTATCGACAGACATCTCTCTCACACACAACATTATTTCCACATTGGCTATTTTAGTGTCGCTGCACTCTAAAAGTGTCAGTCATAGTAAATGGACAAACAAAGCTTCAAATAGACAAGCTTGGGATTAAAAAGGTGTCAAGATGAAGATTGTACACATTGTGCCTGGCTCGTTATATCAAGGAGGAGTAGGGACACTCACGCGATTTCTATGCGAATCCCTCGTAGTGCACAGGCATGAAGTCACGGTTTATTACTTAAGTAAAGAGCCAGATCATCGAGATATAAAGGAAACTGAAAAGGGAGTAATCGTGAAAAGGTTCAACCCTATAATCGGGGATCCCTTTTATGCGCCGCCGCATAGCTTGACAGAAGATTTGAGTAAACAAAATGCAAACATAATACACGTACATAATGTTAACACATTACTTCCAGCATATATAGTAACTTTGGGAAATCAGTTTTCAAGGGCAATCATATTACAGCCCCATTACCATCGACACGGTCAAAATGCCGTCAGAAACTTGTTTTTCTCCATCTACAAAAAAATCTTCAAAACAGTCGCCGTTCAACATTACGATGTCATCATAGCTAACTCACAATACGAAAGGATGACCCTTCAGAAGGATTTCCCAAACATCTCATCAAAAATAACGTTAGTGCCCGAAGAATATTCAATAACAGTGCCACCCCACGTGAGATGGAAACCATCAGTACACACAAAAAAGGTGCTGAGTGTTGGTGCATTAACAAAATACAAGAATGTAGATAGCCTCATCCGCGCCTTCAAGGTCCTCACTTTAAGACGCCAAGACCTTGAGCTAGTTATTGTAGGTGATGGCCCTGAAAGGAAGAGATTGATGACGCTTGCACATAAACTGGAAGTTTACGATAGAATGAAGCTGAAAAAAAGATTACCTTCCAACGAACTGCTCCAAGAATATGCCAACGCCAATGTCATGGTTCTTCTGTCGTCGTTAGAGAGTTTCAGCCGCGTCGCCCATGAGGCTATAGCTGTAGGTGTACCGTTAATAGTTTATAATTATGGGGCTTTAAGTGAACTAGTGAAGAAAGGATTAGCTAAAGGAGTCAATACCCTCGATCCAGTGAACGTCGCATACGCCATAAATGACGCTATCAATAAAAATTGGACTACCACAAGACCGACACGAACATTTAAGGGTGAAGCATATGCTGCTCTCATGATTAAAGTATATGAAAACTTGATGAGGCAAGTCTCATGATAATTCAAGTGTTGTATATCATGGTTCAACTCCTCTTCCTAATGCTATTATTCGCACTTGTTGGTAGGCCTCTATTTTTTCTTTTCAGACGATATGTTAGGTTTTTCGAAGACTTCAACATTATTCAAGAGCTTGTTTTTGGCGTGTACCTTGGCGCTCTTCTCCTGTACATCTTAGCCTTACTCCCTTTCCACCTTTTCAACTATTACGTGCTATTTTCGGTATTGACATTATGTTCTGCTTTTACTCTTGTTCAGCTGACAAGAGAGTTCAGACGCGCGCGCGCGAAGGGTATATCGTTGGTTCAGTGGAGGAAGAGCGGACTAGAGCAAGTAACAGTATTGGCCTTATTCCTATTATCGTTGGGCATACAAGTCATTCCCCTCACTACATTCTTATTTGGAAGCATACATGACACTTCACTACATGCTCTTTTTTCTCAATTGATATTGGAAAATAGCCAAATACCTGCGACCCACCAACCGTACCTTCCAGCGGCAATCATTTACCCTCAGGGAGCACATGTAATCTTTGCCTTTGCAACTTTAATCTTAGGTATGCCAACCCCATTTACAGTGTTTCGCGTTACGCCTTTGTTTAATGCACTCACAGTATTTGCGGCATACCATTTTGGTAGGTCACTTGACGGAAGAAAGTGCGCAGGATTATCTTCAGCTTTAGTTTTCACATTCATTTCAATGTGGCCGACGCATATCACTTGGGGTGGAAACCCTTTTGCAATAGGTGTGCCGCTCTTTATCATGGCTGCTACGTTTCTAGGACAAACCGTAAATTCAGAGGATATGTCTGGAAAACATGAAATCTTATTCTACGCTATCGTAGGAGTGTTTCTAGGATTTCTAGGAGCGGTTCATTTATCACTGTTCTTAATTCTTATCTTAGGATGGGTAACACTTTTGTTATATAGATGCAAAAAATATCGAAAAATGTCAAACGAGTTAGGAAAAATGGCGATTCTCATGGGCGTAAGCGTAATCTTTATAGCTCCTTTCCTTTTCAGGTTCATCTCTTACTATAGCCTACCCGGGCAAAACATAGGTCTACCTTCAGATATTAAAACTCCTGAATCTTCACTACTACTGGTAACAGATCCACACCTGTCATTTGAAGGCTTGAAAGAGGCTATCTTAGGTTGGTCATCCCAATACAATCTATCTCCGTATCTTCCTACTAGACTCATGTGTATTGCTCTCTTTATCCTTGTTTCTTTAGACCTTATACGTAAAGCACTAAACAGAAGGCGAATGACTAAGGCTGAAATTGTTGGATTAATAATAGTCACTTTAAGCATTCTTGTTTTCCTTACGGAACCAATTAATCCAGTTCCCTCCCTATCTCTTAGGACCGGTTTAATGTTATACGTTTTCTTGATGTTATTGTTGGGGAGTTTTATCCTCTCCTTATGGACAAGTTTGACTTGCAAGGCCCTCAATGCCAAAACTGTCAAGGCGGTAGCTTTAACACTTTTAGTCTCTGGAGCCTTATATGCACCCTTCATTTACTACAAATTCGCCGAAGATCCATGGACCCTCAAAAGACAATATGGTATATTCGCTATAACAACCCAAGATGATTATAACTTGATGCTTTGGATTAGGGATAACCTGCCACAAACCTCTATTATTTTGGTTAACCCCTATGAACCGGGAATATTCATACCAGCACTGTCTCAGAAAAAAGTAATTTACCCCTACTCCGCTTATCATTTGTCTGCAAGCTATGCCAATACAACTTTCGCAATAGCAAATGGGGTCCTAGACTTCGAAGGCTTCAGTTATTTGATTGATCACCATATCACCCACATTTATGTCGGAGCAATGTCATCGCCCATCCAGAAAATCCTAAGATCAGAGGAAAAAACTTGTAATTGGGATCCGAGCCTTTTCTTAGGTAACCCCAACTTCAAACTCCTAAAGAAAATAGGATATGCATACCTTTTCGAGTTCCAATTCAAAGACCCACAAATGATACTTGCGGATAACTTTGACTATGATAACCCCGATCAAGGTGGATGGTACATTGTTAAACATGGTGATGGAGAGGGAAACGCAAGCATAATTCAAAGTACATCGTTCACGGAATCAAATAGCCTCGTATTATACGCAAAGAGCAAAGGCGAACCATACTTGACCTCAGTTTTACGCAAAATATATGCTGCCGACACCTCTAACGTGACGCTATCCCTTAATCTGAAGTTTGCAACTGGCTTTAGTTCTGACGACACCTTACTTCTAATAATATCCGACACCAGCAGAGATAATTTTACTCGTGCTCACTTTGCCTCTAGCGAACACTATCAATTCAATCTGAGCGGGATGTGGGAGGATCTGCATGACAATGAATTGCCAAAATCGTTTTACGTGGAAATACTAAATTTTGATGTTGATGGCATTGGAAATATAGTGTGCGTAGATTCCATTAATATAAGTGCCAACAACGCACGTTTGGCTGCAGCCTATAGCCCTTCTGATTGAGAGAGCTTTATATCTTGATGATATGGTTACAAGGCGGTGATATGATATACCCATTGAAAGAAGATATACCCATCCGAACGCTATACTCAAAAGGTATCATCTAAAGCGTCTAACGATTATCGTAAATACACTTAGTAATATCATCAAAATTAATGATCAAGGCGGACTAACTTTTCTAGATGCTGGGTGCGGGTATGGAACCTACGTATCACTCTTGGAAAAGAGCTTTGACTACATAGTCGGATTAGACATCACGCTACAAAATCTAAGAATAGCAAAAGAAAGCGTAAATGCCAAAAGCAAAGTGGACTTTATCCTAGCTGATATTAATTACCTTCCGTTTTATGAACTGTCATTTGATGTCGTCCTTTGCTCCGAAGTTCTGGAACACTTATATGGACCCGCCAAAGCTCTCCGAGAACTTTCACGAGTCTTCCGAAAAACGTTACTCTTGACAGTGCCCATTACAAACGTATGCAGACATGCTACTCGGGTCATCCAATACAACTACAGACTTTGCAAGATCGAAGCAGATATCGGACATGTAAGTATGCACGATTGGATGTGGTGGAAAAGCATTGTTCGCGAAATCGTCAAAAATCGAGGAACTAGATACGATATAAAAACTGTTCATCCTTACATATCGTCGGAGCCATTCACATCGATATTTGCCGCATGTAGGAAAAATGCGATCCTTAAAGTGATAGATAAAGCTCTAGATATGATGGAGAAAATTCTGTCACGACCTATGTTTGCAAATTGCTTAGTTATGACGGCCACAGCCCAGTGAATAACCCCACAAGTTCCTTGACTAGAATTTTCCACTTTCCACGCGATAGCAATATGGAATGTCACCAGTAACAACATCAAAGATTGCTAACATATAAGATACACATTGTAAATATAACATGACAAACATATCTAAGATTCTTCTTTTTTCTCTGATTAAAAACTTGAACAAGCTTGGAATTATCTCGCTGATCCGTGTTGTAGGAACAGTATATCCCATGTTCTTTCTGATTAACAGATGGCCAGTAAAAATTCTTCTACGCTTAGCGATATAATCTTTACAATTGTCAGGATCTTTTGTATAAACGATGGCATTTGGCGCATAAACTACACGATAACCTTTCCTCTGTGCGCAGCAAGAAATGTATTCATCATCTGACACCGTGCGATACGGCAAGTGGCTAATTACGTTCTTCTTAACCGTAAAAAATGTTCCATTCACCTTAGGTGCCTCTTCTTTACGCATAAGATTCAAGCAAAGCTCATGATGTAGCTGGCGCTCAAGGCGTGAGATAAAGGAAAAAAGCCCTTCCTTATCACCATTAAAAGGCATAACATTTCCACTAACAACGCCTATAGAAGTGTCGAGAAGAAACGGCTTCAGAATTTCTTTGAAACACTCATCGTGGAGCTTGACATCTGCATCCACGAAAATCACTATGTCTGAGGCGCAAGCCTTGAGAATTTCATCAAGAGCTGCGGCCTTACCTGCCCTTTCATGTTTGTCAATGATTTTAATTAAAGATGATGCTTTACAACGTTTGATCGTCGCGATAATCTCATCTTGAGTCCCATCAGTACTTCCACTAATACTCACAATAACCTTGTCCACTTGAAAGCCGTTTTTATTCAAAACTTGACGAAGTAGGCAACCAATTCTTCTTTGTTCATTATATGCTGGAATACCTATAGTTACACCAAGCTTTTTATCACCACTTGCTAAAGAATAAGTGTTGGATAACTGTTCCTTTCTTTCCTTCCATATACCAGTATCCATGAACCATCCCGCCCTAGTAGAGCTTAACGGACATTACCAAATCTAAATAGACTTCACTTAAGCCTTTCGCAATCCCGTGTACAATTTATCAGCAAGCTATTTTATTGCCGTTGAACCTCAGAAAATGCTCAACGGTATTTTTAACGGCATTCTCGCTACTATATTTCGGTTTCCATCCTGACGCCTTCAACCTAGAAACATCCAGAAGCATTTTTTTAATGTCGCCTTTCCATCCTCTTCCACCACTAAACCCGCCAGTAAACCTGAATTCCACATTTTTCAAACCCATTTCTTCAACTACGATTTCTGCTATTCTTGAAACAGTTATCCAGTCTTCAGAGCCGACGTTAAAAATCTCTACTTGCGGGTTGCTTTTTTTGCAAACCGTCAATATTGCATTTGCACAATCATCAATGTAGAGGTAAGATTTACGTTGCATCCCATCGCCTAAAATCTCTAATTCTTTCTTATTTTTCCTCATTTTTCTTACGAAATCGGGTATTACTCCATGATGGCTCTTGGGTCCAACAATATTGGCGAATCTAAGGATTAGCGCAGCAAAATTGTATAGATAAGCATAAGAGCTAATCAAGGCTTCGCACGCAAGTCTAGATGCGCCATAAATGGAAATTGGTTTAAGAGGAGCATAACTTCCATTTGTAGGAAACATAGTTACATCACCATAAACAGTGGAAGTTGAAGCAAAAACAACCTTCTCAACATCACAATTTTGCCGCAACGCCCCCCAGCAAAACATGAGTAGCATAAATATTTTGCTCAAAGCAATTCTCCGGATCATTCAGTTCTAGACGAACCTCCGGGTTGGCAGCGAAGTGAAAAACGATATTTACATCCGAAACCGCCTTTTTTACGTCGTTAGACCTTGTACAATCCCCTTTTAGCAGGCAGACTTTATCCGCATGCTTTTTCAAGATCCCCTCAACATTCTCGTATTTACCTGAGGAAAAATTATCAAAGATAACTACGTAACTACCTAAACTTGCGAGTTTCTCGCACAAGCAAGAACCAATGAAGCCAGCTCCACCTGTTACCAGAACCTTCTTTCCTTCCCAATACATTTCTATCGCTTATTTACCACAGCTTTTGAATAGAATTTTAACATTTTCGGTTAAGAGTGAAAATATAGGAAAGGAAATCTTTCATTTCATTAAAGGTCAACTTTGATTCTCCCTTTTTCCTATTAACAAACGTTATAGGCATCTCTTCAATCCTGAACTTTCGTAAGTAAGCCTGTCTTATTGTCTCTATTTGTATCTCATAGGTTCGGCTATGCAAATCATTTATTATCCCTTTGACAAGTTTCGTGGAATAACACCGCATTCCACTAGTGCAATCGGATATTTTTGCATTAATCCTTAACTTGGTGAGCAGATTAGCTACTTTGCTTACTGCCAAACGTATTATGCCCCAGTCTCTTGCACTACCACCTCGACAATATCTACTTCCAACAACAAGGTCAAAACCTTTTTTGACTGGAGCTATTAACTTGGGAATTTCTTTAGGGTTGTGCGAATAATCAGCATCCATCGTAATTATATACCTTGGAGGATTCCTCACTGATAAGAATACCCTGAAACCGTCAGTTATTGCTGTTCCTAGTCCAAACTTTTTCGGTCTTGCAAACAGAAGAATGTTGCGGTATTTTTCTTGACATTTTCTTACTATGTCTGATGTTCCATCAGGGCTGGAATCATCTATAACGAGAACGGAAGTGTTCAAATTCAGGTTTTCGATTTCATCAATAAGTTTCTCTATGTTCTGCGCCTCACAATAAGTGGGAAGGATTACACCGATTTCAGAATTTATATCCAGATTACCCTCAACAGATTTGGACGGGTCTACCTCAAAACTCGTGTTCCCTACCAATTCTT
>Ga0209636_10002880_pt1 | contig 17554 bp, 15 predicted proteins | sample DeeMarSWOR152_54_FD_187464 | JGI IMG/M metagenome (GOLD analysis project Ga0209636, IMG submission 187464) | Marine sediment microbial communities from White Oak River estuary, North Carolina - WOR-1-52-54 (SPAdes) (version 2) | ecosystem: Environmental > Aquatic > Marine > Intertidal zone >...
CGGGTCAAGCAATTGTCGGGCCAAGCCGATACACCCTCCACCTTTTGGAATAAGTGGTTTTTCATATCGTCTATTCTCTCATTGCAAATCAATGAATTCAGAGGGCTTCTCTGATCATTTTGATCATTTCATCCAAATCAGAGGGATTTGTGATATCAACTATTTTGTTGACTATATCTCCCTCTGCTAAATCGCACATACATTTCGCATTTCCGCCAGTAGGGACATGGCTTGTTACAATGAAAAATAGTGATTCAGGAAAAGCTCTTGAGACTTGGTATGCATTCGAAATTGCTTTTTTGACTGTGTCTGTTCTAAGCATCCCTGGACGCGAAAGTTTTCTTATCTCATCGTCACATGTTATCCTATCGGCGGCGCCTTTCGTTTCAATAATAGCAATTATACGCCTATTTGCAATCATATCTACTAAAACAGCAAAATCTGCCTTTCCAACTTTACCCATGCATGCTTCAGGAAATTCAACAAGATCTGGGTATAGTTTATCTATGATAACTTTAAAACATATCTTAAATGTTAGGTAACATTTATATAACTCTTAATTAACATTGACTATGGATTTTAGCTTACTGGGTTTTATAAAAGCCAGTAAACATAGGGAGGGAATTGTCGGGATTTTGGGGGAGGGGATTCTAACACTCACAGAAATATCTAGGGCACTTGAGAAAAGGCAAAGTATATACTTTAACCAAAATTGGGAAGGAATGTCTAGATGTACTAAAGGGTGATCATAGTGAAAAAAGGCACTAAAACCAGCAAATTCGGAGTATCAAGAAGAGAAAGTCATGATTCAACCTTATTTTACAGCAGCAGATTATATGAAAACTTCAGGACGGATGAAGAAAAAACTGAAATTGAAAATCAGGTTCCCTATGATGTTCTGGATAGAATCCTTTTGCAGGATAGCAGGGACATGGGGAATATCCTCGATGGAAGTGTGCATTTGATGGTTACCTCACCTCCTTATAATGTTTCAAAAGAATACGATAAAGACCTAACGATGGAGGAATATGCTGAGTTATTAAGAGATGTTTTTACTGAGACGTACAGGGTTCTCATTCCAGGGGGCCGCGTCTGTATAAATATTGCTAATGTGGGGAGAAAGCCTTATATTCCTTACCACAGTCTCATAATCACCCTAATGCTGGAAATCGGCTTTCTCATGAGGGGGGAGATTATCTGGGACAAGAATGCCAGTGCTGGTACATCCACCGCCTGGGGAAGCTGGAAATCCGCATCTAACCCGACACTGAGAGATGTACACGAGTACATACTCGTTTTCTCAAAGGAAAAGTTCAAGAGAATCAGAAAGGGGAGAGAGAACACTATAACACGGGATGAATTTTTAGAATCTACGAAAAGTATTTGGAGATTTCCAGCTGAAAGTGCAAAAAGGGTGGATCATCCTGCTCCTTTCCCTGTTGAATTGCCCTACAGATGTATTCAACTCTTCACTTTTAAAGAAGAGGTGGTCTTGGATCCCTTTTGCGGAGTTGGCTCTACTTGTGTTGCAGCAATAAAAGCCAATAGACATTTTATTGGACTTGATAATTATCCAGAATATGTTGAAAAGGCTATTAAGCGAATAGAACAACAATTATGCCAAGAAAAGATAACTTCATATTTATAAACACGCTGAATATTTAAGAAACACTTTCATGGCGCATTTGGGATACAACAGAGCCTTGGCAGATTAGTAAGCAACTTTGTTCTCATGTTAAGTAAGGGGAAGAAATTGTGGAAGAAATATCACGTACAAAAAGAATCCCAAAGCCCCCTATAGACAATAAGCTTACAAGTATGAGGTTAAGATGGAAAGCGTGATCTTGATAGTCTCTTTCGACAATAACTTTAGAGAAATGACATCTATTCTCCTAAAATCTCAAAAAAAAGCAGCAAAACAGTCTCCTTTGCACCAATTTCTTTATAAAGGGTTTCCACTCCACACACGAACACAACAAGGCTGAACGCAACAAGATACCTCGAAAGATTAATTTCGTATACTTGTATACCTGGGTTTGACAACTTTGTAAACAAAAGATGAATCCTGAAAGGAAACCATTTTATTCTAAATGTAAAACTATTATCATGACATCTATCTCCTACAGGGTTCCACAGCTGTACGAAATTGGTGTAAGGATCCTCCATGGGAATACCTTACCGTTGAGATACTCAAAGATAGCTCAAGAAATTGGCAGAAACAAGAAAGTGCTCGATCTAGGATGCGGCACAGCACTGTTGTACCCTTATCTGGTTTCGTGTGAATATATTGGATGGGATTTGAATGATTCCTTTGTTAGATATTGCCAGAAAAAAGGATTAAATGTAAATAAAAAGGATATATTTCAATTTTCAGAATATCCTGCATGTGATTATATTGTTTTATGTGATATTCTCCATCATGTATTCCCTAGAGATGAATTATTGTTGAAAGAGGCAGTAAAGAAAGCGAATGTCATTGCAGTAGAGCCCTGTTCCAAAAGAAGGCTTCCTAAACCATTAGTATTTCTGTATGATCAAGTAATAGGAGATGCAGATGGTATCAATTCTTTTGAAAATCGAATGCAGTGGAACTACAATGAACTCACGTTGACCCAGAAATTTTTGCAGTTGGGGGCAGTGAAGGTGGAACCTCTGAATAATTACATCTTTGCATTATTTGAACAGAGGACTGTCAACCCTTTGGGGGATAGAACTTTTCAAATTTAATAACCTTTCCTTTTATAGAAATCTAGGATAGTAAATGATAAAATGTACAAAATGTTACAGGCGTAACATATTGACCTTCAAGACTGACAACCGCGAACAGGTAATTCTTAAATAGGAGGAAAACCTTCTTACAGTAATGAAACCCTTCCTCACCGTGGTGACAATCTGCAGCATAGTCGTTGCTGTTATAGCTCCTCCCGCATTCAAGTTAATAGCTATCTTTTTTTTGTTCTGCATACCAGGATTTGTTATTGCTACCTTTGCACTGCCCCAGAAAGATTTTGTGGACCAGGTGATCCTCTCCATATTAACTGGATTTGCTTTTCAGATCGTTTACGCCTATATTCTCTCTTTGGCATTCCATTTTTCTCTAGTGAGTCTATCCTTACCCGGGTTGTGCCTTTCCATTCTTTTTGATTTTAAGGGAACCTGGAACCCTAAAATAACCAAGAAAGCATTCCTTATTTTTATCCCTGCACTCCTCTTTGGAGTTTTAGCCCTTAACTTAGTCCCTGGTGAAGATGCAAACTTCCACATTCTGGCCTTGAATGAAATTGTAACTGCTGGAAAAGTCCCCTCAACCTACCGATTGTACCCTGAAATTCCGCAGGTCATGTATCCTTTAGGGTTCCACATATTGACTGCACAGCTCCAGATCTTTTCTGGTGTGGATAACCTCATTTTCAATTGTGCCTCCATTGTTTCTGCTTTACTCTGCTTATCTGTTTACTGGTGTACCAAAAAGTTATTCTCTTTCGAGGTCGGATTGTTAGCTGGTGTACTCTCTGTCTTTGCCACGCTACCCCCATTCCATAGTATCATTCTGAGTACGTACGCCAATTTAATGGCTTACATATTTACCTGTGCAGCCATCGGAGTAATTGCAGATTTTGATAAAACCATGAATTGGAAACCCTTACTTCTTCTATCGCTGATACTGGCAGCGGGTATAGAAACCCATTTATCCTTTTTCTTGATTGTAATACTTGTTTTCATGTTTTTGGTGACAGTCCTCGTAAAAAATGGTTCTTACAAAAATGTGAAATATGTTATAATTCCTTTATTTTCTTTAGTGTTGAGTATACCATTTCTCATACGTATTTCTCCAGGGTACAGCCAGTACGAAATTGGACAGTTCCTCTCTTTGTGGTATGACCCGTTACAATTGACTCCACAAATGATTCCCCATCAAGTTGGTATCTGGATCACCTTGATTAGCATGCCCGGGTTCTTCCTCCTGGAGAAACACAGAGTCCTCTTTTTATCCTGGATAGGTGTTTTCCTCTTTTTAGCATTAAATACAATTATACGGATTCAATTTCCCTTATGGTATGTCTTTTTTGCCACCAGAATGGTGGATCAGTTATTTCTCCCGTTTTCCATTTTGGCTGCTTTTTTTATTGTGAAAATCTGGAAATTCTCCAGAATTGGTGTGGTATTATTATGCGGAATCCTCTTATTCACAGGAAGTTCCCCCTTAATGCAAGCACCCAGAGCAGACAGAGGTGATTTATTCCCCACTATCTCCCATTTTTTTGCTGCAGATCAAAAAGGAATGGTGTACTTATTAACCGCAGATGAAGATGCAGTCATTTTAAACGAATGGTGGACTGCCACTGGCTCTGCATGGATTCCCTCTTTGGCGAACAGACGCGTTGTCTTTCCGTATATATTCTCTCTGGAGCATTACATGGACGTGTTAAACATTCCAGAAAAGGAACAGAAAAGTTTTGTCATTGCAGCTTTCCCCGATTCAGAAGAAGCACACAAGTATTTGAAAGAATGGGGGGTGGATTACATTTTCCTTTCCAGTTATGTACTCGAAGAAGCCAAGTGGAGAAATAATTTGTGGAACCCTTTCGTGTTAATAGAAAGTCCCAATTACGATTTGGTATTCCAGGAAGAGCATACATACATTTTTAAAGTGAATCCACGCTTTGAGTACAGTAATACCTTTGGTTTGAATGCGTTTGGGTTCATTACCGTAACTCCTGATAATCCTGTGACGTTAGATGTTTCATTAAATCCTGTAAGCTTTTCTGTAGATACAATACTGGACATGTACATTGAAGAAAGTGAATGGGGGGAAATCAAAATTGAAACTGAAGAATCCATTTTGGCAGTAATACCTTTAACAGAAACAGGGTATAATGTTCACGTCGCAATGAGAATTCCTGCAGATGTCAATGAGGTAACGATCTCGGTGAGCAACCAATCGGTAAGACTGTTAACATCTGTGTCCACTGCATTTCGTGACAGCTTTCGATATTCCTACAATGTAGCCTTAGTAGGAGAATGGGAAAAAGCCAGAAAAGGGTACGAGTTGAAGGATCAGGGGCACATTTACTTGTTTAATATTTCAGGGACAATTGAGTTAACCTACATAGACACAGGGGAGGGGAATGTGGATTTCAACATGTTTATTGATGGTAAATGGGAGAAGTTAACAACCATATACCGGGAGAATGATGGAGAGAAGAAAACGATTCTCTTGGAAATACCTGAGGAGTATACATTGCTGGATATTGGTATCAATAACTGGGGAGATCCTTTCGTTTTTATTGGATTGAATTGAAGATTCCAAAATAGTTATATAATTACTCGCTAATCCAATCGTTGTTTGTTACATAACTGCAATACTCCCACGTGAATCAGATGACATTTCTGTAACCAGAACTGTCGAATTTTCAGGAGATGGAGGTCTCTGATTTCATAAATCATCTTTTTGTCGATGAAATACAAACAATAGAGATAAATTCACAAAATGTTACACGTGTAACAAAATTGAGACAAATCGATAAAGATAATCTTACTGTACCAAAGGTTTATATATGTAACAACGATAACCTATACGAGGTGATTCACATAAAAAAGAAAATAGACATGAACTCACCTGAGTTCAGAAAAATGGTTGATGAACTCTTGGAAGAAATAAAGGGAATTCCAGAAGATCCAGAAACATTAGAAGCTGCAGAAAAACTCCACCGAGAACTCAGTTATTTGTCACCTGAGGATTTGCACAAACCTTTTACAATTTGAAGAAAGATCTCCAATGAAAGTATATTCACTTGACCGAGAACAGAAAGACTTAGGGCATTCTCGTCAAGCTCAATACTTGTTTAATTATGTAAGAGATTTAAAGGCAAAAACAGTTATCCTTGAGGAACAGTATTTTGATAAGGATTATGTAGTCGATTACTCTAAATTCTATGCACGTTCCTTTACAACTCATGAAAGATTTACAAAGCGGCTGCATTTCTTTTCGCATTCATTTTCTCAAAAAGAGTTCAGAGAAGTATTAGAAAATAATAACATGCAGCTTTCACATATAGTAAGGGAATCATATCTTGGTTTTGTCGTAGTTAAACCCCTTGTTGATGCACGTGGAAATCCTCTGATAGGTCGCACTATTTTGAAGCCATATTCTCCTTGTACGGAGCAAGATTCCTGCAATTTCGTGGAAGGAGAATATTCAGCATCCCTGTATGGCATTCCCCTCCATGTGAAATCGCTACCTTTCCAGGTGCAGGACATAGCCGTGGGTGCATGTTCTACCGTAGCTTTGTGGGTGTCGCTACATCCTCTCTATGATCTTTTTGGAGTCCCCATGCAGTCACCAGCAGAGATTACTGAAAGATCTGCTTCATTTCCCACCGAATATCGTAGTTTCCCATCTTCTGGGTTAACTCTTGAACAAATGATAGTCTACATTAGATCTACGGGATTGGATATTGAATCGATTGATATCGAATCCAAAATAGAATCTGAAATAGGAGAGCGCATTGTCCCCGATGTGATAAGAGCATATATTAAGGCAGGTCTGCCCATTATCGCCACTGTTGAACTGGAAAAAATGAAAAATACGTATTGTCATGCTGTAGTGATAAGTGGTTACCGCTGTGATCAGACTGGCGTGATCAAAGAATTGTATGTGCACGACGACCAGATAGGACCCTACAACCCAGTAGTATCTGATGAAGGATTCATAGAATGGAAAAATAGATGTGTCTTAAAATATGACAGGAAACTAGTTGAAAAATTGCTCATCCCTGTTTATCCAAAAATCAGATTGACTTTTGGCCGCATTTATGAAGTTTATTTGAGGGAAAGGAAAGGTTCTCTTTCTAAAGAATTCAGTACAGAGTTATATTTAACACAAGTGGGAGCATACAAAGAATTCTTACGGAATCATTTCATTCAAGATAAAGTTAAGATACTTACCACCTCTTTACCACGATTCCTTTGGATTATATGGTTTCATCTGAATGGAACACCAGTTATTGACGATGTCTATGATGGGACTTCAGTCTTCCCTAAGAGGCTATTAACTGTACGGTTCCATGATAAATAGAGGGAACATTTTTGTCAGGAACAGCCTAATTCCATTCCTCAAATAAAGTGTTATGTGAACGAGGGTGTAAATTGCTCCAATGTAACAGATGCGCAACACCAAAAAAAGAATAATTTCAATGTCGGAAGAAGAGAATACGTGGTTATCCTACAGATCGTTCAAGTGTTCTACTGCGTCACATTGATAGAGTATGACATTTAGTACTTCATGAGGCTTTTGTCGTGCCTTTTCCAGCACTCCAATCTGAATAATTCACAAACCTTTAAGTTCAGTGAACCGATACATAGTTCATGACTGAGGATTCAGTTTTCAGCAAAGTATTGCATCCCTTCCGCTATCTTTCAAGAGCTCTCCAGAAGATCAAGAGCCTTCTAAAGAAGGAAAAGCCTGTCCTGATAAATCTGACGCCTCATGATGTGGTTATAAGGCAAAATGGGGAGGATATTGTGATCCCAAGAAGTGAGAAGGTGGCACGAGTAAGAGAAACAGAAATACATACAGAGACTATAAATGGGGTACAAGTGACAGATATATACTATGATAAGACATTGAACCTTCCAGAACCCAAAGACAACACCTACTACATTGTGAGTATTGTTGTAGCGTACGCAAATTGTGATCGTCAGGATTTAGTGTTTCCTGATGGGTTGAATGCATATCGGGATGAAAAGGGACAGATAGAAGCAGTACCTGGGCTGAGAAGAGTTGTTGAAGCACCTGGTGCCACAGAGAAAATTGCACGTTTCTTTAGTCTTGACAAAAAATAGTCTGCCTGATTTCACATTAAAAATCGTTGAGAGTGTAATGCTGCAGAAAAGGTGTTCTGGCTGGAATTAAAAAGGTGTGCAGCATAGTATTTTAGGTTCTGGTTTCTTGTAGGCTCAATATCACCTGCATTTTTCAACTTGGGATTGTACTTTGACTGATACTTTTCTGCTCGGAGATTTCCAATTGTGGGTGTTTATCCCATTTTGTTACACGTGTAACAAAAAATTGGCTTTTATTTAATTATATCCTATTTCTATGATATTTTAAGACATGTAAGATTTCGGGCACTGCACTTTTTGACAACCCCAACCCTCCCATAACTATAAAAATAGGAAAGGGAATCTAGTGTAATGGACGTGAAACAGATCAAAGAAATGTTCAGACAGATAGCCTCCAAAGAACCAGAGAAATATTTCGGAGTGGAAACCTTAAAGAGTTTAGGATTTACCAGGAAACAGTGTAGTAACTGCGGGAAGTACTTCTGGAGTGTTACTGAACGGAACGTGTGTGGTGATGTGGTATGCCAGGGAGGGTTCCACTTCATTGGGAAGAAACCGTACAGACCATTAACGTACATTGAAGTGTGGCAGGAGTTTTCGCGAATATTTGAAAAGTTAGGGTACACGCCCATACAGAGGTATCCTGTGGTGGCCCGCTGGCGAGATGATACTGATTTTGTACAAGCTTCCATCTACGATTTTCAGCCCCACGTGGTATCAGGGGCGGTAGATCCTCCAGCAAACCCATTGGTGGTACCACAATTCTCGTTGCGATTTGTGGACGTTGAGAATGTAGGGATCACTGGTGGGCATTACACCGGCTTTGTCATGATTGGCCAACATGCATTTGAGCGTCCAGAAGATTACGATCAGAACGTGTATTTAGATCACATCTACCAATGGTTAAAGGAAGGGTTGAAGATACCAAAAGAAGAGATCGTCTTTCACGAGGATGGATGGGCAGGAGGAGGAAATGGCGGCGCCTGTATGGAGTACTTCTCACATGGGCTAGAACTGGGAAATCAAGTGTACATGTTATACACACTGACTGAACAAGGGTACCAAGAATTAGATTTGAAAGTGCTGGACATGGGCATGGGTCAGTGTAGGGTTGCCTGGTTTTGCTCATCTGCTTCAACCTCGTACGAGGTAGTATTCCCCACAGTCATGGAAAAGCTGTACAAAATGACTGGAATTACTCCTGCTCGTCATGTACTGGAGAAGTTTGCCCCTTATGCGGGTCTTTTTAACATTGATGAGGTGGATGATATAGAAAAAGCGTGGATTCACACTGCTGAAGCCATAAATGAGAATGCAGAAACCCTGAAACAGGAAGTGAAAAGGCAGGCAGCCTTATATACCATAGCAGAACATGCCAGAGGATTATTAGTGTCCCTAAACGATGGTGCCTTACCTTCCAACATTGGCGGAGGGTATAACCTTAGAGTGTTACTACGACGATGTTTCACTATCGCACAGCAGTGGGACATCCCCTTAGAGGACATATTTGAAGAACACGCCCGGTACTTACGTCCCCAGTACCCTGAATTGCTGGAAAATTTAGAAGACATCTTTAATATCATCGAGGTGGAAAAGAAAAAATACAAGAAAGCACGAATAAAAGTAGAAAAAGAGTTGAAAAAGGTTATCTCCTCAAAAAAGGTTGACCAAAAAAAATTAATAGAGCTGTACGAATCCCATGGGGTGGGCCCTGAATTGCTCCAGGAAGCAGCAGAAACTGCAGGAATAGCGTTTACCATTCCTAAATTCAAAGAGGTTTCAGAGACTAAAAAACCAGAGCCAGAACACGGTCCTTCCGTGTTCCCGTCGTACGAGACAGAGATGCTCTACTACCAGGATGAGAACCTAAGAGAATTCACAGCAAAAATAGTAGATACGAATGATACCCTGGTTGTTTTAGACAAAACTGCTTTCTACCCAACTGGTGGAGGACAGGAAAATGACACGGGTTGGATTGAAGGTATACCCGTTGTAGATGTCTTCAAGGAAGGCAAAACTGTTATACACCGAATAAAGGAGGGAACTTTTGAAAAAGGACAGACGGTCACCTGTGCAATAGATGCACACCGGCGAGATACCTTGATGAGACACCATACTGCAGCCCATCTGGTGAATGGAGCTTCTCGATTAGTGCTTGGTAACCACGTGTGGCAGGCAGGGTCCCACATCTCAGAAGAGTTCGGAAGATTGGATATCACCCATTACGAGACATTATCCACAGAAGAATTACACAAAATAGAAAAAATTGCCAATGAAATAGTGTTGAAAGGCTTGCCTGTTGACAAAAAATTCGTGGATCGAAATAAAGCTGAAAAAGAGTATGGATTCCGGTTATACCAGGGAGGGGCCGTCCCGGGGAAGGTGCTCCGCGTTTTGAATATTCCTGGATTTGATGTGGAAGCGTGCGGTGGAACTCACGTGGACAACACGTACGAGATAGGGATTGTCAAGATTCTGGGCTGCGAGAAGATATCGGACGCTGTTTTGCGGCTGGAATTTGCCTCGGGGTTGAAAGCGCTCCAATATATCCAGGAAGATTATGATCTTTTGAGAGAGGTGAGTAACGTCTTCAGGGTAGAGAAATCGCAGGTAGCAAAGACTGCTCAGCGATTCTTTGAGGAGTGGAAGATGAAATCAAAGGAGATCGACAGGTTAAAGAAAGAGATATCCCAGTTAAAGAAGGTGCACCTGAGAGAGTGCTTTTTAGAAAAAGAAGGGGTCTTATTCTTAGAAGAAACTATTGAAGGGGACAGAGATGTATTAAGAGAGACTGCACTCGCCCTGTTACAGGATGATACAGTCATTGTCCTCTTCAATGAGAGAGGGGATCTCGTGGTATTTTGCGGGAAAAAAGCCATTGATAAAGGGTATAAGGCCAATGAGTTGATCAAAGAATATGGGAGAGGAGGAGGAGCTTCTGAATTTGCCCAGGGAATAAAAAAGGAACAGAAACAAAAATAAATTTCATAGATAAGATACACAATACGAGAAAGATAGAAAGACTCAAAAAAATAAAAAAAATTAATGAGATTTGATCTCATTTTTGATGACTATGCCCAAGCGCTTTATTCCTTCTTTGATATTGTCATTTGATGCATAAGAAAAGCACAGACGCATAGTATTGGTCCCTGACCCATCGACGAAGAATGCAGCCCCATGCACGTACGCTACTCTCTGTTTGATAGCTTCTGCGACCATATTCTTGGTGTTGATGTATTCTGGTACCCTCGCCCACAAGAATAACCCTCCATCAGGTTTGGTCCAGGAGCATCCCTCAGGAAAGTACTCTTCCAGACTGCTGAGCATGATATCTCTTTTCTCTTTGTATATTCCCCGGATTTTCTTGATGTGCTCATCGAACAAATCCCTGCGGCAGTACTCATACAAAATTCTCTGTACAAAAGAATTGCTGCACAAATCTGTGCTCTGCTTTGCAATGACAAATTTTCGAATGAATTCTTCATCACCGATAATCCAAGCCAACCGCATTCCTGGAGAAAATATCTTGGAGAAGGTTGATAAGTATATTACCCTTCCTTCATCATCAAATGCTTTGATAGCTTTCACTGGATCCCCGGAATATCGTAAGTCTCCATACGGGTTATCCTCCATGATTATGAAGTCATACTCATGCGCTAAATCCACCAGTTTTTTCCTCCTCTTTTCTATCATGGTGACCCCTGCAGGGTTCTGGAATGTGGGCACTGTATACAGCAACTTTGGCGGCTTCTCCATTTTTTTGATCGTTTCCTCTACTTTGTCGATGATTAATCCATCGTCATCCATTTCCACAGGAATGAGCTTGGGCTGGTACGTTCTCATGGCTCCCAATCCACCGAGGTAACTGGGGGCTTCCACAATAACGGTATCCCCCGGGTTCAAAAAGACTTTTGCGCAGATATCCAGGCCCTGTTGAGACCCGCTCACAATAACCACGTCATCAAGAGATGCATCAATACCTTCTTTCTTTGACCGGTACGCACAATACTCCCTTAACCGGTCGTAACCCTCTGTGGTTCCATACTGCAGAGCCTCTTCAGGAGCAGTCAACATGATGTGGGTGGTCACCTCTGCAATATCTACAGTGGGAAATGATAAAGGACTCGGCAACCCACCTGCAAAAGAAATGATATCAGGTTGCTGCGTCAGCTTGAGCAGTTCTCGGATTTCAGATGCTTGCATTCCTCTGGCCCTATCAGCGTATCGTGATTCCCAATCCATATGAACACCTGTTGTCTCTTTTTGCATGTACTTAAAAGGTTTTTGATTCAGGGGGATTGGTTAACAGTATTTTCTATTTATCTCTATTTCATGGTAAGAAATCAAATATTCTAAAAGTGTGGCCTGACAACTACGGTGCCATGAGGATGGGTTGGACATACTTTTTGGTTCGTGGGTTCATTTGTCCGAGAGAACATATTTGATAACCTTTTATAGCGTTTTCTTACAGATATTCCTCAATTGAATGGCTCTTTTTCAATGAAGAATCAAATCCACCCTGAATGCACTCATTATCTTCTTTTATGTGCCTCCTATCTTATCAAGGACTTTTTGTGCGTCAGGAACCATTTCAAAGAACTTACTAAGCTTTTCACATGCATAGTCATCGCAGTAGCCGCAGTTGGGTATACCCTTTTCTTTTCCACAGAGTCGTATCTCGCACACATTGCAGTGGTGAAAAACTCTTTCATTACTGATGCATCCATCGCAGTTAATATCCTCAAAAGACATGTCTGCATTAAACTCTTTGGACCACATTTCAGCAACTTTCCTCCGTTCAGTGTCATCATTCTTCTGCGTTGCCAGGTAAGCAGGGCATTCACTGCAGATCAATCCACAAAATGCTATTATTTTTTCCATAGGGGCTACTGATCCATGAGAATATAAATGTTTTGATTGACTGGTTGTCAAGGTTTTAAGGAATGGAACATTTTTGAGTTCATAAATTATCTTTTTGTTGATCAAATACAAACAATAAAGATAAATTAACTAATGTTACACGTGTAACAAAAGCAAACTCATAGATTTGGCAACCCTGATTAAATTCAGGTGGTTACTAGTAGAAGGTTCGCAAGACTCAAGGAGTCTGTATTGTGAATTCTTTACTCCTTCAAATAAAAGCTCCAAATAACTAAAAAATGTTACACGTGTAACAACTTAAGAGAAAAACCAATTGGAGAACGTAAGCAGTAGAAAAGTTTATAAAGCTGGAGTGATAAAAAGGAAGGGATTTATCAAAAATGTATGTATATTACAGATACAATCCCACGAGAATAGGAGGAGGTAGAACAATGCGCGAGAAAGAAATAAGAAGTTGGAGAGCGCCAGAGTTCTGGTTAGTTGTTGTCATGTTACTGGTACTGACTGCTTTAGTCTTTATTGTGCTGTGGATGCCGTTTGATAGTTCTGAGACTGGAGTGAGCACGATGCCTACGCCTGAGAAGCTTAAGACAGAAGACTTAGAGACTGAGGACTTACTTAAGTATAACGAAGACTTACTGGAATACAACAAGAGCATATTTGAGTACAACAAGGATTTACTTGAATATCGCAAGACTATCTTGACTGTTATTGTGACCGCTTTTGGTGCTTGGGTGGGTGCAGGAGCTGCTTACTTTTTTAGTCGTGAGAATGTGCGTGAAACTGCTGAAAGCATGCTGAAAATGCGGGAACCTACACCACGGGAAATACTCCTCAAGACTCCAATTCGAGAAATCCCACCGAGAGAGATCAGGTGGACTGTGAAAGTAACTGATACCTTAGAAGGGGTCTTGGAAAAACTGAAAGCTGTGCCCACGTACTGGTTTATCCCGGTTGTCGATGATAAAGGCAGGTTAGACACAGTCATTGAAGAAGAGGCTGTCTGGCGATTTGTGGACAAAGAAAGCGAAAACAAAACTCCTTACGAAGAGATCAAGAAGAAAAAGATCTCTGATATGCTTGCTTACCTTGACATGGAGAAAAAACTGAAAAAAAAGGTCATAGATAAGTTTGTATCAGTCACCATGGATGAAAGTGCTGGTCATGCCAACGAGCTAATGCAGAAGAAGGATTGCTCCGTGGCTATCGTGGTAAATGAGAAAGGAAAACCAACACATTTCCTTACCACTGGCGATGTGAGGGAAGTGCTACTGCGAGTTGGTTAGATAAAGAGTGGCTGCTGTGAGACGTTATTGTTCGCGGTATTGTGACATGAAATCGGTTTGAATTAAGGACCAGACAGAGATGCTATGAGAAATCCATTTCTTCTATATTTGTATTCCATAAAAAACGGATTTGATTATTAATTTCCCATTTAGATTTCAAAATTTTCTTTATATATGATATAAGTATGTTTAAATCTGTTAATTTCCTGGCAATGTGTGAGGTGACCACAAATTATAAAAAGATTGAAGAAAGAGTATAATGGATGAGGTAGATTTCATGAAGAAATACGGTTGGATTCCCATTTTAGTATGCCTGCTGATACTTTCGTACCATCCTACAGCAAGCCAGGTCGTCACAGTGTGGACAGAAAAGGGTTGTGACGCTGTGTATAACCCTGGAGAAACGGTAAAGATCCACTACAGAATCTTTGACAGAGGATGGACACGCGTGTATAAGCAGTTTCCAGATTTACACGAAGAAGAAATTTCCGGATGGAAATACTTTCCTACAGGAGGAGAGTACGTGGAGTTGGATACATTGGGGCCTGAATGCGGTAAAGTTACGTATACGGTCACGTTCTCGCAGGAAATTTCACCAGCATGCTTATGCTGTCCTCCGTGTAATTGCATTGTACCTTGTTACTGTCCCCCCTGTACCTGCTGTAATCCTGCACTGTACGTGATGGAATCGGGCAAGAGTATGTGTTCTATTACTGTCCAGTGCGACATGGGTGCGTCCCTCTTTACTGATAAGGCAAAATACATATCTAGTGTAGATTCTGAAGCCAAAATTACGCTGCATGTTACTGATATTCATGGGAATGCTATAGATGCTGATTCTGTTGTCATGGACGTGAACGGACAGAGAGTGATGCCTTTAAGGTCTTTAACCAATGTGTACACTGCTTCTTTTACGCTGACAGGGAGACCACAGGGAGAATACACGGTGACGGCCAACATTTTCAAGAGGAATTACCCGCAAACAGTGAAGACCACAAGATTCGTGTTGGTAGTACCTGTATCGGTGGAGCTGTCAACAGATAGTCCAGAATATACACAGAATTCACAGGCGACAGTACGGGCTGAGGTGAGAGACTTTTACGGGAGAGGTGTTTGTGGACTGCTGTTTAACTTGTCTGTTTCAGGGAAAACGGGAGCATTTACTGACATGGGAGGCGGAATTTACGAGGCAGTACTAGATTTAACAGGGTTTGAACAGGGGGAGTATACGGTGGATATTGGTGACATGGAAGAGTATATTCTGGTGGACAGTGTGCGTAGAGCAGCACTTACGGTGAGTGGACTCCCTGAAATTGTGGTGGATTTGCCTGGTCAAATAGAGGTTGAAAAGGGTTCTGCAGAGGAGGTCTTGGTTGTACTCAAGAACACAGGAAATGGAGAAGCTGTGAACATTTTAGTTTTTGTGGAGGCTTCTCCAGAAATTGATGTCATAGGTGTTTCTGGATACAGGGTTACTCTTCCTTCAGGAGGTGAAACTACTGCAGTGATAACAGTCAGGGGAAGAGAAAAAGGAGAGTACACGGCGGTTTTAACAGTTTCATATGAGGACAAAAGCAAGGGTATACATACTGCATCAGGGTTACTCCTTATCAGCATTGTATCAGGCATCCTCTTAGTCTTAGTCTTAGCGACAGGAGCGGTAGCAGCTGTGGGTATCGGTGCTTACATTCTGATTGGCAGATCAATAACGAAAGCTACTCAAGAATCCTCTGAAGAAGGTGAACAGAAATAGCGGAGAAAGAAATGGAGTGATGACAGTATCAGAAGCTCCTAGATAGGTTAAGCCAGAGTCAGAAGCTGCAGAACAAGTGGACTCTAATTTTATTGGTGGAGGAACTATTCAGCATCAGATTCATCTTAGGTGGATCAGTAAGGGGGGTGCTCCTGAAAACTATCGAGAAGGCTTTCAGTGCATCAGATTCATCTTAGGTGGATCAGTAAGCGTTGATAGAGTTGTAAGAAAGGTAACTGCTCTATCTGCAATCAATGACTCGAGAAGGGTTATTCTGGATGGATTTGATAAAGAAACTGCCTTGCTTGGTAGTTATATCTTTTAATTTACAACAAATTCAATAAAAGCTCTTTTGAAACCTTTAATTGATCAAAAAAGTGAAATTAAAGCACTATCCTGCTCTTATTAAATACACTGCGAAAAATTATCTCTCATAGGTTCAGAGGGGAACCCTCATAAACACTGAAATAGCTCATATTGATTATCATTTATCTCATCTGTTACACGTGTAACAGTTCATTTGCTTATCATTATCTTAATACGTGATAGTACGAGAAATTCAAAGGATTATCGAAGTTGGCAACCTCCCAATTCAAAATGTTTATATGGTAGAAAAATGAACGATACACCCTCCTTGAGAACTACCCAGAATCAAAAGGTGTTGACCATGAAAATAACTGTATTCAATGGAAGTCCCCGTGCAGAACGTGGTAATACCCACATCATGGTACAGGAATTTTTAAAAGGCGCACAAAAAGCAGGCGCTGACGTTGAGAACATATTTTTGGTGAAAAAAGAGATCAACCACTGTCGAGGATGTTTTTCCTGCTGGGGGAAAACTCCTGGGAAGTGTGTCATTACTGACGACATGGAAGAATTACTGAAGACGTTCATCAATTCAGACATTGTGGTCTTTGCTATGCCAGTGTATGTGGATAATGTAACTGGTATTATGAAGCAGTTCATGGATCGACTAATACCGTTGTTAGATCCTCACATGGAAACAGATGAGCACGGAGAAACTGTACACAGAAAGAGGTATGAAACCTACCCTAAAATTGTAGTCATATCAAATTGCGGCTATCCAGAGCAAAGCCACTTCCAGGTATTCCCCTTACTATTTAAGAGGATTGCCAGAAATTTGAAGTCCCAAGTCATTGCTGAAATATACAGAGGTGGAGGAGAACTGCTCAGAGTGAAGTATCCACAGTTAGAACCAGTCATTGCTCACTACAAAGAATTGCTGCAAAAAGCAGGAAAAGAAGTGGTGGAAACCTTATCCTTATCTAAAAAAACTAAATTTGCATTAGAAATTCCTTTAGTCTCCCATGAGCAGTACAGAGAAAGCGTGAACAAAGGATTTGATGCAGTGCTCTTCGGATAATTTATCTGATCTACCCCTACCAACCTTTACTTATGTAAACAAATGATATTTGTCATGTTACACGTGTAACAGTGAGTTTGAAGAACACTACCCAATGGACGACTACTAACACAAAGCTTTTTATTTCATAGTAACTTTTGTATTTCATGAATTTGACTAACTTAAGGAAAGTATCTGATTACGAGTGGGAACTTCCCCAGCAAGGGGAAATGCGGGTGCCTGGAAAAATCTATGGCAACAGACAGATTATCGATCATTTAATAGAAGACGTAAAAAAGGGAAAAGAGTGGAATGCTCTAGTCCAAGTAGCAAATGTGGCATGTCTTCCCGGTATACAGAAAGCTTCTATAGCCTTGAGTGATGTTCACCCGGGGTATGGGTTTCCCATCGGAGGGGTGGCTGCCT
>Ga0209636_10002882_pt1 | contig 17551 bp, 20 predicted proteins | sample DeeMarSWOR152_54_FD_187464 | JGI IMG/M metagenome (GOLD analysis project Ga0209636, IMG submission 187464) | Marine sediment microbial communities from White Oak River estuary, North Carolina - WOR-1-52-54 (SPAdes) (version 2) | ecosystem: Environmental > Aquatic > Marine > Intertidal zone >...
TCTCTCATAAGCCTCTTTCTTTGAGAAAGCGCATAGGTAACGGCGAATTCAAGTGGCGAGATTTTTTGTCCCTTCACATCTATCGGTTCCTCGCTAGTCATGCCTAGTCTCACAATTCCCTTAATCAATTCCGCATAAGCTGGAGGCAACACCAGTCCCAAATTTGTAACTCGCTTCACTCCTTTGATGTATCTTGGAAGTGTTATGGTTTCAGGATGTGGATATGCATACACTCTGTACTTTCCAACATCACGGAAATCTACTTCTTCTTCGAGTGCCTTGCCGCTCTCGTCGAATAAATTAACGGTTTTGAACGTTCCATCAAGGAACATAGGTATCTTGATTATCATCGAGTGTACTCTATGCTTGACAACTCCTGGTCCCTCCACTTCCTCACCTCCGTGTGCATGATAGATATCTATCGATTCCACCTCGTCTAGAAGGGTATCAGCACAGAACCTCACAAGAACATTTGAGATTCCAGGTGAGCTTCCCATACCTATCAAAGCTGAGATTCCCGCTTTTTTCGCATCCTTATCCATAGCCAACTCCTTCTCTGTTGCATCGAAATCATCACAGATATCAACGTGGTTTATACCCGAGTCAATGGTTGCCCTTAGCACTACAGGTCCAAATTTATAGAAGGGACCAATACAGTTGAGCACCACGGAGGAACCCTTGATAGCTCTCTTAATACTATCTAAATCTAAAGCATCTACTTTAACAGCTGAAATTTTTTCTGCGTCCAGTTCTGAAGCAAGCTTCTCTGCCTTCTCTACGTTTATGTCACCGATTATGATTTCCGAGAAAACATCGCTCGAAGCAAGCGTCGTGACAGCTATGCTTCCAACAGCCCCACATCCACCAAGAACCGTAATTCTCATCTTTCCACACCCATTCTGATTCGCATGTAATGTAATCTTGCAACAACCTTTTATGATTTTGGCTAGCTCAAGCGCAAGTCAAGTCATTTTCGATTTTTCAATGCACTTTAATTTAAGAATCGGTTTGCAAAGATGTGCGCGCATGAGAAATGTTCAACAACAAATTTTTCCTCCAGAACAAAGGACCACTATCTTTCGAAGCCAGTCACCGTCATATAATGAACTCTTCTAAACGTTTTTTCAGGATTCCGCTCACCAACTCAGCCTTCACTCGTCCTCTAACCTTCTTCATAACCATCCCCATGAGGGATCCAAACGCGTCTTTTCCCCGTTCCTCTATGAGGCTCTTGTTCCTCTCTATCAAATCATCTATCATCTCCTCAAGTTCCTTCTGAGAAATCATCGCCATCCCTAGGCTTTCAATGGCTTCTTTCGCCGTTGCTCCTTCATGTTTCGAAAGCCACGTTATGATTTCAGGTATAGCTTCCTTGGTGGTTTTTCCAGAGCCTATGAGACCGAACAACTCTCTAAACTGCTCGTCAGTGACAGCCTCAACATTTATTCCTTCACGCTTTAACGCCTTCAAAGTTTCCGTCAACGCAACCGCTATAACCGTGGGTGAAACCCCTGTTTCTTTAGCTACAGCCTCAAAGAGGTCACCGTATTCAGAATCCAAAATCTGTTTAGCGAGCTTTCGATTAAGCCTATATTCCTTCATCAACCGCCTCATCTTTTGCTCAGGCAATTCAGGAAGCCGACTCCGCAATTTCTCAAGATATTCCCTCGTCAGCTGAATCGGCGGAACATCAGTTTCAGGATACATACGAGCAGCTCCAGGTCTCGGTCGCATGTATCTGGTGGTTCCATCAGGATTCGCTGCACGGGTCTCTTCTGGAACACCCTCCACGGCTTCTCTTGCCCTCTGCGTCACACCTTTCAAGGCGTCAGTTGCGTTTTCTAAGGTATCCGCGACAAACACCACGGCGTCTAGCGATTCTTTTTTCATAAGCCGCCCAAGTTGATTCACTTCGTCAACCGTTACACCGTAGGCTGGCAACTCGTCAGTGTGAAAGATGCCTCCAACCCTTCCCCAGAAACGTGCAATACCAGCCATCTCAGCTCCGAGTCTCATATCAAGCGCAAGCTCCCTCTTGAGAAAACCAGCAAATTTGGGTAACTTGACCGCTAACACCCTTTTGTTTTGTTCAAGGGCTTTTACAATAACTTTGCATTTAGTTTGTTTAAAGACGGAGGTGACGTCAACAAACTTTTCTTCGATGTCTTTTTCCTTCACTCTCCGCTCCTTTAGTTCGTCCCTGATTTTTAGAAGGTTAAGCTGGCGCTGAACTTCGTTTTCAATAACCCGGGAAACCAACTCCAGTTCTTGAACACCCTTTATCTCTATCAGAGCACCGTCTCGAATGGAAACGTTTAGGTCCTGACGAATTGTTCCCAAGCCTCGTCTAACCTTACGGGTAGCCCTCAAGATTCGTCCAATGGCTAGGGCGGTTTCTTCCGCTTCTTGAGGAGAATAAATAACAGGGGCTGTAGTAACTTCGATGAGGGGTATTCCGAGGCGGTCGATGCGGTATCGAATGATCTGGTTCTCTTCTCCCATTTTTCTGGCAGCGTCTTCTTCGAGGCTTACGTGTTGGATAGGCACCTTCTTTCCCTTGATGTTGATTTCTCCATTTAAGGCTACGACGCATGTTCGTTGGAAGCCAGTTGTGTTTGATCCGTCTATGACTGTTTTGCGCATAACGTGAATCTCGTCTACGGGTTTGGCTCGCATCATAAGAGCGGCGATGAGGGCGATTTCCACAGCCTCTCGATTAAGGTCGTGCGGCGGTTCCTCATCCATTTCCACAAGACATGCTGTTTCTCTAGTGGCTTCGTAAAGTATTTTCACTCCCTTCTGAAACTCGAATAAAGCCGCCGGATCGATTTGGCCCAGCTCGCTTTGAGTTGGCCTTAATCTTCTGAGAAAAGTAATTTCGGGTTCTTCCTTGAAAAGTTGAGGCATGCAGGAACAGAAAAGTTTCGCCGCTGTGCCTAACTGTTGATGTACCTCAAGTCCTGCCTTCAAACCTATTTTTGAATAGTCGACGCTCATATCATTTTTCCTCAGCTTGTTCTTTTTATTCGTGAAGGGTTCTCGCTGATATTTCGTGGGTTATGTTTTCTGTGAGAAGCTTCTTAGCTTCTTCGATGTTGGTTGTTTGACCGAAAACCCACATGAGTTTCACGAGAGCTGTTTCAGGCAACATGTCTTCGAGGGAGAGGACACCCATGGCTAGGAGGTCTCGACCCTGATCGTAAACGTTCATTCCTAGGCGTCCCCAGATGCATTGGGAGGTCATGGCAACAATCACGTTGTTTCCAATAGCCTTCCGAATAGCTGAAAAACAGTAGTTTCCTACGTGCCCCAGCCCGGTTCCCTCAAGGATAATGCCCTTATAACCTTTGTCAACGTACCACTCAATGACCTGAGGATTTAGGCTTGGATGAAATTTGACGAGGGCTACTTTTTCGTCGAAGTTTGGTTTTAGGTTTAGTTTTCGTGAAGGATCGCGTTCCCGGTATTCTTTGGTTAACATTGTGATTTCATCGTTTTCCATTCTGGCAAGGGGCGTAGCGTTTATTGACCTGAAGGTGTCTCGACGGCTCGTGTGGCATTTTCTCACTTTGGTTCCTCTGTGAAATACTATGGAAGAGTCTGAAACCATTTCATGCATGGCGATGACTACTTCTGCAAAGGGGGCGTTTGCAGCTGCTTTGACGGCTCCTATCAGATTGGTTGCGGCGTCTGAGCTGGGACGATCTGCTGACCGTTGGGAAGCCACCATTATTACGGGCACCGGCAAATCTTGCAGTGCGAAGCTTAAGGCTGCGGCGGTGTATCCGAGGGTGTCGGTTCCGTGGGCTATCACAATTCCGGCTGCGCCGTTTTCGATGTGTTTGGCGACGTTTTTCGCTGTTTCTGACCAGTGTTTTGGGGTGATGTTTTCGCTGTATAGGCTGAAGAGAATCTGGGCGTCTACTATGGCGATTTCTGAGAGTTCTGGGACGACGCTGTAGAGGTCGCTGGCAGTAAGAGCTGGGCGTACTCCTCCTGTTCTGTAGTCCACTCGGCTGGCTATGGTGCCGCCTGTGCTTACGATGGCTATTTTGGGCAGACCTGGTTTTTGTTTTGGAAAGGGTGGTGGTGTGAAAGTTGGTTTGACTCCTGCTCCAACCTTTTCTATTTGGGTTGTGGGGTCAACATGGACTCCGACGTTGTAGCCGCTTTTCAGTTTTATTATGATGTGTTTTTCGTCGCCGTATTCCGATCTGGGAATAAGAATGCCTTCGTAGGTTTCGCCGTTTTTTGTGATACGGATAATGTCGCCAATTTCGGCCCCAACTTTCTTTAAAAGATTTAGTGCTTCTCCCTTGTAACCTGGAAATTCTTCACTCACTTAAATCGCCTCAGATGTGTTTAGAATTGAAATCGGGTTTATTTTTCTCCCTTCTTCTATTCTGCTGAATACTTCTTTTTATATAGATCGATTGAATAGTTGATGATTTTTTTGGCTTCTTGAGCGTTTTTCCAAGCTTTGAATTTAACCCACTTATGAGGTTCCAGTCTCTTGTAAACTTCAAAGAATTCTTGGATTTCTCTTAGTTTATGGGGATGGACATCTGTAATCTCATGGAACCCATCGAATCTTGGGTCATTTACAGGAACAGAAAGTATTTTTGGGTCTTCTCCCTCTTCGTCTTCCATGATTAATACGCCGATGGGTCTCACTTTGATTATGCAACCAACTTCTGTTGGTTCGTAGGTTAAGATCATGATATCTAATGGGTCGTTATCGTTAAACCACGTCTGAGGAATAAAACCATACTCTACTGGGAAGACAACCGACGAATGGAGCACTCGATCCAACACAAAAGCCTCCCAATCCAAGTTGTATTCATATTTGTCTCTTGACCCACTTATGACCTCAACGACCACGTTGACTAGATCTGGGGGTTCATCTCCAGTTGGAATTCTTCGCCAAAGATTCATAAAACCACGTTACTCAGCTTAGCGTCACTCGGTTATATGAGTTTCCTGTTTTGCGCCGAGTTATCCAACTAAAACAGTTTGATAACACTTGTGTTAGGTTTCGTCGGGCTCTATGTTGGTTCGATGCTTAGGCGACCCGCAAAGAGCGGAAAATAGCAAAACATAATTCTGCCACGCTAGCAATGGAACGTCAAGCGAGCAACACTCATTAATCTACTTGGAAGAGACGTCTTTGAATTTTTCTGAAGCAGGGGCTCCGCCAATTCCCCAGTGCGATTTTGGGATTTCATGCACGATTACTTCCACAGCTTGCTCAGGGATGCCCAAATCTACAAAGACTTTAGTTATTTTTTGTATCACGGTTTTGGCTTTTTCCTGTCCAAAACCTTCCCAAACGTTTACATGAACAATTGGCATTTTTCTAACTCCTAACTCTGTGTTAGACGATACCTTATATAAACATCATTCCCCCGCCTCAAAACCACGAAAATCAATCCTGTAGACTCCACACAATTAATGGTTGTTTGACGCGCGCAAAGAAAAAGAAATTAACTGAGAAGCTTTGAATACCAAATATAGTGATCAAAATGAGTGGGCATGGTTATACTCGAGTTAAAAACCTCATTCATAGTAAATTCGGGAAAGAAACGTGGTATGGTGACGTTTTGTCTTACATTCTTCAAAGATATAGTTCAATTGAAACTCGAATGATTGGAACTTTTAGGTATGTTGATTGTCATCCAAAGAACCGAAACACATTTTCGTACGAGTATGCGAGTATCCTGAGGGATGTAGGTAGTGTTTTCGGTTCAGCAATGGATAGGCTTGTCAGAGAAACAAGTTCGGTTTCAGGGCAACTTGATATAAGAAACTATATGGAGTTGCTGAAAAGTGAGGTCGAGAATATTCACTCTATAGCTGCGGATGTAAACTATCCTTTAGCGGAAAGGCTACTGGTCCCTTTTCAACCGCTTCGAGAAAAGAATGGTAAGCTTAAGTGGTGGAATGCTTACACTGACGTAAAGCATTTTGATATAGATAAGTTTCAAATCGGGAATTTTGAAAACACCTTGAACTCTGTTGCAGCTCTGGCAATTTTGTTGGAATTAACCAGTCCAAGAAGTTTGTCAAGATTGTTTCCTAACATAGGTTTTTATCACCCTGAGAGTTATTTACAAAGACTTTTATTCTTCAAATAACGTCTCTGGATGTGCGCGCATTTCTTGTTTTGAACTAATAGACGTAAAATTATCCAATTAACAGTTTAGAAACATAAGCTCCATCATAATCGTAACCAAAACGCTTGTAGTATTGTTTTGTTCCAAGGGCGCTTGTAACAACAACCTTCCTACGATCGTAATCCTCCCAAGCTATTCGCTCAGCTTCAGATAGAAGGATGCCTCCATAACCCTTGTGCTGCCACGCCCTAGCCAAGTGCCTCCCAACAGGAACCAAAGGACCGTAAACATGGAGTTCACGAACTATCGCAGTTGTTTCAGGAAGAATTTCATGTCTATGAGCCTTTCCAGAAGGAATACGTAACCTGAGATAGCCGACTAAAACATCATTAACCGGGTCTTCAGCTGAAATGAAAATTTCTTCTCCCTCAGACGCCTTCTCTTCAATGGTTCGTACTTCAATGCTATTTGGATCAGCCTTTACCTTATCCTTCAACCATCGATGCCCAACCTCTCGGCATCTTATGCATCGACATAGCACCCCTTCCTCATTAAGCCTCCGCAAAACCAGTTGCCGAAGGTTGCTTCGATTCACTCCCGCCTCTATAAGATAAGCTGGAATATCCCTCTGAACCCTCATAATTCGAACCCAAGGAGGAACAGTCTTCTTAATCTCTAAAATAAGCTGAGCCGCCTCCTCCGTAGTATAAGGCCGATATTCACCCCTCCTCCACCAATCATAAGCCTTCGTCCCCTTCAAAACGAGACAAGGATATATCTTAATCATATCCGGCTTAAACCGTGAATCCGTGAATATCCTCTGAAAACCTTCTAGGTCTCGTTCGAAACTGGAGCCCGGTAAACCCGGCATAAGATGATAAACCACTTTCAACCCAGCATCCTTCAATATACGAGTGGCTTCAACAACATCCCGGACACTATGCCCTCTTTCAACCAGCTCGTAAATGTCGTCGTACACGTTTTGGACACCCAATTCCACGCGGGTTACGCCCATAGACAACATTTGGTCGACATGTTTCTCTTTAGCCCAGTCTGGCCGTGTTTCCACCGTAATTCCGACGTTGCGAGTTCGACTGGTCTCTGCAAGCTTTTTTGTCTCCTCCAAAGATCGAGTCTTCTTTTCAGCGACGGCATCTAGGCACCGTTTAACAAACTGTTCTTGATAGTCTAGGGGCATGCCGGGAAATGTTCCACCCATTATGACGAGTTCCACCTTGTCAACCATGTGTCCGATGGCTTTAAGCTGTTCAATACGGTTTCTAACCTGCTCAAAAGGGTCGAAGCCACTTTGTAGGCCCCTCATGGCGGCTGGTTCATGACCAGTATAGCTTTGGGGAACCCCGTAGGGAGGACCGCCTGGACAGTATGCGCATGGATTTTTTTGGGGGCAGGGCCAAGGTTTTGTCATCACGGCAACTATGGTTACTCCGGAAATTGTGCGGACGATCTTTCTTCGCAGGATGGGAAGCAGTTTGTCTTTTTCGTCTGGTTTGAGGTAGCGTATTAGTTCAGAGTTGGACGGAACCTTTCCTAGATCATGTTTTCCGGCAACCTTCACTTTAATGAGGTTAATGTCGTCTTTTGTTGGATTGGGGATTTCCATTAGGCGTTGGATGATTTCTCTGTAGGCCTCTTTACTCATTGGACCTCATCTACAAATACAAGTATGCACTGGAAGCTTTTAGATAAATCTACATCCTAGATTTAGAAGGGTCTTTTAAGTATTATCTTTAATTTTTGCATATGGCAAGGTGTCCTTTTAGTTGCGGATTTGTTTTTAATGTGGAAATTTTCAGTCCTGCTTTGTTGAGGAGGTCTATGAAACGTTCTTGGGTGAACTTCTTTTTCAGTCCCGATACGACGATTGTGGATTGCGGTTTGCCAACTCTTTTTATTTCTCGGAGGGTTTTGACGGGGTTTGGCATGTTTTGCAGGAGGGTTATGGCGAAAACTTGGTCGAAGGTTTGGTTTTGGAAGGGTGTATAATCAGCGTCGGCGCGGATGATGACTACGTTGTGTAGCTGTTTGCTGCGTTTTTTTGCTTCTTGAAGGATTTTCGAGGAAGTGTCTGTGCCTGCGACGAGTTTGGCTGATTTGGCGACGTGTTGGAAGAGGAGTCCTGTTCCGCAGCCTAGGTCTAGGATGAATTCGTTTTGGTTGAGTTTGGTGTTGTTTAGGGCGGCTTCTATTTTGGCTTTTTGTTCTTCTGAGTATTGGAGGTCGTAGACTTTGGCTAGGTGGTCGTAGTGGTGCATGGCTTTGCGTTTTTTGTTCCATTCTTGCATGTTTCTCAGAAGTTTTATCTGTGTTTGTTCTTCTAAAGATTGTTGGCGGTTTATGTGTCTGGTCGAAAGCCTGTTGTTGTTTTAGAGAATCCGGATGTTGACAGAGCGGCGGAGTTTATTAGAGACGCTGTTTCTGGGCGAAAAGTGGTGGTTGTTGCGGGTAATTGTTGGGTGGATTATAGGGGGAGGGCGAGTTCGAAGCTGGAGCCAGGTGAACGTATTGTAGTGATTAAGGAGGATGGTTCGGTTTTGGTTCATCGTCCGGTTGGGTATGAGCCTGTGAATTGGCAGCCTGCTGGGTGTTTGTTTCAAACTCGTGTGGTTGGAGATGTTTTGCATGTGCGGGCTATCCGGCGGAAGCCTTCTGAGTCTGTTAAGATATCGTTTGACCGCGTTTACCTAGTTTCGGCTATGAGTCTGATTGACAGGGGAGAGTTTTCTCTCTACGCCAGCGAAGAGGACATGCAGAAGGCGATATTGCTGGAGCCATCGATTTTAGAGCCAGACCTAAAGCCTATCACTTATGAGAAGAAGGTTGAGCCTGGGTTTGTGGATGTTTACGGCGTCGACAGGGATGGAAAGCTTGTGGTGGTGGAGCTTAAGCGGAAGACGGCTGGGAGGACGGCGGCTTTACAGTTGGCAAAATATGTTGACTTCGTGAAGACTGTGGTGAATAGGGAGGTTAGAGGTGTCCTCGTGGCTCCTCGTTTGGCTAGGGGTGTTCAGAGGCTTTTGGCGACTTTGGGGCTGGAGTTTAAAGCTTTGGACCCAAAGAAGTGTACGGAAGTTTTGCGTAAGTCTGAAACACGTAAGCTCGCTGATTTTTTTGAGGAGAAGTAGTTGGCTTCTTTTTGTGTTTGTCGCAGAGATTCTGGGGAATGCTAATGGTGAAATGCAAGGACTGCGCCAAACTAGAAGGCCTCTACATTCAAGCGTGGAACGAATACGTTTATCGTTGCTCCAAATTTCGTACGTTGCGCGTGCGCATTGACGAAAACATAGGGAGATGTGAATACTTCGAGGCGAAAAAACTGGGCAGAGAGGAAAAACCCTAAGCTTAGATGGTATATCAGTAACTTGTATCCCATGTTGTCTTCTAGATTATTTTCCTACTTTTCGTAGGCTTGGTATGGGGAGGCCATCTGTGGGTGAGATGAGGAGGGCTAGGGAAGTGTTGGTGGAAACTGGGTTGAAAACGGTGCTAGCCCAAACAACAACAGGACACATAGGACCGTAATATATAACGGAAATTCACGGTGTGGTGTTCCGGTGGGACATCGATAACTCGTCCTTCCTTGGGGTGTTAGTGTTTCCGCGCGCGTATGAATCATAGAAGGTTGTTTACTTCTTTTTCTATTTTGTCGGCATTTTTTCCTTCAATCGTAATATCAACCACATAACCAAGAGGCACACGCCAGAACATCGCGTTCTTGCTAAAGCGTTCTAAAAGCTCGGGTTCCGTTACTTTCCCTGATTTCAAATGTTGAATAAAGTGAGCGTTAATATACATCTCAGTTATAGATATGTCAATACGTGCTGAAGGACTTGAATAAACTATCGTCCAATCATAACTTTCGCTCCAATCCTTGTAAGTCGCATGACGGTGTCGTTTGATTTCCCTTTGCCATCCTAAACCAATTAATTTTTTGAGGGCTACAGCTTCCTCAAGATTCTTATAAAACTTTGCAAATCTTGTGGGGTCAAGTTCGATTTTCATAATTTAAAGAGGGGTAATGAAAGGCTAAATACCTTTGTGTTATGTCTTGCCTTCTAGCTATCTTTTTATATTTTTAAAGGTCTAATAATTCTGAAGTGTACGGTGATGGTGTGAGATATATAATAGAACGATGTAGGGTTTTTTCAGTGGAGCAAGCCCTTAAAGATATGGGATATCACCCCTCGCATAGCAGGGAACACCAATGGATAAAAGGATCCTATCACCTGATTCTTGAGGAGTCAGTCCGTGGCAAAAATGGTCGCAAAAGAAGTGTGATAATAATTTTACACAAAGAACCATATTCACCTGAAGGAGAAGATCTTGAAACAGAAATTGAAATGATTTCAATTAAAACAAAAGCCTTCCAGAGATTTCGTCGTTGTATAGGAAAAATTCGATCCTATATCCGAGGGGGAGAGAAAAGGATTGCTTTGTCAAACGTATTAAAAGAGGTTCAAGATTTATTGCGAAGCGGAATATTATCCGAATCAAAACTACAAGAGATTCTAGCTGAAAATGAAAGAGATATTGAGGAAAAATTTCGAAATGCACCTTCATATTTTGACCGAAAAGATAGATTGGAAACTTTGAAAAAGAGACTTGGCTTAGAAACTAAATCTCTGTGAGGATTATAGTATATTTTACTTTTAGTTCATTTTCGCGTCATCTTACGTAGTATGGATGCCTGTCCTTCTTCAGCCTAGTTAAAATGTTAATCAACAGAAAGTCGAAGTCTTTACCCCACAGAAGCCACCGTAATCCATGATAGAAACGCAGAAACTCCAGTCCTCTACTGGTGGATCGATAAAAATTTTCACTCTCCTTCTCCACACTAACCAACTTCAAAACCACCATAGCAGGCATATACTTCTCCAAAGCCTCCCGATCCAAGTCGCAGCCAACCATAATCTCCGATTCCTTAGAACCCAAAGCAGCTACGCGCAGAATGTCAGCAATAACGTCAAACTCGCTTCTCTCTTCCGTCATCAACGTATCGCCAACTTGAAAAGACGCGCCAACAACTATAATCGTTATTTCAAACCAGACAATATGCCAAAACCGATAGTACAAACTTCTAGAAACAATGAATCACAAATACTAACCCAAACTTCACAACCTTTACGTCCAGCAAAAACAAACATCAACAAGACAAGAAAATGAACAAAATAGCCAAATACATAACCGCCACCATCTGCATCCTCATCGCAGCCTACGGAGGATGGCTAGTCATAGCCGCTACCTTTCCCCTTGAAGAATGGTTCGAACAAAAACCAGAATGGAGAGGCATCTTCAACCTCCTAATAATAATCGGCGTCATCGGCTTCCTAGCCGGCATAGTTGAAGCAAAAAGAAGATAAAACGACAGATTAGCTCACGTAAAAAGGATGCACCTTCTTCCTCAACTGCCCCAAAAGACGCATCAACAAGAAATCGTTGTCACTGCCCCACAGAAGCCATCTTAGACGATGGTAAATACGCAGAAAATCCAATCCCTTCTCGGTTGTTCGATAAAACGTTTCACTCTTCTCCTCCACCGTAAGCAACTCCAATTCTGCCAAAGCGGACAAATAGTTCTCCAGATCCGTGGAATCCAATTTACATTGTTCCATAATCTCTTCTTCCTTCGAACCCTTAGCCGCCGCCCGAAGAATCTTTGCAACTACGTTGAATTCGTTTCTCCTTTTCGTCTCTCAGCACCGCCAATGCGAAATCGTATGTTGAAGATACGTCTGCAAAGATTTTAATGGTTATTTCAATCTCGTCAATAATGAACAAACCGATAGTAGAAAATTCTAGAAAACATCCTACCGCCTAAAATAATCCGTAATTTTCTTCTGAAAAAGCGCATCTCTAAGCAGGTGGCTCCTCTCTATCCAATGTTCCAGCGGAATCTGAAACTGACTGGCAATGCGGGTTAAAGCCTCCTCCAACGTGTTATATTTCATCGGCTTCTGCCTCACAGCGTTCCTCACGTTCTCCCTCACCTGCCAAACACCAACAGGCATAATATACCCCGGATGCGCCTCTCTCAAAACAACCACCACCGCCTGTCGCCTCTCCTTCGTCAACAACTCTCCAACAGCCAAACGAGCCGCATAATAACAACCCCCAATATCAGCGTAGGTTGTGCGCCCCTCAAAACCCTCCCAATCAGAAAACATAACCACATGTCTGCCACTTGGGTTCCAAACCGTGCCCGGATACCAGGCTTCCATAGCCTCGTAGCTCCAGGCTCCGGGTATCATCAAAATCTCGAATCTGTTGTCCAGATACCGAGACTCGTAGACACGGTATTCATTAACCTCAGGAAAAGCTTTGATCTTCTCAATAATGTCCTTTGAAATAATGCTGTCCACAGCCGTTATGCTCCAACGGGTGGGAACCAAACGCCTTTTATCCTTCAATCCAAAGGCGCCAACGCTAAAGGCCCGCTGAATCTTAGTGACCAATACACCCTTCTGGTACAAGGTGGTAACGCCCTCAGCAGCCTTCAAGTCACCATCAAAGTAAGCCTTCTCAATCTGATGATCCCACCGCGAAGTTGAAACCCTCATGTCTCTAACAACCGCGGAAGGCCCAAAAGGCTGAACTGCATCATCCAAAACAAAGCTCCTACTAGGCTTATTCTTCAAATTCAACTCAACATCCACTGGACCAACCGACAAAGCCAACTCACGGGTTCGATCCATAATCTTCCCAGCATCCTCAAACTTCTTCACATGAACCCTATGCTTCCCCCTAACAAGCAAAGACCGGAAACCCACAATCTCGTCGATAGACTTTCCAAACCAAAACTCAGGCAGATCATACAGGCTTGTGTCCTCGTGAACAGGAGGAACCAAAGGACCCGCATAAACATACGGGTAGCCAATCCGACCGACAAAGACGCCTGGCGGAGAAGCACCATCCAAATCCGTGCCCCGAAAAAGAGGAACCGTTCTAAAATAAGATTTCAGCCTAACAACTAGGGGACATCTTGTTTTGCCGCACAAAAACTTGCCGCCCTTACAAGCCACACAGAGTCCCTTTCCCCAAGCCTTCGTCGCCAGATAATCTGCACTATAATTCAAGTCCGCGGCAAGACTAGGATCATCGAGAAGTTGCAGAATCCAAGGGTTATCCTTCCAAGATAATTTAGGCTTCCTCACTTGCCCCACAATCTTAGCCTTTCTCTTCCCATTAGTTAGTTTCCTCATGCCTTCGCCGCCGAGAACCGTTCATTAATAACTTTGATCAAGAACTTAAAAATAACTTGACAACAGACTGTTAAACAGTCGTCCTATCCACGAGCATACGCATCCAAAAATTCTTAGTTCCTTTCCGGATTTCATCAACAAAGAAGAAGACCAACAGCGCAAGAAGCACATAGCCAACGATGGGAGTCGCGGAGGCCCAATCGTTCGTAAGCCGGAAGGCATCGAAAGACTCGTTGACGAAGGGATAAAGCACAGGATTAAACTCGTGAGTCATCGAGTCTAAAAGCACGTGAAGTAAACCTCCGAAAACGCAGGATATGACGAGGGCACCAGAGAAGCGACACCTTTCCTCAATTCTTTTCTTGTCAAGCTTGAAAAACAATGAAACTATAGGTGGGTAGAGAAAAACTGTTAGCAAAACTGATAGAAACGTGCCTAAGGTAGCTGCGCCAAACAAACTGTGGAGAACAAGTCTGTCTTGAGCACCATCCGTCATGAAGAGTAAAACTGGAATCTCTAGATCAGGTGCCATAGAGCTCACAAGAAGCGCTGGTAAGCTTAGTTGCGGTTTCCATCTGTTGATTACGTAAGCTACACTGCAGTGGAAGGGTGTGAGGGGCATGGCGGTTAGTCTCAAAGCATAAAACATGTTTTAAACTGATTTAAATGCTTGCCAAATTGATAGCACTACGCTCTGATGACGTTAAGGGTAGAATCTTCTGATTGTGCGTGGAAAGGGAATGGTGTCCATCACGTTTTCTAAATCAAGCATCCAAGCTAGTAGCCGCTCAACTCCCAATCCAAAACCAACGTGGGGAGTAGTTCCATATCTTCTCAAATCAACGTACCAGTCGTAATCTTCTTCTTTCAAGCCGAATTCTCTAAGGCGCTCAATCAACTCCTCTTTATCATCAATCCTTGACCCGCCAGTGGCAAGCTCTCCAATCTTTGACACAATCAAATCTACAGACATAACGAGCTTCTGGTTCTCCTTGTACCGTTTGCAGTAAAACGCCTTTATCTCCTTAGGATAAGCATACACGAAAACAGGCTTCCGAAACTCCTTTGCCAAAGCCTTCTCTTCGTCAAACCCGAAATCCGCTCCCCATTTGATTTTGAAGTTTTTTTCATGAAGTCTCTTTATGGCTTCGTCATAGGTGATTCTGATGAACGGCGGTTTCACTTCAGCCAATTTTTTGGCATCCACTTTTAGCTTGTCAAGCTCCTTCTCGCATTGTTTCGCAACTTTCTGGCAAACATAACTCACAAGATCCTCTTCCAACCGCATCAAATCATCCATCGTCGCGAAAGCCTGTTCTGCTTCTACGTGCCAATATTCCGCAAGATGCCTTATCGTCCTACTCTTCTCAGCTCGGAAGGAAGGGGCAACGCAATAAACCTTCTCCAACGAACTGGTTAACACTTCAAGGTGCAATTGAGCGCTTTGAGTTAGATAAAGATCATTATCAAAATATTTCACACCGAAAAGCGTGGCGCCACCTTCCACAGCGCTGGATATGAACATAGGTGGCGAAACTTCATTGAAACTTCTTTTTCTGAAAAACTCGTGTATAAACTGCAACACTTCACTTCTTATCTTCATAATGTTACTCATTCTTCGACTTCGAAGCCACAGATGCCGAACATTACGTCGAAATTCTTCGCTTTGATCTTTCGTTATTGGAAATGGTTCAGCCAATCCCACTAATTCTAATTGATTCGTGGATACTTCAAAGCATCCGGGAGCGCGTTCATCCCTTCTCACCGTTCCAGTCAGTGTGACAGAGGACTCAATTGTCACCTTTTCAGCCTCAGCCCAAGCTGGGCTATCCCTTTTAACGGTGCATTGTATGACGCCTGTAGCGTCACGTACTGCAACGAAAATAATGTCTTTACTTTCTCTTTTCCGGTAAACCCATCCTCTGATATCCACTTGCTTACCTTCAAAACCACCGTCCAAGATGTTCTGGATAGGTGTAAAAGGCATGATCATCATCTTTCACCTTTACTTTTGCCACACAAGCCTAAATATTTACTTACCCTTCCTCACTCATTTCTTTGGTGATTATAGCGGAAATAACCTTAGTATAGAGTCTGTTCGAAAGGGAAACTGGAAGAAATCGGTCTTAATTCGAAAGTTATTGGCAAAAAGCTCAGTCTATAAAAATTCACACAAAATCTTTAAAAGCTAGGGAATGAAACAAAGGCGAGTTGCAACGAGGAAGATTGGAATGCGCAAGATCGTTATGGAAATGCCGCCTTTTTATGTTATTGAAGTGCTTGAGCGGGCGCAGGAACTTGAGCGTCAGGGGCGGTCGATAATTCACCTCGAAGTCGGCGAGCCCGATTTCCCCACACCAAACTGCATCAAAAAGGCTGCGGAGAAAGCGATAAGAGAAGGAAAGACCCGTTACACCGCAAGTCTTGGCCTCTTAGAGCTACGAGAAGCAATCGCTGAACATTATCTAGAGAAATACGGCGTTTCTGTTTCTCCTAACCAAATCATAGTGACGAATGGTTCTTCGCCAGCTTTGGTGGTCATCTTTTCAGTTTTGCTTGAAGCAGGAGACGAAGTCATACTGTCTGATCCCCACTACGCCTGTTACCCTAATATAGTTAGATTTCTAGGTTGTACTCCTGTGTTTGTAGATGTCAACGAAGACGAAGAATTCCGGTTTAACCCTGAGGAAATAAAAGAAAGGATCGGTTCCAAGACCAAGGCTATAATAATTAACTCGCCTGCGAACCCCACGGGACACGTACTAGACGCTCGTACTCTGGACGAGATCGCTAAGCTCGGTCCCATCGTGGTTTCAGACGAAATATATCACGGTCTAACGTATGAGGGGAAGGCGCATTCCATATTGGAATTCACGGACAACGCCTTTGTCGCAAGCGGCTTCTCCAAGCAGTTCGCCATGACTGGATGGCGTCTCGGATACGTCATCGCTCCGAAAAAGTACGTGCGCCCGTTACAAAAGTTGATGCAGAACTTCTTCATCGCCGCCAACACCATCAGCCAGTGGGCTGGCATCGCCGCAATTAGAGAAGCCGGTCCTGATGTCAAACGTATGGTTGAGATTTTCAACAAAAGGAGGAAACTAATAATTAAGCGCCTCAGAAAAATTGGGTTCGGTGTGACTGTTGAACCCACAGGCGCGTTCTATGTCCTCGCAAACGCCAAAAAGTTTACAAACGATTCGTTAAAATTCGCTTTCGAACTTTTGGAGAAAGCAGGTGTCGGGGTTACCCCTGGAATGGATTTTGGGCGCAACGCGGAAGGATATATCCGGTTTTCGTATGCTAATTCAATAGAGAACATTTCTTTGGGTATGGATAGACTCGAGCGGTATCTTGAAAGCCACTAGGCATTATTGAAACAAATTCACGCCTTGAACCACTTAAAGATGAGGTACCGTATTTGCTTTGCTTCTAGTTCAGGTATAGCTATTATGAATCGCTTTCTCACAGTCGTAGCCAGTCTTCCAGCCTTCACTATCTCCGTTGCCGTTACCTCGTCCTTCCTTTTCTTCACAGAAACCATGTATGGTGCGTGGTCAACGCCTGGACCCTGCTTGTAAACAGCGAAGTCGCATCCGTACTTTATACCCGGCGTGACGATGAGTCCTTGATCACGCAGGTCTTTATAAACAGCATACTTTAGGTCGAACTCCTCATACAGTTTCCTAGCTCTTCTTCGCAGCTTTGCAAAACTGACCTTATCCCTTTTCGGGCCTTCACAAACTGCGATGATTCCTTTCTCCGCGAGGTAGAAGCCTTCCATAACATCGAGGATGAGGGGAACGTTGAAATCCAAAACCTTAGGCTTGGGAATGCCTATGGGCTTTCCGTAAAATCCAAGCTTGTAAATCTCAGATCCTTTCTGAGAATCCCATACCACCAGAAAATTGTCTATGAACTCAGTTTCGATTTTCTTAGACATCCATATTCACTCTAAAGTGTGAACGCCAGTATGCGAGCGGCGTCCGAGGCATCCTCAGCTTTGTCGGCGGCGTCTTCCAGAATCTGGGCCACATCTCTTAAGAGAAGCATTGGGGGAATATCCATATTGCTGTTGATGATCTTCACTTCCAGTTCTCGGTAAAGATCATCCACTATTCGTTCTGCCGCCTCAACCTCTCTGGCTTTTTCTAGAGCTTTAGACGCACCGTAATTCAAAGTCATGGTGGTTTCTCGGAGTTTGGAGATGGTTTCAAA
>Ga0209636_10002884_pt1 | contig 17546 bp, 19 predicted proteins | sample DeeMarSWOR152_54_FD_187464 | JGI IMG/M metagenome (GOLD analysis project Ga0209636, IMG submission 187464) | Marine sediment microbial communities from White Oak River estuary, North Carolina - WOR-1-52-54 (SPAdes) (version 2) | ecosystem: Environmental > Aquatic > Marine > Intertidal zone >...
CTTGGGCTTCAGTGCCTGATCCGGTCAATTCTGGTTGGACTTGGGCCAACCTGGAATGTGGCTTCACTAAGGCCTTTATCTGTCCGGCAGCTGACTCGTTCATCACGAGTGCGATATTTGTCTCTGTGAGAGACCAATTCGACGCTCCGATGCCCGGTGTCCTGGTGGAAGCCAGTTTTTATGATGACGGGTGTCTGTGGTTGTGCGAGCCCGTGCGTTCCTTTACCCAGGTCGATGGGGTAGCACTACTGCTCATATACGGGGGTCTCGATGTCTCCGGAGACACTGCCTGCTGCGTTGTTGAAACCGAGGTGAAGTGTATGGGGGTGGGAATTCCGTACTGTGTCCACGTGCTTCCAGAGCCGCAGGTGTGTACTCCAACTGATACGAGAGAGTGGCTCTCGCCGGACATGACACAAGGCTTGGGTTCTGAGAACAAGGTTGAGGGTCTCGACTACGCCATCTTCTCCACAGACTGGCTCACGGCTTCCTGCAGGTCTGACTACAATTGCGACGGCGAAGTTGAGGGTCGGGACTATTCAATGTTTGCACGGCATTGGCTGCACCTGTGTCCTTAATCCTACATTGGAGAGGGCGGGGCAATTCAGACTGAGGACCCGGCGGGAGAGAGATTCAGAATCGACCGCTTGGTGTCTCTTGCCGGTTGCTCTCACTCGCCAGCCTTCAGCTAGCCAAGTTGGCATGGATGCGGGGGATGGCGGTCAGAAGGGCTTTCCTGACTTTTCTCCTTTTGTGCGGTCTCATAGAAATCTTCGGGGATAACCGGTGTGACCTTATAGGTTGTCGATCTGGATAAGTGAGTTCTTGTAAACGTGATCACGTGATAGGGCAGACTCGATTCGAATGCCGAAGTGATTCTCCCGACTCTACACCTTTAGGTGATCCCGAGACCGATGGAACCGAGGATCAACGGGCATCCAAGGAGGTGCGCGCATGAGAGCTGTTACAATCCTGTGCGTTTTGTGTGTTTATGGTGTGTTTCTGGCAGGAGCGGCAGGTGCGGCGACCGTGACCAGCTCATTCAGCGTGGATGTACCTCCAAACAGGTACACATATGCGGTCACCCCTGATTCGAGCGAGACCATCAAAGAATTCCGTGTCTATGCTTCCTCGTGCACCCAGGAGGAGTATTCAAACTGGGAGGAACCTCCGGGCTGGAACCACATGTTGAGTACTGCCTGCATGAAATGTCGCATAATCTGGTGGACTTTGGGCGACTCGCTTCCCAGCGGGCAGGCTGCCGCGTTTGGCTACACGCACAATTCTGGGCCGTGTTGCCATACATGGTATGTTGCGGACAGTCAAGGTGGTTCGCCGATTGACGCTTCCTGGAATCATCCAGAGGAGCCGTGCAATATCCCTTCTGAATATCAAGATGTCTGTAACGGACCCGGTCTTGTTGTTGCGCCTCTTTATCCATATCCCACACCTGCGGATAACAGCACTTGGGGGCGCATCAAGAGTCTCTACCGGTGAGGCCGCTGCAATCGCTGATGAGTTTGTGTTGAGCTAAGGGCATAGACGGCTCAAGCACCCTTACAGTGCTAACCTGCAAGCTCCGCGACGCTTCGGGCCGAGGGAGAAGCGATCATGAGACTGTTCGCTTTCACGTGTTTGCTCACTATCGCACTTGGCCAGCTCGGATGCGCAATAGCGCCGCGTCAACCGGCCGTGTATCCAATCGACGGATATTACCATGGCGTTTTCGAACTTCAGCACCTGGACGACGCCAAGCAGAGAGGCCCCGTGCTTTTCAGATTCGCGGGAGGAAGATACGACGTCTTAGGGATCAAGGACCACACGCCTCCTCGGGGATGTGGAAGCTACACGCTTAGCGATGTGCTGATTCTCAAGGATGAATGTGTACACCAGGCGCACTTTGACTGGAGTTTGATATTGGACGGTGCCTACACGTACCGCTACAACGGACGCACGCTGATTTTAGAGCAGCGGGATGCGCTCGGGCGGTACCGAAGGATCGTACTCTATAGGGTAGACACCGATGGCCACGATTCGGGCACACAATAGACTGGCCCAGCCTCACCCCACAATCAGCCAGCCCCCAGCCTAGCCTTGGCGCAGCCGTGATCCTGTGGTAGGGTGGCGTGCATCACCAGAGGATCACGACACCTGAAAGTGGATTGCTGTATTTCTTCCTGGATTTGTTCAGATATTGAATTGCCCAGTTCAGAGTTTTACTGGTTTGCGACACGGATGGCTGGAGGTAGACAAAATGACCGGATCGTGCAACACGATTCTCATCTCAGGGGGTGCGACCGGGATCGGACTGGCGCTCGCTGATGCATTTTTGAAAAGTGGCAACGAGGTGATCATCTGTGGTCGCCGCCGCGAGAAACTACGGAGTGCCAAGGCCAGACTTCCCCGGCTCCACGTCCGCGTCTGTGACGTGAGCAAATCACGCTCACGGTTGGCTCTCGTCGAATGGGTCACCGGTCGATTCAAGTCACTGAACGTTCTGGTGAACAATGCAGGAATTCAGCGCTCTTTTGATTTCACAAGGGGCCCCAAGGACATGGCCCACGCCGAAGCAGAGATTGCCACCAATCTCGCGGCCCCGATCCATCTTTCTGCCTTGCTTATCCCGCATCTGCGACGGCAGAGGCAGTCGGCGATCGTGAACGTCTCGTCGGGACTTGCCTTGACGCCGATTGCTGCCATTCCTGTCTATTGCGCCACCAAGGCCGCAATTCACTCTTTAAGCCTTTCCATGAGGCACCAGCTCCGCAACACACGCATCAGAGTTTTTGAAATCGCTCCACCAATGGTCGACACGGCCCTTGGGGGCCGGCGGCGGGGAAAAGATGAGATCGAGCTCTGTATGTCGGCGGCAGAGGTTTCGCAGGGCATTCTCGACGCCTTTAGGCGGGACAGGTACGAAGTTGCCCTGGGCGCCGCCGTCCACCTGCGTCGGCAGCGCGATGCAATGTTTGCTTCCATGAACCAGTAGCGGAAACCCCAGAAAACCGCCTCGGGTGTCGATGACTTTGTTTCCATATGAGCCGTAGTTAGGCCCGCTAGTTTCTAATAATGAGTTCTAAATTGAGCATAATACTTCGAAAATATTCTAGCCCAGATGATTTCAAATCAGTCGGCGATTTTCTGATTGAGCATTTTCAACCAGAAAACAAAGATGGGAACTGGCTGCAACCGGCTTGGGAGTACATGCATGGCCATCCTTACCTGGATGAATCATCACTCGACAAGATCGGCATATGGGAAGACGGTGGCAAAATCGTGTCCGTCGTACACTACGAACACAGATTAGGAGAGGCATTCTTCGAAATACATCCCGATTATCTCCGTCTAAAACCAGTTATGCTCGAATACGCTGAAGATCATCTATACGCAGAGACAGGTACCGGACAGAAATATCTACGCGCATATGTAAATGAGTCAGATCTGGAATTTAAAGCTTTGGTAAAGTCGCGTGGTTACGCAATTGCTGAGCAGTACACTCGTCCTATGCTGCAGTTTTCGATCCTGCAGCCGCTTCCCGAAATACACCTTCCTGATGGGTTGCAAATGAAAAGTCTTGCAGAGGATAATGATCTGATGAAGATTCATCGCGTCCTGTGGCGTGGATTCAACCATCCCGGGGACCCTCCAGAGGAGGGCATAAAGGATCGAGCAAAAATGCAGTCGACACCAAATTTCCGGAAAAACTTGACGATCGTCGTCGAGGCCCCAAATGGTGACTTTGCCTCTTTCTGCGGCATGTGGTATGAGCCCGTAAATAAGATTGCGTATGTGGAGCCCGTAGCTACCGATCCAGATTTTCGCAGAATGGGACTAGGAAAAGCAGCCGTTTGCGAAGGAATTCGGCGTTGTAGAGACTTAGGTGCCACAGTTGCGTTTGTGGGATCAGATCAGGAATTCTACAAATCAATCGGCTTCATGAAGATCTTTGATGCTAATTGTTGGATAAAATACCTTCAGAGCGGGGGGCCGCCTCGTGCGCACCCTCCTCGATGCCCACCGCGAGCCCGGCAGCTACAGCGAGCTCTGGGACGGCAGGGTTGAGGATGGGTGTGAGCTGCCCAGCGGCGTCTACTTCTGCCGGCTGAAGGCAGGCGAGTTCGTGGCTACGCGGAAGATGGTTTTGCTTAGGTAACTTGTCCGGATGTACATGCCAGAGGGTCAGGGTCTCTGCCCTGGTCTCTGACTATCGGTGAACGTGCTTCCGGGAGGAATCCTCGCGCAATAGAGACTTAGCCTCGGATTCTCAACTTGACGTGTGACTGCACGCGTGGCACACTACGCCAGAATCTGTGGAATGACAGACTGACGGCAACACATCTTATCCTTGAGGACGAAGTGTCTTCCTCGCAGTTCCCTCACGAGGCGATAGTTGTTCCGTGCTCATCTCCTAATGCCTACGCGGTTGTTAGGAGTCTCACTCCGGTGGGCATTCGCATTTTGGCGCTTGATCATGTCCCCGAGACCCCTCTGAGGTATTCGCGACGCTGTAGATTTAGATTGTGTCCGGATCCTGGCCAATCAGAAAGCCGCTTTGTTGCCGCCTTGCTTGAGATTGCGGCTAGGATGAACGAAAAGCCTGTGGTATTTCCCACTCAGGATCTTCATACGGTTGTTTTATGTCGGCATAGGGTCGAGCTAGAGGAAAGCGTCGTTTTTCCCTTTATGGACATGGATGCGGCTCTGGACTGTGTGGACAAACGTAGAATGTACCCTCTTGCCGAGGGGGTGGGGTTGTTGATACCAGAGACGCATTTCCCGCATGAGCCTAATGAGCTTCTCAGGATGATGCCTCTTCTTTACAGATTTCCGTACGTAGTCAAGCCGGCCGCGAAGTTCGAGATTTGTGAAGGAATGCCCTGTCGAAACTTTGAATTCTATCTCAAGTATGGCACTAAAGCACTTCGCTGCAGGGACACCCGTGAACTGCTCAGCACATTTTCAGACGTCTGGGAAAACGGTTTCTCCACCGTGGTTCAAGAGGAGATTGAAGGCCCTGCCTCAACGTTGTGGGCGATTGATTTCTATGCATCCAGAGATTCTCTAATCACCGGTTTCCATACTGGGCATAAGATAAGACAGCTTCCCTCAGATTTCGGCACATGCACGTTGGGCCGGTCAGTAGAGCGAGAGGGACTTCTGCAAACCTGTTCTTCACTTGTAAAGGCAATTCATTTTCACGGGATTGGAAACGTCGAATTCAAGGAGAGGGACGGCAACCTCTACTTCCTGGAGATAAACCCTCGGCCCTGGCAGTGGCTTAGTCTAGCGACTGTCTCCGGCGTGAATCTTCCTCTCTTGGCTTACCGCGATCTGTTGAATCTGTCAGCTGGCGAAGTTCCTCGGCAGAGGAGATCGGTTCTGTGGGTGGATTTAAGGAGAGATGCCAGACACCTGAGGCTATTCAATGGACGTTCTACATCGACGGAGAGACTTGGTTTTCTGGGATGGCTGAGAAGCGTAAGGCTCGCAAAGTCAGAAGCCATCAGTAGTATGTCAGATCCATTTCCACTCCTTGCGGTGGCAGCACGAAAGCTAGCCAGGAAGATTTGGCGAAAGTGAGTGAGGTGCTCTAGCCCGGATGAAAGTGACATTTGTCCTCGCAGATGTCAGGCCTTCGTTGGCAGGTTACTCAGGTGCCTTTTCGCACGGGATTGCCTATCTCTCAAGATATCTTAAGAACGCCGGACATTCCGTCGACCTGCTCCAGATTACGCGTGTACCCTCTAAGAAACGGTTTCAGGCCGAGATCAGCCGGAGGAAACCTGATCTATTAGGATTCTCGACCATCTATCATTTCTTTCCTCTCGTGAGGCAATGGTCGGACTGGGCGAAGGAAGTCTGTTCGGCTCCAATAGTAGTTGGTGGCACACATCCGACACTGGACCCCGAGGATGTGATTCGTCATCCCTCAATTGACATGCTTTGTAGAGGAGAGGCCGAACAGGTTCTGCCAGAATTGTGTGATGTACTCGAAAGGGGAATGGAGCCTGACAGTACCAGCAACATCTGGTTCAAGAAAGGGAATGGGATCATCAGAAATGACGTCAGGCCTCTCTTTACAGATCTTGATTCTCTTGACTTTCCTGATTATTCAGTACATGGATACGAGAACCTCTTTTTCACGAGAACTAACACACTCTCCGTAATGCTCTCTAGAGGCTGTCCTTACGGCTGCCATACTGCTCGTCGCGTGCGCTAGGCCAGGTCTACGGCGCCCCAGGGCGTTTTTACAGGTTCCTCTCTCCTGAGCGAGCAATTGAACTACTTATCTACCTGACACGCTGCTATCCTCAAACACGTTGTTTAGTGTTCAATGACAGCATCCTCTTTCCCGGCAAGAGTTGGCTAGAAAAATTTTCAGTTCTCTATAGAGAGAATGTTGGCCTGCGCTTTGTCGGCAACTGCAGGGCTGAGATGGTTGACCGTGACGTGGCTCTGATGCTGAAGGAAATGGGATGCAGTATAATATGCTTTGGGATCGAGAGTGGAAACGAGTGGATTAACCGCGAGATCCTGGGGAGAAGGCTTAAGAACCTCAGAATAAGCAAAGCGTTTGACTTAATACATGGGGCTGGAATGAAAACCGTCGCCTATTCCATCTTGGGGAGTCCCCAGGAAACCAGGGGTACGGTGCTTGAGACAGTCAAATTCGCTGCCACTCTAAGGTCGGAGATTACAACCCCCTTTATCTTCTATCCCTACCCTGGGACTCGGGCGTATGGGATCGCGGAATCCTCAGGATTTCTCACGGATAGACATTTTCTTAACAACGATGACGGGGTGATGATTGAACAGCCTGGACTCTCGGAAACTGACGTTCTCTTCTTTCACAGGTCCTACAGGCGACTTGTGAAAACTTATGGTTTCCTCTACCGTTTGTCTGGTCGTTCAAAAGACGTTGCGGTTGCGTGGCTCGATGGTACGCTTCTGTCTGATTATCTGCCGCGAAGATTCCTGCTCACCCTGAAAGCACTTGCCACTTGGGTAAGGTGGCAAGTGCAGCTTCTGAGGGGTGGCCACCCTCCAGCGAGATTTTAGACCGGAGGCGCGAGGTTGAGCCCAGACACAATACCCTCCGGGTCTCTCTACTTTGATTCGGTTCGGGACTCTTGCCATTGACGTGGCGCGGCTTCGTGCGTATGGTTATTGTAGCCTTTAGAGGTGGAGTGCTGACGTATAAATTCTAGGGATACCCAGATTCACGGAATCTTGTCATGCGTCTTGCCAAGACGAACTCACGTGGGCCTGCCCTCTGCTGCAAAACGGGAGCCTCTCAGGGGGCTGCGCAAATGAAGAACGCAAGCCTGCGATACATCTGGCTACCCCCGTGACTTTCCACAAAATTCCGCATTCTCCTTTCCAGTAGCCTTTGCAGCGGCCCGCGGGCCCGCGTCGGCGAGAAGGGCGGGACGCTGGCGGGCAGGCTGAGAGCTGCGATGAGAGGGGAAGAAGCAGCAAGCTCAGCTGGAGTAGAGTCATCCGCACTGGGTGGTCCCTAGTTTTTCTTGGAAGACGATTCTTGGCAAAGTTGAGAGGTTGCGGTAGTCTTTCGTGAGGAACCCAAGTGACGTTTCGACCGTCCACCCCGCAATTTGGCTGTCAGTTGACAAAGGGCGTTGGCAGGTATTGTCGGCCCGAAGGAGGAATGAATATGCTGATTACAACTACTCCTACGATAGAGGGAAAGAAGACCGTCGAGTATCTTGGGCTCGTGAGTGGAGAGGCTATCTTGGGAGCCAACATCATGAAGGATTTTTTCGCGACCATAACGGACATCGTAGGAGGAAGAGCAGCAGCCTACGAAGGCGAATTGAGGAGAGCTAAAGAGGTTGCAATAGAGGAGATGAGCCACAACGCTATGTTGCTGGGTGCGAATGCGGTGGTGGGAGTTGATTTGGACTATGAGAACATTGGCGGGTCCATGTTAATGGTTAGTGCCAGTGGCACGGCCGTGATATACAAGGAATAGCGTCACATCCGACTCCGGTTTTAGTGTGCTCGGCAGGCACGTGTTCGTCGACGAAGCCTTACTGTCTGAGAAGTAAGTCCTTTCAGTTTAGAACTGATATTTTGGTGAGATGGAGGGGGAGCCTACCGTGGCTTACTATTTTAGCGAAGTGAAAGAGCTTCCATTTGATGAGATGGTCGCCAAGGTTACTGAGGAGTTGAAGCAGGAAGGCTTCGGAGTTCTAACGGAGATTGATGTTAGGGAGACGTTGAAGAAAAAGCTCAATGTCGATTTCCAGAAGTATCGAATTCTTGGGGCGTGCAACCCGCGATTTGCATATGAGGCATTACAGGCTGAGAACAAGATTGGCCTCATGCTTCCCTGTAATGTTATCGTGCAAGAGGTTTCCGGGGGTAAGGTGGAGGTGGCAGTGATAGATCCTGTTGCATCCATGCATGCAGTTGAGAACCCTGCACTCCTAGAGGTAGCCAAACAAGTTCAGGCAAAGCTGCGCAAAGTCATTGGCAATGTGTAGGCAATGGTCCAAATAGGGATATAGGCGAGGAATTCACTTAGTCCGGCTACCCTGTTCATTCGCTCAGGCCAGTGCTTTCGCTTCACAGTTCGAGCTCACCGGCTGAGCAGCGTCGGCTCAAGCACGGAGGTTCCGCAGTGGAGATTCGGAGAAGGGGGAAGTGTGTTGAAGTGTATTAATGCCTCGATCCTTGCCTTCCTCTTCGTTTGCCTTTCTTACCCTTCTTGTGTAGATGCAGGGTCCCATTCGTACGCAGAGAACTTCGGCACTAAACAGTACTGTGACACGTTGAACACCAGCGCGTGGTGGGATACTGTGGCCAAGGAACTGAAGCTTCATCCATTTCGGCTGAACTGTAAGGGAAGCTGCAATTCGTTCGCGAACGCCAACGGAGTTGCCATTTCAGGAGACTATGCCTACGTCGTGGATGAAGATTTCGGTCTTCGAGTCGTTGATATCAGTGACCCGACAAGTCCTGCATTGATAGCAACCTGCAATACCCCTGGTGCTTCATACGGCATCGCCATCTCCGGCGACTACGCTTACGTAGCCGATGGTAGTTCGGGTCTTCAAGTAATCAGCATTGTAGATCCCGGTGCACCTACGGTGGTAGGAAGCGTTGATACGCCCGGGGGAGCCTACGGCGTTGCCATCTCTGGCGACTACGCGTGTGTGGCAGACGGCAGTTTCGGTCTTCACGTGATAGGCGTTAGCAACCCCGCCAGCCCGACCTTGATGGGGAGTTACGACACTCCCGGATCAGCCAGGGGGGTGGTGGTCTCTGGTGACTATGCCTTCGTGGCAGACTACAGTTTTGGTTTCCTTGTGATTGACGTTTCTGATCCTGGGCTGCCCGCAGATGCAGGAGGGTGTGACACTCCAGGTCTTGCCTGCGGACTCGCTGTTTCAGGCGATTATGCGTACGTGGCCGATGGTAGTTCGGGTATTCAGATTATTGACATTAGTCTTCCTGTCGCTCCACATCTTGTCGCGAGCTACGATACTCCCGGTCAAGCTTGTGGAATCGAGATCTCTGGAATGTACGTCTATGTGGCTGACGGCAGCTCTGGACTTCAAGTGATTGACGTCAGCGATGCCGCCAGTCCGGCTCTGACGGGTAACTATGACGCGGCGGATGAAGTAAGGGGGATTGCCGTCTCCGGACAGGATGCCTACGTGACTGGTCTCAGCACTGGGCTTCAGATAATCCAGGTTACAGAAGATCTGCTGCCTCCGATGTTTGCCGGTAGTTTCAACACCTCCGGTTCTGCGTATGGAGTTCAGGTTTCAGGGCAGTATTGCTACGTAGCAGATCGTGGTTCCGGTGTTCAGGTTATCAATATTGCCAATCCCCGGGCACCCACAAGAGTAGGAAGCATAAATTCTCCCGGAGATGCCTATGACGTTGCCATCCAAGGTGACTACGCTTACGTTGCCCATGGCAGTTCTGGTCTTCTAGTTATCGATGTCAGTGACCCTGGGCACCCGGCCGTGGCTGGACGTTTTGATCTCCCCTACGAGTGTCACGCTGTGGCTGCCTGTGGCAACCTGGCCTATATCACCGGCGAGGTTCTCTTTCGAGTGATAGACATAACCGATCCCACTAGCCCCGGTGCTCTTGGGGTCTGCAATGTCCGTGACGAGGCCCGTTCTATAGTGATCTCTGGGCGTTACGCCTATGTGGCAGAGCTTAGCTATGGTCTTCAAGTCATTGATATAAGTAATAGCCGGAACCCTACTCCTGTTGCAGTCTGCTGTCACCCGGAAGGATGCGCGGCGAAGGGTGTCGCGATTTCTGGAGACTACGCATTCCTTGCAGACGGTGAGTATGGAATGCAGGTTATCGATGTAACCAATCCCTTGAGGCCCGGCCGAGTGGGGCACTGCGACATTCCGTATTCTGCTGAGAGAATCGCTGTCTCCGGGGATCGTGCATATGTGACTGATGTTCTTGCTGGGCTTCAGGTGATTGACATTAGTAATCCCCTTTATCCTAGTTTGATTGGGAGTTGCGACACTCCAGGTTTGCCCACGGGGGTCTCTGTATGCGGTGATTACGCATACGTGGCAGATGGAGGGTCTGGCCTTCGAGTCATTCAAGTTTGTCAGCGAGACCTCAGTCTGAAGTACAACGTCGGACGATCTCTTGTCATTAGCGAGCTTGACGGGGAAATCGTCAGACTGAGGGTGGTGTCGTCTCAGACCGATTCAGTCTGCTGGCACGTGAGCGCCACCGGTGGTGTGGCCTGGGAGCCAATTGTTCCGGACGTTGCATGGCACGGGTTGGCTTCGCCAGGGCCCGACCTCGTATGGAGGTCTACTCATGTTTGCGTGCGACACGACATCAACCCTACGTGTAGCTCTCTCCAGCTCGCGTGGCTGTATGACTTTGCAGTGATCGATTCGATTGTCGATGTTCCCGATGACGAGGGTGGGTGGGTAGGTATTTACTTCACACGGTCTGGTTTTGATTTTGCTGACGAGGCCGACCATCGGATAACGGAGTATCAACTCTTTCGCCAGACTGATGGTCCTGATCTCATTTGTTTGGGCCGACATCCCTCCCTGGCGTCAACCCCCTTGGCACCGGCTGAGTTCCCTCCCGGCACATGGGAATTGGTGGCGAGTCTGCCTGCGAACCATGGTGATCAGTACTTTTGCTCTGTTCCTACTGTGGCAGATTCGGCCTCAGCGTTTGTCTATTCCGTATACTGCATTTTGGCGAAGACAAGCACTCCTGTGGATTGTTACTTCAGTCCACCTGACAGCGGGTACAGCGTAGATAATCTCCCGCCAAGTGCCCCCCAGGGCTTGGCAGGGCGCTATGGCTATCCCTCTTTTCAGTTTGTTCTTACGTGGAACCCAAACATGGAAGCAGACCTGTCTCACTACGCTGTGTACAAGGGCGACCACGAAGCTTTCATTCCCGGAGAGAACAACTGCGTAGCGACTACGACAGACACTCTTTTTATTGACCCATACTTTGACCCGCATGCCGACAGCTATTACAAGGTCAGTGCCTGGGACACCCATGAGAATGAAAGCGAGTTCTCTCTCCTTCTGCCTGGTGAGATCACTGGTGCCGTAGTTACCCTGCTTGAGCAGAATGTGCCTAATCCGTTCAATCCGCTGACGGCGATTCGATTTTCGATTGCAGAGCCTGGATGGGCGAGGCTCCTCGTGTTTGACGTAGGTGGGAGACTCGTCAGGACGTTTTTGGATGGAGAGGTAGGGACGAACAAGTACGAAGTCGTCTGGGATGCTCGTGACGATGCGGGCAAGGCCGTTGCCTCCGGCGTCTACTTCTGCCGGCTTGAGGCGCCAGGGTACATCAAATCGCGTAAGATGATGCTGCTTCGGTAGTCCGCGGCTTTTTGGACTGAGGTCTCGATTCAGACTGGGAGGTCGTGGGATATAAGATTTGTGGGCGGCGGCGTCGTGTACCCGGCGCGGATGAGGCTCTGGTCAACTCCCCAGAGCAGTATGACTCGAAACTCCCAAATTTCAGAAGAGATTCGGATCTTCAACCTCTTTGCACAGATCTGCCCGCTTCCCATAATGGCCTCGTCCGTTCGCAAGTTGTTTCCCCCTGCACCTGACATCTTCTGTAAGCTGGAAGATGTTTCGGCCCGGCTGTTTGAACTCGTGCAGGTAATTGACAGCTCCGTCGCACGGTTCGTGAATTCATCGAGCGTCAGCTACCGAGGAGCTGCTTCTAGAGGGTCTGGGTGTTTTCTGCACGCAAGAGCGAGGAATCCATCTTGTTGGCTGTCCCCGCTTGGAGATCTACCCCTAGCGAAGCTGTGCCACAGCAAGAAGGGAATGGTGAAGAATGAAGCTTCATGGTGTTGAGCTATCTCGTGAGCGGATTTTCTGGATCCTTCTGACGCTTGTTCTGACTGCCTCAGTGCTGGTCCTGCTGCGCAGCAACAGTGCCTATGAGAGCCAATTAGCGGATGCATTGAAACGGGAAAAGACTTTGACGATTCAGATAGAAGACGTAAAGGATTCTTTCAAGGAAACGCAGAATCTTTTGCAGCTAGAACAAGAGATGTCGGTGAGCCTTCCGAAGCTATATGACTGGGAGCTCAAACGACTGAGGGGAAAAGGGCTAGAGGATCCTGTCGATGATCTAATTGCAGACCTCATGGAGCATCCCGAGCTGATACCTTATAAGGGCACTCTCGGCGGCCAGATGGGATTCTACCATGCGAGGCACATACACGTATTGACGCCGAAGTGGGTGTTTGCCTTCTTCGAGGATGGACACAACTGCGGAGACATGTTGTTGGAGTATCAGGTCTCGCCTGGGGGTCGGATCTCTTGGAGGGTGATTGATTCCTATATGAAGTAGATGCAGGCTCGCTATCAGCACCAGAAGAACATTTTCCGGCCCATAATTTCACGTGTTGAGATAGAGGTGCGGGAGCGAGAGGGCAAGGTGCTGGCGATGGGGGACGGCAAGCCTGCCGGGTCCCAAGCGGCGGGGCAACAAGAAGGCAGCTCCTCGGAAGGGAAGTTGCCCTGAGATGGATGTTCTTTGACAATTCAACACCAGCGGAACATGGTCTTGATCCTGCCCCATGTTGTGTTCTGAACAGCTGTCGGTCCGTAGTCGAACACCTGCACGCGTTGATTGCCGGAGTCCGCGATGTAGATCTTGCCACTCTCGTCAGTCGCGACACCTACGGGGAGAAAGCTGAACTGCTCCGGCCCCATGCCGAAGCTGCCCCACGTCGTGCAAAAGGCGGGCGGCGATTGGCTCAATGCTGCGGCAGGGAGCAGGGAGCAGATCACAACGACTGGAATCACGACGCACTTCCTCATGGCGACCTCCTGCTTGAGATTGGTGCACTTAGCGATCGCGTCAGATGTGGGCGGTTCGCTCCGGAGTGGGGCGTGCAATCATAGGCCGATCAACCCCCATCAGGCGCGAGTGGCTATGGAAGTCACGGAATCGGAAAATTGGTGTTGGTTTAGTTCGCCTGTTGCACACAAAAGTGTATCACTAAAAGAACACCAACGCAAGGGAACACCTCTCAGAGGATTCCCGGAAAAGATGGCGCGGAAGGAGCTTGAGATGCTGAGGCAGCTGAATGCGCAGTAGCGAGAGATAAAGGTGTGGGAGAGAGAAGGGAAAGTGCCCGCGCTTGTTGAAGGCGCGCAGCCTAGCGAGCAGGACGAAAGCAGCCCTCCGGAGGAAGAGCTGCCCCAACATAGATGCTCTTTGACAACTGAATATTAGCGGAACGTGGCCTTGATACGGCCCCAGGTTGTTCCCTTCACCGTCGTGGGGCCACAACCAACACCAAAGGCTCCAATCTGCCCGCAGCCAATCACATCTACACAGGGCGAGCTTTCGCAAAGAAAGAAGTTGTCGTGTTCAGGATTACAAAACTCTGGGTCTTGAGAAATGTCGCCGTTGCCTGGGTCGCATCCGTAGTAATTGCCTGAGGCGTTTGCCCAGAGGTCGTTACAACCGGGAATAGGATAGGGAGGGCCGCTGAGGCACCGGATTCCGTATCCTCCGTTATATGCGATGATATTCCCTGTAATACTCGCACCTGAACCCATAACGAGGATTCCTTCCACTCGCTCGCCATAGCTGTACGCAATCGTGTTCTCTTGGACAGTTGAAGCGTCGTTGGATAATAAAACTGCGGCAGTTGGCTTGATAGGCATTGCCTCGCCAGAGTTATGCACTACTAGATTTCGCCTTATCACTGGTGCGCCGCGCACACAGCAGATACCGAGAGCGCAAACCTGCTGTAGTTGAAGTGGTTCGCAAGAGTTATGGATGATGGTATTGCCTTCAACCAGTATGTAAGAGTCGTAACAACCTATCCCACCTCCCCAGCCTCCAGAGAGTCGTAACTGCTCGCCGTTACGGATCGTAAATCCCTGAAGACTACTACCAGGACCGGCCGAATCAATCATCACAACTGACCCACGATAAGTCGCACCATCGATGATCGTCTCGTGTGGCCCCGTCTCGCTCTTAATACGAACCCCACTGGCTCTGCTCGTGATGAGGATTCTCTCGTGGTAAATGCCCGGCCCCACTAGAACCGTATCTCCGCTGCTTGCGGAGTCAATGCACGCCTGGATTGTCGTGCAATCCCAGCTACCGTCTTGCTTAACAAGCCAGGTGCGTGCGTCGGCAATCGAAGCGGCAAGAAGAACCGAACAAAGGAGACAACCGATCGTCAACAGCTTCATCAAGACCACCTCGCGCACAATGCTGACGATTCTCACTGCTTCCAGTCATCGGGAAATGCTGCCAGCAGAGCGTCTTCATCACAATTATACCACGGGTGAATGTGCCTTGTCACGGCATGCCAGAGGAGGTGTGATGGAAGGAAGAGAGGCTTCAAGTAATACCTTAAATGTCGCTCGTAACTACTTCGCATAATACTGATTCTACGAAGTAGCTCAAAATGATCTGTTTTCACGGAAAAATCGGGATTCGTGTAGATACCGGCCTCAAAAGGCCAGAATCGAATCGCACAAAGGAGTTATGAGTTTGGAATCTATCGAACTGATACATGGTTACGCCGTGGCGGAGCAGCAAGGAGCGCCACTGTCCTTTGGATTAGCGACAAGTCTAGCCGCCTCGTACTACCCTGCGCCTACGCAGCTTCAAACTAGACTTCCGCCAACCGCTCGCTGACATGCTGGCGATCGCCTTCCTGAGCCCCCTGTCCTGGACCGGTGCGTAGATCTCGGTCGTGGCGATGTGCCTGTGGCCGAGGGCTCGCTGCACAAGGCGGAGGTCGCCGGTCTTGCGGTAAAGCCTCGTGGCAAAGGTGTGCCTGAGCGAGTGCACGCTGAGCTGCCGCGTGATGCCTGCTGCTCTGAGCCAATGCTGGAGCCTGAGCTGCACCTGCCGAGCGCAGAGCCTGCTGCCGAGTACGCTGGCTCTTGCCGTCAGCCCGAAGCTGCGTGTCGAAGCGGGCTATGGCTGTGCTGAGCTTCATGGCTTCACCTCCCTTCAAGCGGATTATCAAGCTACATCGATGAACGCTTCCTTTCTGGGAGCAGTCAACTGGATTATCCGAAGAATCTGCCGTGTGAGGCTTGTTCCTCGGCTTTGTCGCCACACATTCGCCAACACGGCCGCGACAGAGCCGCTGTGTGCCGCTTTCTCAAAGGAGGTGAGCACATATGCCTAGCCCCTGGGAAAGACCGCCCGACTCCCTTGAAATGGCGGAGGCCCTGGCAAGCCTGCAGGCAGTGAGAAGGGAGACTGTGCGAAAGGAAGTGCTGGAGAATGATAGTATGGAACTCCTTGCCTCTCATGTCCTCGGCTATGAGGTGAAGCCCTTTCACCTGGCAATGATCCGCTTCCAGCCCGCTGAAAAGACTCGTGTCTGCAGCTGGCTCCAAGAGGCTACGGGAAGACAACGGTGCTAGCCATTACGAGAGCCGTCCACGAGATCGTGAAGGACCCAAACGTCAGAATCCTTATAGCCTCCAACACGCAGCTTCAAGCTGAGGTGTTCCTGCGAGAGATTAAGTTCCACTCGGGACACAATCCTCTCCTCACACACTATTTCGGGAGCTTCTTCAGCCCCGACAAGTGGGATGTTAGGGAGATTGTGGTTGCGCCAAGAACGTCCTCAGCCAAGGAGAGCACGGTGACCTGCGTTGGTGTAGGAGGCCCTGTCGCCGGACGCTGAGCGGTGGATGCCGGTTAAGAGGGTGAGTCGCACCACGGACAAGGTAGCGAGGGCGTACTGGCTTCAGCCTTTCTTTGAAAACGGGCAGATACTGATGCCGGCGAAGCATCTCGCAGGTAACTACAATCTGTGGCAGGCGTTGATGGACGAGTTCGTGCTCTTTCCGCAGGGGGAGCATGATGATCTCTTCGATGGGCTGAAGAGCACAGTGGAGGGCGCCACCAGCTATGCGACGGTGCGAGCTTACAGGTACTCGCCGATTGCGAGGCTGTAGGGTGTGGGACGCTCATTTCGCCATTGTGATTGGGACCATTCTGCGATATTCTAGGCAGTGCAACAGGGAAAAAGCAGCTGACAGTTGTGCTTTTCTTCACCGTGTACCATGATGGCGGACAGAAGGATGATTCCCGTCTTCAATAATCCGCAATAATCCGGGCACGTTGACAGAGATTGTGAGATCTCGTCGGTGCGAGGTGAGAGCTTTTTCTGTCTTGGCAGGCAGATCCAAGTAGAAAGGCGGTGATGTGTCATGTGACCGTACGTTGAAACAGCGGAGGGTTGATTCGATCTGAACTCTCGTGGTCCAGGACGATCCGGCGGAAGCTTCGGCTGGCCTCGAGGCACGGGTAATGAGGATCGCACTTATTTCGGGAAAGGAGTGAGAGTTATGAGCCGATCAAATATGGTCTGGGCGTTGATCGTGATCGTCATTGTGATGGGCCTTTTTCCGCCCACTTATGCAGCTGCATACTGGCAGCAGAATGGGAATTCCCTCTGTACAGCCGCAAACGACCAGGAACGTGCCCGGATTGTGTCAGATGGGGCGGGTGGGGCGATCATCACATGGAAAGATTGCCGGGGCGGCAACTATGATGTCTACGCACAACGCACGGACTCAACGGGCACAGTCTTATGGACGTCAGATGGTGTAGCCATCTGTACAACAGCCGCGGGCGCTCAGTGTCAACCTGGAATTTCGTCGGATGGAGCAGGCGGTGCTATCATTTCCTGGCAGGACTACCGCAGTGGTAGCCACTACGATATCTACGTCCAACGTGTGAACTCATCGGGTACAGTGCAATGGACCACAAACGGCGTCGCTATATGTACAGCTTCAAACAACCAAGAGGTTCCCGAGATCATTTCAGACGGGGCTGGAGGTGCTATCATCGTCTGGTATGACTACCGTAGTGGTAGTGATTACGACATCTACGCCCAACGTGTGAACTCATCGGGTACAGTGCAATGGACTGTAAATGGCGTAGCTATCTGTACAGCTTCAGACTACCAGAAGAGCGCTCGGATCTCGTCAGACGGAGCTGGCGGAGCGATTATCACATGGGAAGACTTCCGCAGCGGTAGT
>Ga0209636_10002887_pt1 | contig 17539 bp, 9 predicted proteins | sample DeeMarSWOR152_54_FD_187464 | JGI IMG/M metagenome (GOLD analysis project Ga0209636, IMG submission 187464) | Marine sediment microbial communities from White Oak River estuary, North Carolina - WOR-1-52-54 (SPAdes) (version 2) | ecosystem: Environmental > Aquatic > Marine > Intertidal zone >...
CCGCCCCCGCCTGCAGGCGGTATCCCAATAGCTCCCGGACCCTTCTTATCATTGTCCTTACAATAGGGTGGGCCCTCTTCAACCCACGCCTCCGCGAAGTATTTTACTTGGACATTGGGGGCAACATTCCCTCCTGGCCGGAGATCGAAATTGTGGATAACCTCGTACCAGGCCCTCGCCCCAAATGCTCCGTTAGCGTCACCAAGAATAAGTAATACTCCGAGAATCAAGCATATTATGGTGCTCCCTCGGACTACGTCGTTGCTAAAGCGGAAAACTCGGGCTCTAATGAAACCACTGAGCAAATTGTAAACTTTACGTTGTGCCATGATTCCATTTCCTCCTTAAGCGTTATTAATCGTAGATCAAAACCCTTTCGGTCTTGACATCTGACGGTTATATTTCATGTCAAAGCCCCCAGGTTTCGACATAAAATCACTACTTAGGTTATTGGTGGGATATATCTGTAAGACTATCCGACATATTCTTTGCCCGAAAGACCTGAGGCACATTTCAGACTTACAAAAACGGGCGTCTGCCCAGATAGGGAAGGTTACGCCACATAAAGATCACCTCCGGGAAAAGAGTTTAGAGTTAAGAGTATATGGTTCGACCATTCGATACGCTCATGGTGCTGAGCGGAGTCGAAGCACAAGCTCACCATCTTCGAGAGTTTAGAGAAAAACATTTTAGCTATTGGCTGTTGGTTTTAACCATTAACCAGCTTTGCTTCAGCCTAAAGCCATTGGGGTCTGTGCCTTGTCCGTCACGGACGCCACATCCGTTCTCCCCCGCCTTTGGCTGGGGATCAGGATGAATCCGTGACGGAGATAAATGGTAACGGACGGGGACGTTCGTTGCCAACGAGACCCAAAGCCCTTGAGGCATATCTGCCCACGCATATGGGGGGACATATTGGCAGACCCTTAAAAATAGACTGTTTTAAAAAAGTTTTTTCCTTCCCCGAAAAATCAAGTCAACCCCCAAACGGGGTGTCCGCCAAGGATGAGATGATGGTTCGACTAGCTCACCATAAAATGGTTCGATTAACTCACCACCAGAGGAAATTCTTTCCTTCAGTATGAATCCTCCATCAAGATTGCCCATCAAAGGGCTACGGTATGAGCCCCATGGTTCATACCTGAGGATTTCTCCAAAGCCTATCCTATAAAAGTAAATGATGAAAGGAGACAGAGAGAGCGATACTCCGTCTCTTTTGTTAATCAATTAGAGATCAAAAATAGTGATTCTACTTACATTTATATTATAATAATCCTTCTCAAAAAGTCAAGTATTTTTTTGAAAAAAAGAGATTTTTCGAGGAAAATTGAGAAAATCTGGGGGGAAGAGCTAAGGTTAGTAGAATCAAAGAGTTAGGCCGACTACTAAGCAGATTAAGTCAATCCAGTCAACGGATTGATCGGATTGAATCGCAGAGAAAACAGGTAAGGAAAAGATGATTTGTTTTCTTAAGTTGTTGTTAGCAAAAGACTTCTTTTTGAAGGAGACGGAGAACGACTAATGATTTTGTTTTTGTTTTTACCTTTGAACCATTACCTAAAATCTTTAACCTGCTTTCACTCCACACAGCCTCTCTTAAGTATGGGACCGCCACGGAAAAGATAATCCGTCAGATAGACTGTATCTGCTGAATTGATGATGCAATCCCCATTGGGGTCACCAGCAGAAGGGAGGTCTGGAGGGGGACCGCCGCGAAAGAGATAGTCTATAAGAAAAACCACATCCGCTGCATTAACCACTCCATCATTGGTTGCATCCCCATATACGTAGGTGTAATCAACAGCCAAGACTAACGCAGAAAAGCAGTTTATTCGTCCATATCCCAGCTCATGGCTTTTTCCGGTCTCTATGTAATAAACATATTCCCCGACCTTGTCTGCGCTCTGTTCAATTATCTCCCTTAACTCATGTGGGTTGAAGTTGGGTTCAATTGAGAGGAGCAGAGCAGCAAGTCCAGAGACCATGGCACAGGACATGGAGGTTCCCGCGATGTAACCATAATTCAAGGAGATGAAATAGGGAGAGCCGTTCAATTTGACATAATAATTAGGCATGGTAGAAAGGATATCATTCTCATCCCAGGGACTGCCATGACCTCCAGGAGCTGCCACGCATACGCTGGGACCATAGTTGGAATACTGAGCTAATCGATCCTCAGCGTTCGTAGCAGAGACGGCAATTACGTTCGAATAGGTATCAGCATAATGGGCAGGATAAATCACTGAACCACCATAATTATTTCCTGCAGGAGAGACCAAAAGTACATTGTTACTGTCGGCATATCTGACCGCCTCCTCTTTGGTAGAAGATGGAAGACCTCCTCCACTGTAATTGATCGCCCTCACCCCATAATCCACCGCATGGAGGACTCCATTTTTGAAAGTGTTATGAGTCCCAATTCCAGAGCTATCGAAGACTTGATTGACTAAAATCTGGCAGGTCCAGTCCACCCCAGCGACTCCCACCTCATTATTACTCATTGCCCCCAAAAGTCCGACTACATGGGTTCCATGACCATACCGATCCCTCACCCATTCGCCGTCCCCGGTAAAGTCCACCCCCAGAATATATCTGTCAGCATCATTTAGATCTGGATGAAAGAGAAACATCCCTACCATAGGTATTCCAGAATCCAAGACCGAGACCAAAACGAAGGGACTACCCACAGAAATATCCCAGGCCGAGGTCGCTTTGATATCTGCTCCCGGAGTTCCACCGGGTGGAAGCTGACCATAATTGTGAAGAGCCCACTGCGAGCCGTCCACAAAGTAGGTATCGTCCGGAGAAAAGAGAGGACGGTCGATCATATTTGGTTCGGCAAATTCTATCAGATCATTGGAGTTTAAGTTATTCATCACATCGAAAATGTCCGTAAAGGAGGGAACTTCCAACTTCCCCATCCCGATCTGATCAAACCCCTGAACCAGCGTGGCTTGGTTTTTTTCAAACAGCTTCTCCAGGTCTGAAAGCTCGGCTTTGGCTTTCACTTTAAATAAGATCTCCCCTTCCACGTATTCCACCTCTTTGCCTTGCCACATCCCCTTCAGAATCTCTTTACCATTGAACGTGGCGGCATAAACTGATTCGACTTGGCCCTTCAGAAAAGGTGAAATGAGAAAGAGCATACAGATCACGAAAAAAGCGATAACCTTCCTTTTCATAGCTCCTCCAGATTCTTGACTCTCATCTCTTTATATATTTAACGTCATCTAAATTCAGGAAGTGAGTCACAAATTTAGAAAAAATCTGTTTATTCTTTTGCAATTTCATTCACACACGTCCTTTTCTTAACCAAAGATTCAAAACTAAATAAAGGGCTCATGCATTATAACTTATTCTGACATCCCTAACTAATTCATGATTAACATTACTCATATTCTCGGCACGAGGAAGAGATCCACAAATCTCCTTCCACCTTTCCATAATGAGGGGGAAAGCACCTCTCTCTGAACGGGCAACTATCTTTTCTTGGTGATGGTCGCCCCGGGCAAATCCCCTTATCAGGAAAAACGCCATAACTATCAACACAATCAGGATAACTATTTGCGCCATCTTCGAAAACAATCTTCGCGAACTCATTGCCGATCTCCTTTTACCAGAACAAACCGAATCCGCCCGCACATAGGCTCATGTGGGCGTTTCTGTCTATTTCCCTATGCACATCCCTGTAAAGGCTCTGGTCCCCCTTTGAAAATATAATTTACCAGATAAACCACATCCGCACTATTCAGCACACAGTCATTATTCGGATCGCCGGAAGCTAAAGGAACGGGTGGTTCACCCTCCTTGAACAGATAATTCATCAGATAAACCACGTCTGAAAGATCAACCACCCCGTCCCCATCCGTATCTCCGTAAATATACGTTTGGACCCTAAACCAAAAGAAGCCTTGATCGGCCCAGGTGATCCCATTGAGGGCACCATCATCAGCCTTAACCCTCCAGTAGTAAATTGTGTCTGAAACCAGATCCTCTGAAAGAGTGTAAAAGGTATCGGTCAGACCATCTACCTCTTCATAACCCCAGAATATCGGACTCAAACTGTATTTCAAAGTATAGCTGACCGAGCCTCCGATAGTATCTGGATTGGTGGCCTTATGCCAAACACAGGTTGGGTTTGAGGAGACCACCCCTCCACTATCCGGGAAGATCAAGCTGAAGGGCTGGGGCGGCAGGTTAGGGCTTCTTCTGCGATAAAGCCCTGTTCTTTCGTTATCAAAATGATAGGTCCCCCACTCGATGGAGGTCTTGCCGTAAGATTTGGGAAGGTTCCATAAGTTCACTTTGACAATGCCCGAGTAGGAAGATATGGTGGAAACCTCCAGGATGCCGTCATCATTAACATCCCCTATGGTGGAACCATTCATGTAAGTGAAGCCAAAAGGACGAAGAGGCCAATCTGAAACGCTATCTCCATTGGAGTAAGCCGCCCGGAGAAAACCAAGACTGTCCAGGCCACACATGGCATTACTGTCAAAAATCAACTCCATGGTGCTGTCCCCCTCGATGTCCGCAATAGAAATTGGACCCTCCGCTCCCCCATCAAGGCATAATGGAAAACCGGGAAGATAGTTGCCATGTATGTCAAACAGATGGAAAACGACCTCGGGTCCGAAGAATCCTGCATTCCCCACGGCTATCTCTAAATCGCCATCCTGGTCTACATCCCCCACGCTGGGAGGGCAATAAGACCACTCATCAGGAGTAGGGCGGGGCCAGCCGGGGAGAAGATTTCCTTGATAATCCAAAACAAAAAAACCAGAACTGTCCCAACAACAGCTGCATACGATCTCCAGATAACCGTCTCCCTCAAAATCTGCTAAAGCTGGTCCGCTGTAAGAAAACTCGCACCCTGGTCGGGTACAGGGCCAGCCCGGCATCAAGGTCCCGTCCGATTCAAAAGCATAGACCGAGTAGACAGAGAGATAAATGATCTCCTTTTGTCCATCATTGTCAATATCTCCTACAGCTGCTCCTGCCCCTGGAACACCGTCAAGCTTAAAGGGCCAATTCCCTGGAAACTCGGTCCCATCATATCTGAGCACATGGAGATAACCCATTGGATAATCCCTCTCCCCCATGATTATCTCCAGTTTGCCATCCCCATCCAAGTCAGATAAAGCCGGGGTTTCAAATAACTCGTGATTGTTAAAGGAGACCGGCCATCCGGGCAATACGTTTCCATCCCGGTCGAATACGTAGGCACGACCCCAAGTCTGCCAAGTGGTTAGGGCAATCTCCAGTAAGCTGTCTCCATTGACATCTCCAACCGCCACCCCGAATTGCGGTAGGCCGATAACCGTCTGGGGCCAGCCGGGTCTGGGGTTGCCCAGATAGTCCCAGACGTAAATCCTTTCATTGGTGGAGGCGGCAACAATCTCTAAGTTTCCATCTTGATCTAAATCGACAAAAGCGACTCCTTTCATTGGCGCATACCAGTAGGCGCCCCAAATATTTTGGGGCCATCCGGGTGCCTGTGGAAGATCAGGGCCTTTCCCCTCTGTGATCCGGCTTGAAAGGCCTGTCACCTCGAATCTTCCAGAATCTTTCTCCCTTGCGTTCTGGACTTTGATCCTTTGACCAGCCTCTAAGTTTGCCACGCCCCACAAAATGAAGAAGAGCACCAGGACTAACCGCACTTCATTTTTTTGACACGACCTCAATAATTTCCTCATCACGACCTCAATAATTTCCTCATATTGATTCTAACCTCCTTTACAACCTTGTTCAGCCCGTTCATATACACGTTTTAAGAGTGTGTAATGATAATCTATTGGCATCCCCACTCAGGTCCTGGTCCCTTTCTGAAAAGATAATTTATCAAGTAGGTCACATCAGCAGAATTTACTGAACAATCTCCATTAGGATCCCCCAATGCCAAAGGATTCGGTGCAGCACCTCCTTTGAAAAGATGATCTATCAGAAAAACCACATCGGAAATGTTTATAATTTTATCTTCAGTTACATCTCCGGTAGGATTTCGCATATATCTGGAAAGTCTCAGGGTTGGATCTCCTAAAAGGGTCATCCCATAAAACCAGGGTCTTGACCAGTCCCCTGCGCAGGTCTCCATATTATCGATACACCAGGCGAGGAATGCATCTCCAAAGCTAACTCCCCGGCCTAACGGGGCGTAAAAATCATAAAAGCATAACATGCTTCCGGTCTTGGTGGAACCCACCGATAAAAGCCCGTAAGTGCTTTGAAAAATATACCAATCTCCCATGTCATCGTCTTCAACGTATCTGCTGTTGGAACAGGCAAAAAGATTATAAAAATGCACCTGGACGTCGATATCCTCTATCTCATAATTGTGAAACAGAGAATAATCGTAAGGTCCTGTTCCCCAGTAAAGGTAATGTGCCCAGGGAGAGGAATGCGAGCAGATGAGCAGGTTTTCATATCTATTATCAGTGGACTCCCTTACCCTCTCCATGTAGTCCTCACGATTGGTTTCGTAAACATCGATCACTGCATCTGTATTAGGATAGGCCAAAGCCACCTCATCTTCCCAACCGTAGATGCACCAGTCATTGTCAATATATGCCAAGGCTTTATCGTATAACCTGAGTTCTCCCGTACGGTAACGGTGATTTTTGTCAAAATAATTGTTCATCATTGCCACTTCAGTAGCACCATGGTAGCTCAGGTTCAAGGCAAAAAGTCTTCCCACCCAGATGTCCGCCTCCAGGTCGCCGGTGCCGTCCGTGTGATCCTCATACAATCCATCGGCATCCCTATCAAACCATCGCCCATCTAAATCCATATAGTAAAGGTCAATGGGGAACTCCACGTGATTGCTGCCCCATTCCTCAGGCTCGGTCATCTCATACCAGGGAATGGCTAAGTCTCCAATAAGTATGGCGCCAGCTATTTGGCGGGTGCTCCACTCCGAAATCAGAAGATTCTTAAGTGCCGTCTCATCCCCGTCGTTAGTGGCGGTATAGATGTTCATATCATATCCCTCCATTTCCAGATCAGCTACGAATCTCAAGAAAGCATCTTCAATCTGAGGTTGTAAAAGGCTATTTATAAATATACAGATGGGAATCTCTCCTTGGGGGCTGGAGTACAAAAGACTTACTTCGAACTCTTTGGCAAAACCCCGACTCTCCAGATACTGCTGGTAAGTGATCGGTTCCCTATCAGGGTCCATCCAGCGGAGAGGATTTATTTGTTTGTAATCAAACTCAGTCTGTCCCAGGAGATTGCCACAAATTGAAAGAACGAAAACGATCGAAAAAATAAGAGTTAACCGCTTTTTCATTTCAAATCCTCCTGCGAAATTTGTTTTGTTTGCTTAATCTGTTGGCATGAACCATACGGTTCATGCCGTTGACTCTTTTAATCTATGCACACCCTGGCTGAGGAATCTGTCCTCCTCTAAAAAGATAGTCTATCAGGTAGACCACATCTGCACTGTTTACTACACAATCCCCATTAGGATCACCTGCTGAAAGAGGTTGTGGGGCTGGTCCCCCTTTAAAAAGATAATTTATCAAAAAGACCACGTCGCTCGCATTGATTTGACCATCGCCGTTGGCATCTCCATAACTTTCCAGATCGAAGCTCCAAATCTGATTCGACCATCGGATCTCCCCCCATCTATCCTGTGCTCTCACCTTCCACCAATAAGCCATACTGTCCCTTTCTAATGAGACAGAGCCTTGGCTCATAATAAGACTGTCAATCACCAAGGTTGACTCCGGGACGAAATGATCCGAAGGGCTCACATACAAAGTATAAGTAACCCAATCAGAAGGGTTGGGGTCGGATGCGTCTTCCCAATCCAAAAATACCTGTCCAATAACCGTATCTTTGTCCTCGGGTAAGAGTAACGAGAAAGGATTGGGGGGTTGGTTTGGCTCAGGTTCACCCCAGAAAAAGGCTCCAAAAATTCGAGGAGAATTATAAGGATGGCTTTGGTATTTGGAATAGAGCAAAAGAGATTGGCCCGTGGGTCCGAAGGAAATGGAGGTAGACGAATAGGGGGAGATGTTCGAAATGAAAATTCCATCCCAATCCAGCACTTCACCGTCCCTGGTGATTCGGGCTAATCGAAATTCAGTTAAATCACTTTTTGATTTCTTCCAGCTCGCCACATAGTATCTACCATCGAAGCTAACCGAAGGAGACTCTTCTGGATCTTGTGTGATAGCGATGTAAAGACCCAAAGAATCCAAGACGGTTCCTTCTGAGGAAACCCGGGTGCCTGAAATATCTATATTGGGCCAATGGGTTCCATAGTCTTCCCACACCACCAAGAAGTCGGTTCCATCTGAAGCTACCTGCGGATTGATTTGCATTCCAGGGGCAACGCCAATCTCAATGGGTGGGCTTACCATTCCGCTGGTATCCACCAAAGCTCCATAAATATCGAAAAAGTCATCATTTGTCCATACCGCCAAATATTTCCCTCCGCTGAAGGCGATGGCTGGACGACTTTCTCTCTCTCCAGGAGATATGAGGAGTGGCTGAGCATCAAGGGGAGCACCCTCCGCAGATAACCTTATACCGTCTATCTCATAGGTTTCGCCCGCAGGGTCCAAAACCTCCTTCCATATAACCAAAAAATTTTCGCCATCCGAGGCTACCGCCGGATCTCTCTGGTCAGTGTCCGGGTCAGCCCAAATGGGTAAGCTCGAGCCATCTAATACGCTGCCCGCTGAATCGATCCGCACTCCGTAGATGTCGAAATTCAGATTACGGAAATCCTCCCACACAGCCAGAAAACTCTCCTTGCCCCAGGTGACAGAGGGTCGCTTTTGATCTTCCGAAGCCAGACAGATGGGGATGCTGGCAGAATCCAAGAGATTGCCCAGATGATCTGTTCTTTTTCCATACAAATCGTGGTCTTCCTCCCAAATGGCTAAATACGAGGAGCCGTTCCAAGATGATTTCCCAAAAAGCTGGGCATCACAAGCTGTCGAAATGGCGAAGGAATTTGAGTCCAACATCATCCCCAAAGTGTCAATAAAGACGCCAGAAATATCCCAGTTTTCTCCAAAATTTCCTGCTTCCCACACGGCAAAAAAGCTTTCTCCATCCCAGATCAGATTAGGAGCTTTTTCTTGATAAGAAAAAGAAGTGGTTCTTTTGCCATCTGGGTCCAAGATCTCTCCGGATGGGGTTATTCTCGAACCATATATATCATATCCGGTGCTGTCGAAATTCCTCCCATCCTCCCACAGCACCAGAAAATTTCCGTTTCCATAAGAAATCTTTGGCTTATGTTGATCCCCGGATGCGGCGCATACGGAGAATCCGTTGGTATCGAGCACTTCTCCGTCGGCAGCTACCCGAGCAACAAAAATATCGCCCTCGGTGCTGTCACATCGGTAGCTATTGAAACTCACCAAAAAGTCCTTGCCGTCTGAGGCGCAAAAAGGGGAATCCTGTCCTCTTGAGTGGGTGGATATGTCAAAACCTCCTGGATCCAAAACCGTGCCTTCAGGCGTTACCCGCGCACCGCGGATATAAGAAGGATTCGGTCACCACTGATTGTGTTCCCAAGTCACCAGGTAAGTTGATCCGTTACAAGCTATGGATGGGTAATACTCAGGTAGATCGGTTGCGCAGATTAAGATTCCTTCAGGATCCAAAACTTCTCCAGAAGCTGTTATTCTGGTGCCATATATGTCAAAGAATGTTGCCCCCTTCTCCTGTGACCAGACCACAAAAAAATCGATTCCGTCTGATGCTACTGCTGGATTCACAGCCCATTCCGAACCACCGGCGATAATGAACCCATCTGGATCCAACACATACCCATCCGGGTTTATTCGGGCACCCAAAACGGTCCAGTTTCCATTGCTCCACTCCTGCCACACCACCAGATAATTCTCACCACCCCAGGCAGCATTAGCATAGGAGTGATAGACCCGAGAGGTGCAGATGGGAATCCCTATCGGATCAAGTATCTCTCCCTCCAGGGAGACTCTTGCCCCAAAGATGTCTTTTTGGCTACTTCTCCTTTCGTCCTCCCAGACCACCAAGAAATTGGTCCCGTCAAAGGCAAGCGAAACTGCAGCCTGAGTTCCCTGGGCACTGCCCTGAAAACAATCAGACGAAAGCCAAAACTCGGGCCAGGAGGAAGATGCATCTCCCCATAAACAAAAGATAAAACCGACAAACAGAATTAGTATCTTTGTCAATCTCAAAAAACCCAACATCTTCTGATTTTTGTTTCTCCTGGTGCCTGAACCACAATGACTCATTATCCATCTACGGGACATTCATTTGAAGTTTTGACACTCTGATGGAAAACGAGTAGTTGACGTCATTAAGAAATCAAATAAGAATCTTGCTAAAACCCAATAAACATCGAAGTTCAAAATTTGCGCAAATACTTCAAGTTCCTGCGGATTCGTGCTCATCAAGGCGAAAGAGCCCAAATCGACTACACATCCTCTACGTTTAAATATAATACAATATCTGTCTGGGTCAACATTATTTTTGTTCTAGTTTGCCTCCACTGAGGCGGTATGATTGAACTATCCTGGGAGGTAATTTTTTGCAGTTTTTGTCGTATCCCCGCTTTCTCCACCTTCGGGGCCAATCTTTCCGTGCATACTGGAAAAATGACCAGCACCTAACTTCAGTTAGGTGCTGCTTTTTCTCTCACCCCGTTTCTTAAGCCCTTCCCTCTCAACGACATGCTTCAAACCTTATCATACTTACAACTTTGGACGCATCCTGAAGCTCCTTACATTAGCTAAATTTATTGCAAGGAATTTTCTTGACTTATTCACCAATTTTGAGTAAAATAAGCAAGGTAGAATTCTATTGGAAAGTATCGGATAAAACTAAGGAGGGGAGTTTCTATGCTACCCAATATTACCATTGAGTTAAGGCATCTCAAGGATGACTCTTACGAAAGTCGAATTTTCGGCCCACAGAGCCAGGATATACTTCGATCTGAATTTAGATTCAAGGAAGATGATCCGTTCTTTGTGCGAGGGACGAAGTATCTTGAAGAAGATGGACAACGCACGAACAAAGATGTTGAGAAGGGATTTATACAACGAATGGGCAAACACTTCTATGATCTTATCACCGATGGAAAGGATGATTTTAAAAAATACCTACGACATGACCAAGAGATAAAAAGAGGCTATTGCCTTACCTTGGCATTAGATTACAAAACCATCAAGGAAAAGCCGCAAATCAAAAAATCTGATGACAAAGAAGTCACCGAGGAATTACAAAAGCGATTAAAGGCAAAACCAGAAGGTATCGAGCGATTGACAAAGAGTGCCAATTTACTATGGCACATACCCTGGGAATATCTGCATGATGGCGAAGATTTTCTGGCTCTATCAGTAAGGGCACATCTTACTCGAAAGCCGATCGGTTTAAGGGAAATTCCGGCTATTCAAAGCCCACAACCTTTACGCCTTTTGGTGGTGGTATCGAGCCCAACCGGACTGGTGGAATTAAATACTGAAAGGGAAATAGGGATAATTCAGGAGGTCCTTGATCCGGCAAGACGAGAAGGCTCACTTGAGATTGACTATTTGGAAATAGCGACATTAACCAACCTGCGCAGTAAGATCAAACATTTTCAACCGCACATACTCCATTATACCGGGCATGGCGGTAAAGAACCACTTACTAATGAGACCTATTTGGCTTGTGAGGATGACGATGGCGAAGTAAGGCCCATCTTCGGTCATGATCTGAGGCGAATCTCTCAGGATAGTGACAGCTTACAGTTAGTGGTCCTCTCTGGCTGCATGACTGCACAAACCCATCATCATGATGCATTGAAAGGTGTAGGCACCACTCTCCTACAGGATAGCTTGCCAGCAGTCCTGGCCATGCAGTATTCCATACTTGATAAATCCGGGATTGAATTTGCCGGTAAATTCTATGAGGAATTGGGCAAAGGCTCAAGTGTGCGTGAAGCAGTAAATGAGGTGCGGCTCAGGCTCTATGAGCTGAGAGGAAAAGATAGAGCTGATTGGGGTCTTCCTGCTCTTTATCTGCGCACATCTGAAATTCGCCTGATCGATCCCACCAAAAAACCTAAACCGAGAGCAACTAAAACAGAGCAGGTAAATATCGGAGGATTGCCCATTGTTCGCGGATTTGTGGGCAGAAAAAAGGAGATCAGAGACATACGCCAGGCGATTAACCAGCCACACATACCGGCAGTCTATGTCTATGGATTGGGTGGCGTGGGTAAAACTGCCTTAGCCGCTAAGATTATCGAGAGAGTGCAATGGGATAAATCGGTTGATGCATTCTGTGTGATAAGATGCGATAAGATAGAGCCTACCTTTGCCAATGTAGTAGAAAAATTGGCCAATTTTGTCAGCTATCAGGGGAAGGAAGGTCATGCCCGGGGAGGACAGGCATTGAAAGAAAGTCGTATGCCAATCGAGGACCGAGTATCTTTCTTTAATAGCGCCATCAAAGATCACCGTTATCTGTTTATCTTTGACAACCTTGAGTCTTCCTTTGTCAAACACGCTCCTGTGGGAGAGCTAAAGGACGATGATTTGACCAGGTTCTTTTCATCTCTATTTGACCATAACTGGCGCTCAACATTCCTCTTTACCTGCCGCTATCAGTGGCAACTTCTGGCCGAAACGAAAGACAGAAGCAATTGCCTGAAATGCGGACTGCCAAAAGAGAATCTTCTGACAATCCATTTGCCAGGACTGACCGCACACCAGACCATTCAACATATGAACAACCTAACAGGTCCTTTGAGCAAACTTCAGTATAAGGAGCAACTGCGCCTGCTTCCTCTGGTTAAGGGACATCCAAAGACCGTAGAGTTACTTGATTCCTATCTGCAGAAACATACTGTGTCTCAGGTGCTTGAGGACAAGAATCTGCCAGGTATGATGCTGCAGGATATTGGGGCATACTTCATGGATGGGCTGTGGCAGGATTTGAATAGAGATGAAAAAGAGGCGCTGGCAAACTTAGCCGTATTCCGTGTTCCCTTAAAAGCTCAGGATATTCAAAGGCTTGTACCCAAAAAGGAGGCACTGAATAAACTGACAGGATATTCCCTGTTACAGCTTGAAGGAGAAGGCGGCGGTATGCACCGTATGGTGCATACCAGAGGCTATGTCGTGCATCCGGTGGTAAGTGAATATGTGCTTGATAAGGTAGGCAAGGAAGAGCGCAAGAGACTGCACAAAAAGGCCGCAGAGTTCTACATTCATCAGTATGATGAAATGTTGAAAAGAGTGACAAAGGATAAGAAGGCTGAACCTTTAGAGGTGCTCTGTGCTGCGATGAAAATGTTGAGGCAACGAGGGATGCGTAAGCAGGCAGAAATGATGACCTCATCCCTGCTTGAAATTCATCATCACCTATTTGAGGCCGAGGAGTACGAACAAGCAGGTGGGATTGTCACTGCGATTCTTGGATTTTTGCGTACACAGGGACTTCGAGAACTGGCAAAGGAACTGCTCAAGAAAAGTATTGATTCTCTTACAAGTGGTAACAAATATGTTGCCATGAGCAATTTAGCCACCTTGCTTAATGGCGAAGGCAAATGGCAGGAAGCACTTAATACATATCAGGAATGCCTTGAATTTTTCAAGCGAATAGATGCTAAATCGCAGATGGCAGTTACAATCGGCCAGCAGGCACAGATTTATCAAGAGCGGGGCGAATACGGAAAGGCGCTAAACCTGGAGCAAGAGGCACTATCTTTGCAAGAAGAGATTGGTGAGAAAGAAGGGATTGTCATCCGACACTACCGCATCGCACAATTGCTGCATCAAATGGAAAGGTATGACGAGGCACTGAAGCATTTACAGAAGGGATTAAGGATGGAGAGGGAGTTGAATCACCCAGAAGGTGAGGCTAATTATCTCCATCAACTTGGCTTGACCTTGAATAGCCTAAATCGTCCCAAAGAGGCCTTAAAACATTTCACCAAAGCCCTTGCTATCTCAGAACAAATTGGCGATAAAGCAGGCCAGGTAGATTCACTTGGTGAGATTGGCAAGCTGATGCTTGGTGCAGGGCAATTCAAAGAGGCATTGGACTGTTTTCAGCAGGCTTTGAATATCTATAGAGAGCTTGGCGACCCGGTCAAAGTGGCTATCTGTCTTGAGGCAATTGGTGTCATATTTGAAGAGCAAAAGCATTATCAAGAGGCGCTAATTAAGTATCAGGAGGCACTTCAGTTATTTCGGCAGTACGGCAGTCCACAAGATATTGCCCATACCGAGCGAAACATCGCCCGGGTAAAGAAGCTACTTGGGCAATGAAAAATCGCAAAGCAAGCTTTGCCGCTACACCAGAAAACGGATTCATACCCCGTTGGTTCGGGGTGCCCTTCTCCCGCCCTTCGGTCTGTCTTCGACTCCGAGGTCGCTCAGACTCGAGGAGAGCTCAGGGTCGAAGACCAAAGGCGGGATCAGGATAAACCCTCACCCCGAACCACAGAGGAATTTCCCCCTCCCTTGACGGGAGGGGGCAAGGGGGAGGGTGAAATTAGCAACACCTCCCTCATCTGTTCGGGCGGGGGTTGAACCACCGCCCGATCTGGAGTAAAGAAGAAACTTAACCAACAAAAAACTTAAGGTGTAGCGACTCCCCGTTGGTTCGGGGTGCCCTTCTCCCGCCCTTCGGTCTGTCTTCGACTCCGAGGTCGCTCAGACTCGAGGAGAGCTCAGGGTCGAAGACCAAAGGCGGGATCAGTGCGAGGCAGGACCGAAGGGCAGGATGAGCCCTGCCTACGCGGGATTAGGTTGTTGTTTAACACCCAGCCGCGTAGGGCAGGCTCTTAGCCCGCCTTGTTCTGACACTTTTTCAGAGATCTCTTTGTGGATGCATAGAAAAAACTCTGAGAATGTTTTTCTCTCTCTCCAAATCGCCATATCCTGGTTTTTGTTTGACAAAATTTCATGACAGGTCTATATTCAAATTGATGATAGAACTCAGGAAAGTTTCATATGAATATGGGCTGGATGACAAAAGAAGCATCTTGGCATTGGATAATATTGATCTGACGCTTAAGAAGGGCGAATCTGTCGCCATCATTGGCTCCAATGGCTCCGGGAAAACCACATTAGCCCGGCTTCTGAATGCGCTTCTTTTGCCTACCTCTGGGAACGTAGTGGTAGACGGCTTGGACACAAGTGACAAGAACTCGCAAAAGATGATTCGCCTGAAGGTGGGTATGGTTTTTCAAAATCCGGACAATCAACTCATCTCCACCTCGGTCGAAAGGGAGATCGCATTCGGTTTGGAAAACTTAACACTTCCTTATGAGGAGATGGAAAAAAGAGTCCAGTGGGCGCTTGGTTTTTTCGATTTGAACAAGTACAAAAATCACCCGCCGCATAAACTTTCTGGAGGAGAAAAACAGAGGGTTGCTTTGGCTTCGGTCTTATCCATGCAGCCTGAATACCTGGTCTTGGATGAGCCCACCTCGCTTTTGGATGCAAAGGGAAAAAAAGAGGTGATGAGTTTGATCGAGGGATTTTCCGAAAAGAAAAATGTGACCGCCATCCACATAAGTCAGTTTCCGGAGGAGACAATCATTGCCCATAGAGTGCTGGTTTTACATAAAGGAAGGGTAGCGCTTGACGGGCATCCTAAGGATATTTTTAAACAAAAAGATAAGTTGAAAGAAATAGGGCTGAATGTGCCTTTGGCAATCGAGATATCTTCTGAACTGGCACAAAGAGGGGTGATCCCCTCAGATGATTATTTGACTATTGATGATGTGGTGGAGAAGCTGACTCTGAATATGAAAAGAGACAAAAGGAAACTAAAGCGACAAACAAATCAAACTAATTTTGAATTTGCCTATCCTGATATTGATCAAAAGACCTCTTTAGATCGTTCTGAAAAGATCGAATCTTTGTCTAAAAATTCTTCACAGATTTTGGCTGAGAATGTAAGTTTTGCTTATAATCGAGGATTGCCAACTGAAAAAAAAGCTTTGAATGGAATAAATCTGAAGATCAAAAAAGGGGATTTTGTTGGCTTGATAGGTCCTACTGGCTCAGGAAAAAGCACCCTGGTTCAGCATTTAAATGCTCTCTTGTTTCCAACCTCGGGCAAAGTGATACTTGAGGGTATTGATCTCAAGAATAAATCTCGAGATTTGAAAAAGATAAGGCAGAAGGTGGGGCTGGTTTTTCAATTTCCAGAGCTGCAGTTGTTTGAGGATACGGTTTACGATGACATCGCCTTCGGTCCAAAGAATTTGGGGATGTCAAAGGAAAAAATAGAAAAAAGTGTTCGAAGTTCAATGGGCAAAGTGGGATTGGATTTTGATGAATTCGCCTCCCGATCCCCGTTTTCCCTAAGTGGGGGCGAACAAAGAAAAGTCGCCATTGCCGGCATATTGGCACTAAGCCCGGAGGTTTTGATTTTAGATGAACCCTCCTGTGGCCTGGACTCAAAAAGCACCGAAGAGATAAAGAAACTTCTAAAGGACCTGAACTCGAAACGTGTGACCATAATACTGATTTCTCATAATATGGATTTGATCGCCGAACTGGCGCAGAAAATCATTCTATTAGACCAGGGGCGAGTGATCTCTTTTTCTAGAAAAGAAGATTTCTTCAAAGATTCCGAGAGAATAAAATCTATTGGTTTTAATCTTCCTGAAGTGGTAGAGTTTGTGTGGAAACTGAGAGAAAGAGGAATCAAAATCGAAAACCAAATCTTCACCCAAGAGGAATTAATGACGTCTTTTGATGAGCTTTTTCGAAGCAATTCAATTTGAGCGGAAAGGAAAGTTAGGCGACATTGGCGATCGGGGTTTGAGCTTAGGGCACATAAGATGGTCACACCACTTCAACCAAAGGAGTTCTTCACAGGAATATGGAAAGGAGAAGGCGAGCTGAGCCCACATCCATTACTCAGGTGGTTGATCCCCAAAGAACACATCCGTTTTTCAAGCGAGCCTGTCTGGCTTTCGGACACAGTCTGGGTGGTGAAAGAGCGCTTTGAATTTTCTTCAAAAGATGTAATTACGCGAAAGATGTTCGTGGAAATCGTAAGCCCAGACCGGCTACATGTGACGGCAGATGATATGCCGTTGGGAGCGGATATCATTCTCCACGAAAAGGGATTTCGTTTCACGCCCTATTACATCTGGTCTCGTTACAGGGGTAGGAGGTGGCGTCTGAGGTGTTTAGATGAGAATTTGATTCATGAAAACGGTACCATTCAGGATACAGTTAGGATGTTCTTCTTTGGTTTTCCGGTGGCCACGATGGTTCTAACGGTAACGGTTGATAGAATATGAAGTTGGGAAATTTCGGAGCTAATTGGCATCTACTCTTTACGATCGTGATGAAAATGTAGAGGAGACCTTCAGGTCTCCATCAAATAAATGAATGGAAGGCTAAAGCCTTCCTCTACGCTTTGTCAAGGTACGCCCCCGACGACTAATCCAGCGGTTTACGGTAGATCGCATGCCGTTTGACCGTGCGGAAGCCCATGCTTTCGTAGAGACCAAGCGCGCCGCTGATATTCTCCGCATCCACACCTAACGCAGCCTCGGTCATTCCTTGACTTTCTAAAA
>Ga0209636_10002888_pt1 | contig 17537 bp, 20 predicted proteins | sample DeeMarSWOR152_54_FD_187464 | JGI IMG/M metagenome (GOLD analysis project Ga0209636, IMG submission 187464) | Marine sediment microbial communities from White Oak River estuary, North Carolina - WOR-1-52-54 (SPAdes) (version 2) | ecosystem: Environmental > Aquatic > Marine > Intertidal zone >...
ATCCTTTCATCGTATCGACGACCATCTCGGCGGTTTCTCCCATCTCCATTGTCGCTGCCTTAGCCAAGGTCGCGACCGGAACGAACGCCTGTATCTGCTGCGTGGCAGATAGCCCGGCACTGCCGAGAAAATAAAACGCGTTGGCGGTTTTCGATGCCGCCATATTAAGACGAATTGATTGTGTTTCAGCCATTCGAGTCATAAGCTCGAACTGAGTGGATGTGACTTCGCTAACGGCGGTCGCTCGACGCATTGACCGTTCAAAGTTACCGAACGCCCGAAGCGATAACGTAGCGTAAGCTATAATAACAACCGAAAGTCTTTTGAGAATCCTGAACATACTTTCAGCGACTCTTTGAACCGTCTGCAAGACGGTTGTTATGGTTCCGGTTACGAGCCTCGTAATCCCACCGGCAACCGCAGCCAACGGAGTAAACCCTACTTTGAGAGCACCTAAAGCCGACGACATCGACGACATAAAACTTGACCGACGAATTGTAAGGTCGATATATCCTTCACCGAGTTCAAACGCCATTATTTACCCTTCTGTTTTTCTTTCCACAATCTATACTCATCTAAGGAGCCAAATCGCCTACTCCGTTTGAACGCTGACGGTCTTAATTCCGTTGTACCGGTAATTCCGAGCAGATAAATAAATATCTGCGGTAACGTCAAACCGTCGACGGTATCCGGGTCCCATTCATAAAATTCTGCTAATCGGCAAAGCAGAGCTACGAAGGTGTCTGCTCTGCCGTCCGCACTTTTTTTTCTGGATTGTCGCTGTTACTTTGTGCCTCTTCGGCTTTTTCCTCAACCTTTTTAACAACGTCAATGTCGGGTAAACTTAACGGTACGATGATTTCATACATCTTGCTCAAAGACTCATAGTCACTGCCGATTTTTTCGTCTAATCCGTCAAGGCTGAATTTCGGCTTGCCGTGTCTGCCCGGAACGTCTCGTATCGACAGATGAACTACCCGAAGCATACCTTCAAACGTGTCGAGAAAAGCTGCTCTATTTTGCATAGCATCGGACGCTGTAAGTCTTTCACGAAATTGTTCCGGAGTCTCACCAGGTATTATTTGAGCAGCACCGCCGAAAAAACAGGTTGTTAAACATAACCGCTCCGCTTCCTGCTGGCCGAGACGAATAATCTCTCGCTTTTCAGATTCCGTAAAATCCGCATCCCGGAGCGATTCGATTGTCGCGTTTATAATTGAAGTCCGCATCCATTGTTCTATTCGACCCCAGTCCCTCATCCGTAGCGGATACAACTGAACGGTATCACCGTGCAAATCAAAATCAACCGGTGCTGCCGTTGCTTTTCCTAAACTTGTCATAAATACCTCCCGTATAGGTTACGTTATTAAAAATACCGCCAATTCGACCGATTCTGCTCACCAGATTGCCGAATTTGACGTTTTCTCAGGCCGTTAAGTCAATTTGGTCTTGAAAAACACAAACACCGCCTTAAATCGAGTCCTACGCGTTTTTACGCTCCCGCGAAGACAATATCACCGTCGCCATCGATAACAAGCGTACAACTGAGCATCTCGGAGTTCTCGATGTCGATTTCAAGATTCTCGATTGAATCAATCCGTGCAGTACCGGTCGCGGTTTTTCCGGTATTACTTGTCAGTTCAAAATCAACTGACTGACCGGCGTACCAAGTCGGCCAAACACCGTCGTTAAGATATACATCAATCGAACCGTCAAAACTCTTATTACCCTCTGCGGATTTTTTCCAACCGCCTGTATCACTTGTTGCATATTTCTTGTTGTCTGCACGCTTATTGACTGTGAACTTTCGGACGGACGCAAGGGCAGCAAGGACTCCGCCAGCAGCTATCATCTTGACGCTGCCTTTTATGCCGGTTATCGGTTCATCTGGCATCTGTCACCTCAATATGGTTTTAACTCAAAGGACCATTGCCGTCGATATTTATGCTATAGCCTTCCATTCCACTACCTTCAATATCGATTTCAATATTCTCAAAGCTACGGATTCGACCACTACCGGACCTTGTCTTTCCGGCAGCCGTTTGAAAGGTACAGGCAACGACGGCTCCGACTGTATATGTCGGAAACGCTCCGTCTTCCATATAGACTTCAACAACCGCATCCCAATCCTTATTACCCTCTGCGGATTTTTTCCAACCGCCGGTGTCTGAGGTAGCGTACTTTTGATTGTCTGCTCTTTCATTTATTGTAGCTTTCCGAACCGAAGCAACTTCGGTATCAAGCGTCACATTACCGCCTATCGCTGTAATTGGATCTGGCATAGCAAATCTCCTATTTTTTTATTGTTAGTCAAGTCCCATAAGGGCTATTTCGACATCCATTGAACTCGAACCGGTACCATCGTGTTCAATTTTCAGATTCTTGTTCGTAGTAACATCAAGACCGGCTGCCGACGGGTCTATCCATACAAACGTACCGCCCGGTTTGACCTTTACAATATCCGTCGCGTCTGCACATATACCAACCGGAGTAGTACCTCCGAAAAGTTGCAAGGTCGCGTCAGCCGACTTATTCTTGATATATAGAAACTTCAATGCTGTCAGCGTCAATAAGTCACCGTGTTGGTCTTTTAACGTTCCTGATTCGTAAAGGTCTAATACCTCGTTTGCACCGTCCGCCAAGGTCCGTATATCGTGAAAAAGAATTTGAACCTGATTTGCACCTGTACCGGATGTCCAATTTTCACCTCTCGTAATGTTCAACGAGTCTTGCAATTTGTTAAAATCCAACTCCTTATAGTTGTTCAGTGCAAGAATAATTGATGTCTGACCTGAAAGAGTCTTATCACCTACTGCCATTTTTTTCTCCTAACTTATGATTTTAATAACGCTCGTTCGAACCACATCTCAACGACTATCGCAAAACCGGCTGACCAGCCGGGAACTTTTTCGATATTTCGAAAATCCTCGACATCTTCGAGTAGTATCCGACGGACGTACGACAGACCTAAATTGTTATCAATCGACACAAGGGCCTTGAAGACCGCCCACTTGAGCGGGAAAAATACCTTGTGCAACCGTAATTCTCCGGTTACGAGACCGACTTCGTAACGCTGAACGATTCGTGCTCCGGTGTTCGTAGCTGCTACATTCATATTGCCGCCGCCGGGTTCGATTGTTATCTCCGGCAAGTCACTGGTCGAATACTTATCCTTTTCCGGGTCACTTTTCTTTGTTCTATCAGTTAACTTAATCCGATTCCCGGTTGAAACTAACGCGGTGATTTCCGGCTGACTTTCGAGCAATTCCCACAACGCATCAAGAACCTCTGTCATCGGGTCGCCTTCACCGGCCTCTACCGCAGACGCGATGTTAAATTGAAACTCGTCAATTTGACCGGATGCTCCTGATGTACGTGTGTTATACATCCGCACACGTGCCATTATGACGGTGAAAGTTCCGCCTAAACTTTTTTCCTCCCACGTTTTGTCTATAAAGCTTCCTTCATATACATCGTGCCACGCGTCGTCATACCAAACATCGACGTCGATTTTATCTACGAATTGTCCGGGACCCTGCGTTGCATAAAATCTTATCTTGCTGGTTTTTAAGGCATCTATCGTAAGCTCTAAAAACTGTGACCAGCTACTTGCCGGTATATTCGTGAACGCACCGGTTAAGATATTATTGTCGTAGGAGTCCTCTTCGTTAATCCACGTCGAAGTCTGGTCGTTATATCCTGTCGGACTTTTCCACATTACAAACTCTTTCCTATTCTGTTGATTCCGCGTGACAAGTCACGCAACATTCGATTTACAAGTTCCGGATTCGGTCGATGCAATATCTGCCGCTTCGGTAGTTTGCCTTCTCCGGTATCGTGATAAACTGCAATGTCACGAATCTTAGCTTGACCGCTTTCGTGTCGTGCAGGACCGCCGAAACCAACGCGGACGCCTTCACTGATATACTTAAAGAGATTGCCCGGAGAACCGACGCTCAACGCCTTATATAAAGTTCCGGTATCTTTCAAAATAGAGACGTTTGCAGCGGCACGCCTCTCTCTTATTTTTTGTTGCATTCGCCGTCCACGTCGTCCGCCGCCGCGTGTTCGTCTCAGATTCATTCCGGTAGCCCGGCGATACGAGACACGTTTGAGCTTAGGCCAGCTTACACCTTCAGCAGTCCCGCCTTTCGATTTTATATCAAAGAGCTTTTTCGTCCACGATAGATAACGAGTTCCCCACTGCTTGAACGTCGGTCGCAGCGGACCTCGTGACCCTTGAGCTATGAGTCTTCTGAACTTGTAAAATTTTCTCAAATCTAAGTAAAATTTTGCCATTAGCTAAGTGTCCCGATAACGGCAACTATCCTCAGTTGTTCATTTATACAAGCCGGATTATTACACTTTTTCTGAATCTGTTGACCGATTTTCGGTCGAGAATACGATTGAAGCGTCGCAAAGTATCTACGTCCGCATCTTTGACATTCCGTCCGCAATCGATACAACATCATAAACTTCTGCTCTACCGGCTGAGTTATTTTTTTATTTTCGATGCGACCTTGTTCAGCCTTTGCTTTACCGACCTTGGTAAGTGACTTCGGTCTCTTCCGTTGAACTTTTCTTTTGCCCATTACGTTATCACCGTCGGAGCACTCGGTTGTTGACTACCTCTGCGTTTATTTGCTGTTAACTGTCGTTGACCGGATACATATGCTTCAATTTCAATATCGAGGTTGTCACGCATATCCTTGAATCCCGCGATTTGCTCTTCCCTTGCATTCTTGTAATCCGGTCGAGATTCAAACAGCCAAAGTCCGGCTAAGGTAGACACCCAATGCTTGATTACAACCGGCACCGGAGAAAACGGTATCGCATACTTGCCGTTACGAAACCGGTTTTCGATATCTTCGGCTGCATAAGCTAACGCTGCCGCTATCCGGATAGTATCGATGTCTGATTCACCTTCGAGGTTGCTCCATTTGGCAACATTATCTTTGCCGAAAACGTTCTCGATGTCACTTTGCGTCGCGTAAGACATAATTCAAAACAAACAGGCGTGGAGCAAGGAGCTATCAAAAACCCCACGCCCATTTACAAAACGCACAAGGGATACGTTTTTAACTTACCGTCTTATTACACAGTTACGTCGGCGATAAAGATTGCCTTCGGAACTGCGATTACCGGCAGCATCGTATCTCCGCCATATTGACAAATTCCGACCGGGTCGTGCGTAATCGCTGCATAACCGAACATACCGAACACTGTTCGAACGCTGTTCAACGCTGCCATCGCGTCACCGTAAATCTGCCCGATATTCGTAGGTACACCATAGCTGCCCTGCAAGAATCCCCACCAGCCGGAGTCGGTGTCATCAGGCGTAAAGACGACCATATCGTCATCCCACAACTGCTGAGCAACGTTGCTTTTGTCGGCGTAAAATGCCGAATAAGCCTCTCGCCACTGCAAGTTGATAAAGCCGTCCGGAATCTCTCCGCGTCGAACCGCCTGATTACTGCCCGGATTCATCTTGAGAAACTCTTTCATAGCTGTATTTTTCGCGATATAGCTCGGAATGTTCTTGCCGTAATACGCTGTCGTAATCCGATAACCGGTCAACTGAGCGGATGCTTGTTGTATACCGGCGATTTGCAGCGGAATGTCAGTTGTCGCAGTCGCCCAAGATGCGGTTATAATGTCGCCCTTGCCGAGAGCATTAAGCTGATTCTTGTTGCCATCCGGAACGCCGAAGTCAATAATTATCGCAGCACCCTTTGAACTATTCAGTAGATTGCCTTCATCGTCGAGGTAAATCTTGCCCTTAGAGAGTGCACAGTACCACGCGGCCTTCCGCAGATTCAAGAACCGCTTAGTAAACTCTCCTGCCTGACGACCGACTTCCTGTGCTCCCATCTGTTGTATGGTATCGTCGGTGCTTTTCAAAACCGCGACAAGATTCGGGTCGTGGTCAAAGTGCTCGTAGGCGTGCAATAATGTTACCGGAACCTTGCTGACACCGGCCATCTTGACCGCCTTGCTCGGTGAGCCGTACATTACCGCCTGAGCGACCTGCCGGGTGCTTGTGACTTTGAAATAATAGCCGACGTTGCCGAGGAAACTTTTTGTCGGTCGAAACATCGCGTCCGGTATGATACCTTCCGGGACACCTCGCTTCACTGCCTCAATCGTCGCAATGATGTTCTCGAAGTGTAAAATTTCTTCTATTGGTTTTGACATTTTTTTCGTCCCTTAAAAAAGTTTTTCTTTCTTGGAAATTGCCTGCTGATTCAAGCGTGAATCAGATTAGATTCTGAAAATCGTCATTGAAGACAAATCGACCGCCGACCGCGTTGTTCATCGTGGCTTTGAGCCACTTTTGCAGAGAGCTTTCCGTCGGATAGTTGATTATCTGTTGAGAAGCTATGATTCCGCCGATAACCGGCTTAGAGAACTGTACGTCAACGCTAAGTCCGTCTACATCGGTGACCTTGATTCCGGTATCCGGATGACCGATAAGACAGAGTGGGTTTTCTGAGCCGTCTGCTGGCATAATCAAACTGCCGATAGGGAACGTTCCCTTGACACCTGCGGTAGTCATTGTAACTGTCGGACGCAGAGTAGCGGTAGGAACCGGTGTAGTAATGTCGATTTCAATAAGCGGGACCGGTCGATTAGCCCAGTTGTGAGAAACATCATCGAAAGTAAATATAATCCCTGTCGGAACTGTACCGCTAACTGCAATATCGTTCGCTCCGACTACGGTCGTAAGTTCAGTCTCGATATTTGCCGTAGATGTATCACCGGCAAGTTCTTTCGTGTGGTAAACTACGCCGGTATCCGGATGGGTCAGCTTCAATACATACTTGTCACCAGCAGCCATATTGGTTGCATCGATAGTTTGAACACACGTCACGCCCGGAGTAGCAGCACCGGCCAGTTCACCCGGAGTCGTCTCGACAAAAGTGCAGGTTGTCGGACCTGTCGCGGCACTTATATCCATACTGAGCATCGGCACATCACCGAGAGTAGTAGCGAACGTCCACGTACAAGTCAGTTCGGTATCCGGTTCGTGTGCACCTTGTACGGTAATATCACCGGTATTGACGGACGGCAATGCGTCGAGAGCAGCCTGAATCTGAGCGGTCGTAGCATCGAAAGCAATGTCAGCAGTCGTATAGCCCTTGTAGCTCAAGGTGAACGTTCCTGCGGTCATAAGGGCATCGAGAGTAGATGTCTGAACCTCAGCAACCGCCGCGTTTGTCGCAAGCGTAATCGTTCCGGCTTTAGCCGTTCCGGAATAACTGAATGTCAAAGCCCGTACATCATCGCCGCCGTCCGTAGTCGGACCTACGATTTTGAAAACACCACCGGCTTTGATACGTCGGTCGAGTTCAGTTCCGGTCGCGACACTGACAGAAACGGTTGCGGCACCGGCTGTAATAGCAGCGGTGACAGTACCGATGATACTCGGAGCAAACAGACCGTTGTTAGACCGCTTACCCATAACGATACCGGGACGGAGCACATCGACATCACCGGTATTAAGCGGGTCTCGACTTTCAGAACCGTCAATAACCCGACCGCCCGGCAAAAACATTGCACCGAGTAGCGATGCGAATATCTGACGCGGTGTCGTGCTTCTTGTAGTTCCAATTCCTGGTACTTGCATTTTGAAAATCTCCTATAAAAAGTTGTTTTTTATTTTCAAAACATCCTGAACATTAAAAACGTTACGTGGTTTTTTGTTTCTGTGGGTCAATGCCAGCACCCATCAACATCGCTTCTTTGGATTTTTCGTCCGGCTTGACTTCATCGCTGTCGTCCGGTGAACTACGGGAGAGGTCGACAACCTGACGTTTCGTCATCTCTCCGAGTTTTACCGGGTCGTTTTCCTTCAATGCTGTATAAATCTCATCTGCTACCGACGGTTGTTCAGCTTTTTCTCCGCGTAGTGACAGCATAGCAATTTTGCGTTCTCCTTTTGTGCCGATTAGAATTGCACATAGTTTGTCCTTGACCACAGGCGTAATTTTTCCGGTCTTGACCAGTTCCGCAAAACGTTTCTCCTGCGTATCAGCGATTTGCTCCGCAAGATTCGGGTCTATGCTCGCAGCCTTTTGCTTTGTACCGCCGGTGGATTCCTTTTCAGCTTTGAGGTCAACGACTTCTTGACTCAGGTTAGCTATCTTTTCGTCTTGTTGCTCGAAACGTTCCTTGAGTCTTTGCACAGCGTTGTCTGCGGTCAAGTCGTCACCGGCACCAAGAAGTTCCTTGAGTTGCCCTAAAGTTTTTTCATCCATTTGTTCAGTCTCCTTACTTAGACTTGATAACGTAAATACAGGTATTTTCTCAGCAGAACCGCGTGCCGCCGCTTTGTCGACGCTTTCAAAATCACTTTGACCCGGCACGACCGGCTGCTGAACAATACTAACGTGAACGATTGCCTCTCCGTATGCGTTACCCTTACCGTCCTTATACTCTCGGTCAATAGCTACGCTGACGTTCTTGTTGCGTTTTACAATATCGATAGCATCGTGACCGCGTATTTCGAGAATGAATGACAAAGTTTTTTTGTTGTCGTTTTCCGGATTGGTTTCAATCATCGCATCGACCGCATAACCGAGATTGTCAGCAGCCGAGCGGCTGTGGTCTAACGGAACTTCAACATCTACTCCGTTTTGACGCATCATCTTAAAAGCTGATAGAAAATGATTGAGACGTTCCTCGGTTACATCGAGTTTCCAGCCGAAAAGAGGATGAGTATAAACGCCGATTGGCAATGCGTCCTTCTTGAAGTGTTGAATCGGGTCTTCTCCGTCTTTTTCCTTCACACTGCTAACCGCAAACGGTAAATCTCCTTCAACGCCGATGCCATAAAACGGTAACGAACTTCCTTGTTTTTGCTGTTCAAGCATACGACGTGCTTTTGCCTGCACGCGGTCTTTGACGTTTTGAGGCAGATTGCTCTGTGGAATCCGAGCAATTGCATTACGTAAATGAGGTAAATCGATTTTGCCGTTAGCGTCTTTGTACGGAAAATGCCGGAGAGAGCGAGGTACGGTTTTCCCGTCACCGTCTTTGTTTCCACCGGATTCGATATAGAGAAAGGCAGAGTCCGGCAAATCGTTTATGTACTTTTGTGTCCAAACAGCCAACTCGTCATAAACGTTGCTCAGATTTCTATTGATTGCAGCAGCTTGTTTTTGACAAGCCTCTTTCGAATCGTGACCGCCTCCGTCGACTGGGTTGCCCTTAATCGTTTTTTCGATGTTGCCGCTTGAATCGACAATCCGCCAAACATCGTTTTTTTGAGCACAATGTACGGGCATTTTTCACCTTTCAAAAAAACAAGGGCTGTCATTTTCGACAGCCCCTATACCGAGCTTCGATGGGTATAGCATCTCGACGGTAGCTAACCGCCTGTGCTCAGATTTTTTGCTCTAATTTGAAACTAAGTCAGAAAAAAACGGAATTCCAATAATTTTTCAAATTTTTTTGAAAATTTTCATACAAGCATATCTGCAAAGACTTTACCGTAATTTACGTCCCAATCTCTGTCGGGTATCGGCTCATAAATCTTGCCGTCCCGCTCGATTGACGTCGGTCTCTTTTCCGCGTATGTTTCGTCCTTGAAAATCTCGTTGCAATCACAACGGCAGCAAAAACCGTTCGGAGGCCAGATACTATCCCACATCGGACTATCTTTCGGCAAAGTAGTCCCTTCAAGTGCCTCGTGACTCGGCCTGACTCTATCGTCTCCGGCGGTCACGTACTCGTAGCCCCAGAGAATTTCCTGTATCTCCGAGGATTCGTTCGCGTTCCAACGACCGGCACCATACGCGACTTCAATCTGCGTGCGAACCAAGGTCTCTATGAGCCACGGATGAGCAGCCTCGATCCCGGCGTTCGTAAAGGCAGTACGCAGATGTGATATTCCTTCGCGGACGTGCATACCGCGTTCGACAATTTCAGCAACCGCGATTCGTGCTTTGTTCTCAACCGCCATACCGAGCCTCCGTGTCACGTGTGTTGCTTCGTTGCCATATTTCCCTCTTAATGCAACAAGACGCATCTCCGGAATGTCGAGCCATCTTTTGACGAACTCCGTAGCGGTATCGTACGGACCTAAGCCGATTTGATGTCTACGCATATAATCTGCCGCAGTCAGAACGGAACGCCGTCGACCGTACAGGTGAGCGGCAATCAACGCGTCAAGTATCAACGGTTCGAGTTCGAGTAGTTCTTGAAAGACGGCAGTACCGACATCACCGGGACCGATATATGCCCGGATACCTGCGATACGAGCATTGACACCGATACGTTTTGCCTCACGCATACCGATTCTTACAAGCCGGTTTTTGTCGCGTCGGAATTGTCGGAATTGTCGGATTCTACTATTCATTTTGCCTTGCTGAAAATCTTACGCACCCATTTCTCCATTCGTCCGGGTGAACGACTTTGCTCCTCAATATCTTCGCGGTTTTTTTCATCGTCGGTCTGCTCTTTTTTCTTGCTTATATTTTCCTCAGTTGGGATTTTTTCGGTTGCTTTCGGCAGACCGACAGTATCGAGTAACGAATTTACATCAATCCATTGCAGGAACAAATCGATGTTCGATTTTTCACCGAGGACGGCCTTGATAATCTCCTTGAAAAAGATTCGCTGAATCGGGTCAATACTGCCGCGTTCAAGCCAGACGGAATCTTTATAGTGTTGACCGAAATTGTATGTCACTAACGGATTGACGATTTGCTTGCTGACTTCCTCCAAGATATCAAGGAATACCAAATCCGCAATCACAAGGGCAAGTTCCGCCTGCGTCTCAGATTCTGCCTTCGTTCCGTACTGACCTTCGGTCGCTGCACGTTCCGGTATGAGCCAGCCACGCATCATAAGAGATTCCAAATGCCGAAGCATATCGGTGAATCCTCTTGCGTGTGCCCCTTTAGATTCGAGAAATTCGATATGCCACGCCTTTAGCTGAGTGATGTCTATACCAGACCGGGCAAGGTCCCCGGCAAAAGCTGCCATCGTATTCGGCATCGCGACACCGTTACCCATACCTAAATTTGACAGAACCTTTTTAGCAAGTTCCCAGTTAGATTTTGTCGAGCCGGTTTCGTCCTGTCCCTCACCTTCCGGATATTCGACAATCGGGATTATACCGGCTGTTTTCTTTGCGTATTTTCCGCGTCGTTCTGAAATTTCCTGCCAGTGATGCCACGCCGTTCTACGGATATTCTCGTGCCGAGACCGACCGAAGATGTTTCCTGCCTCCCCGTCATAAGTGAAAACGAAACATTTCACCGGCGGTAAATCCACGTCCATATTACGAATGCCCTCAAAGACTCCGGTTTTTTTATCGACTAACGGAACGGATACGTCAACCAACAACGGTTTGAGTTTTTCATAGATAAGTTTTCCTTCATCGTTGATATTCCAGACTTTTTCAAACGGTGACCAGCCGTAATCCAAAGCATATAGAACATTCTTGATTAACTGAGACCATACCGAGCCGATTTGCTTTTCAACGAGAACTTTTATATCTTCTGGGACCTCATCGGCTGTCACAACAGACCACATCGCGGTTCTAATCGGAGCGGTCGCGACCGAACGAGCAAGAGCTATTGTCGGATTAGCCCTCATCGTGCGATACGTTTTATAAGTTCCTATTGCAGCCTGTCCGTAACCGGCAAACGAACTAATGACACCGGCAACATCAGCAACGTATGTCTGGGTTTTTGTACGCTCTCCTTTTTCCGGTAGCTTCGGTTTTTGATTCTGTTTTGCCATTTGAAACTCCTTAGCCTGTTATGATTCGACCGCCGATTTCGGAACCTTCTATACGGATTGGCCGAACGAACCAAATCCGATAACCGTCAGCAGAACTCGGATGACTTAATTTGCGGTCTGTAAGAGCAATTTCACCGAATTTATCACGCATCATCTTTCGCAAGTCCTCGATAAGTCTTTCACAGCGAGGATGGATTTGATAGTGCATCTTACCGGTATAATCTTTCAAGGCACAGTTGACGGCATTGATTCTATCAACGACTAATGGATTTGACCGTGGTACGCGGATTCGATACGGGATATTTTGTTGTTTAAGATGTTGCCGCAAAATAGAGTAGCAGCTCTGTCCGGTGCCAGCCCATTCGCTTTGTCCGGTTGCATCACCGAAAATCTCCAGAGGTCCGGATTCCTGCCAGTTCCATCTTAGCTTTTTCAATAACAAAATAAGGTGATTGGCAGCCTGAATAACATCCATTCGAGGTCCGTGTATCTCATAAACAGTCGTAAATAAATCGAGGTCTCCGTGATATTGACCTATCTCCACGTGCATACCCGGAACGATATTAAAATCAAGTGTAATCTGTAACGGCAGACCTTGTCTAAGCTTGACGTTCGGATTGACGTGCAAGTCCATATCGAATTGAGAGTATACCTTGCCGCCTCCGAATGAGGCAGCTTTGCCCATAAGATACTGCTCGGCAAGTTCCGGGGTTAGAATACCTTGTTGTCTGCGTAAAAAATCCTGTGCAGCCGGGTTCTCACTTGTCGGTGAACGATATAATGCCCTGTCGGTTTTCCCTGCGTGCATTTCCTCGTAAACTTTCGTGGTGTCACCCTCGTTTGTATAAGTGAGTATAACCTGTAAGAGTTTTGCTTTTTTGACACTTTTTTCGTGCGGCTGTCTGACACGACCGAGCATCTGTATGAACGGGTCATTCAGAGGATTATACGGGTCTGACTTCCACCGAGCCGGTTCGTCCGCCCACGCGATAGCGACCGTAAAGCCTGTAATTCGTTTCGGTACGTCCGCAGACCGTATCAAGATGACGCTCGGATTGTACTTTGTCCCCAAATCCGGCAGAATCAAAGCAGGTCCGGAGTAACGACCGCCGGTTATCGAACCGCTACCGCACCAACGGTAAGATATATTTGCTTCCTGTAATCTGTCCTGCAGATGTGGTACGCAGAAGTCCATAGCATTGCTGTATGTCGGTGCTACGCACAGACTCGGAATATAAGTCGGTTCACCGGAATCGTCAAATGCGTTGTAGATATGTCCGGTTACTTCCTTCCCTGAACCGGCAAATGTTTTACCGGAATACCAACCGCCTTCGAGACCGACGATAAAATGCTGCCAATCATTTGCAAATTTTTCTTGACCGCCCGGATTCGGTGTTATAACCGGTTCGGCTGCAAGCTCAATCTTCATATTTTCAGTTCGTCAAGTATCTTTTCCCATTTCGGGATTGCTTTTTGCAAGTCGTTGACAGTTGTATTTTTGTCCGTCCGCAGTTCTATTATCTGTGCTACCAGTGTCACTAACTTACTTTGCTGAATCGATGACAATGGTTCACGCAAGAATGCGGCTTGTGCTTGTTTCATAGACCGTTTGCTTGCTGCATCCGGTTTTGTGTTAAGCTGTGCAGTCTCTTTTTTAGGCTGCGAACTTTTTTTCTCCGCCTTTTCTTTTCCGCGTCCGAATACCATAACAAAATCTCCTAACCGTGTTTTTTATAAAGTAACAATCCGAAAACTACAATTGCGATAATAGCCCACACAATCAGCCTTTGCAGAATCGGTCTCCAGAACTCACGGGTATTTATCCGTGACTGATTGCTGCTTTTTTTGCAGTTGCTTAACTGTTGAACCTTTGTCACCAGTCCGGTATCCGGAGTCGGGTTACCGAAGGTTACGTCTTTCAATTCTTGTATTTGTTGCCCTCTGTTCTCACAGCGTTGGTCTATCGTCCCTTTCCACTGAAAGAGTTCGACAATCATTTCGTGCGTTTTAGTGACGACATCGTGAACATCTTTTATAGTAGGATTATAGCTCATCTTAAAACCCTTTTTAACCCGTTTTTGTCTGATAAATAACTTGCCATTCTAAACGCAGCAAAAGTATCACTGAACCGTATACGACCTCGACAAAAACAAAGTGCTTTTCCGTTGAAAACAAACCGCCGATATTATCCGGAATTGTCCCTTTATAATTACCCGATGAAGTCGGTATGTAAGTCAAACTTATATCCTTGCCGTTCGGCAGACCGACATAGAATCCCTCGTCGCCGTCAAACGTTTCGGCGACGTATGTTTTGTCGATAATGAAGTTGTCTGCGTCTCTAATCGCTTCAATATCGTACTGGTCATTATGCTGGTCTGTGCTCTCAATTCGAATAAAATCGCTGCTATCGAGACCGTGTGCCGTTGCCGGAATTTTCGTCCGTTGATTTTTCGTTGAATCAGCAGTTATCGTTGCAAAGTTATCAAGATGACAGTTACCGGTCTCCGTCACTACCCACGCTTTTGTAAACTTAAACTTTGTATCGTCGACCTTCGTAATTGTATAAGTGCCGTTGTAATTAGTCGTATCGGTTATCTCGACCGAATCTCCGGTCAACGCACCGTGAGCGGACGCACAGTTTGCCTGAACTTCTCCGCCACCGGCATCTTCGAACGAACTGATTGCGACTTGAGGTCCGTCCATATCCTCGGCGGCACTAAATGTTCCGATCTGCGATGATATATGCAAATCACCGGCTGCGTCACCGCCAGCCCACGTTCCGGACGATACTTCAATTTGTTCTATTACAGCCGTTGCTCCGCTCGTAACTCCGACGATAGTATCACCGAGAGTAGGCACGTGGACTCCGCCGCTCGTAAAAGATAACTTGTGTAAAGCTACCGCAGAACCGGCAGTGATAGAACCTAATTCCGGTTTGAAAATCGAAACCTTTACCGAATCCGCGTTGTTGATATATGAACCGGTATCGTTGTCCTTTAATCCGGTGATTTGAAATAAGGTGTCACTCCCTATAAAGATTTTGTCAGTTAGTTCAGCCATAAGCCTTTTTCGCTCCTATTGTGCTGATTGTTAACCTCGATTTGCTTGACGGTACAGCAATCAACTTGCTTTTGCTGCTTGGAGTTCCTATCAAAGAAGATTTTGAATATAATGAAGTTAAACCGATTGACATATCCATAAGCTTTTCAGTTCCATAACCACTGTTCCACAAAAAATCACGTTCGGCTTGTGTTAAAACTTTATCAACCCAAAAACCAAAGCAATCAAAATAAGCGTCTATAGGGTCGCCTCCGCTAAAGTTCGCACCGATGTGAGTAGGGTGTGTTTGTATTGATTTTTTGGGTCTGCCTGTTTGTGAGGCATAAAGGGTATTGCCATTGTCAATCCAGATATGGGCACTTGCATTTGTATTGTGAACACGCTGACAAATAATTTGATGCCAATCCCCATCATCGGGTATGGCATTTATATCTGTCTGCAAGTTAATTCCATATCCAGCATCGTAGTCATAAAAATGAATTCGCTTTGCAGCACTAAAACGGACAGCCCAAATCCCTTCATTACCACTATCAGTCCTTTGAACTACAAAAGAACCATCATTATTATAATCTGATAATTTAACCCAGAAAGCTACCGCAAAGCTCATTATGCCGTATGCACCATCCAAAACTGTTATATAGTCTGGGATGGCATCATCGCTTCTCAATGATTGATTTATTTTTCCGGCAGATGATAGGATATTTGTATTGCGTTGTGCCGTACCATCTGAATGTCCAGATATAGAATTCAACACGGTTTTGTTGGCTGCATTATCGTTCATCTTCAAATGCATACTGCAATTTTCACGCAAATCAACCGACATCTTTTTCTCCGTTCGTGTTCAATTTCTCGACAGATTTTTTCCCAATTTCGAGAAGCTCGTTCGACAAATTACTCGTCGATTTTTCAAGCTGATTGAGATTTGCCAACGCACGTGTATACATTTGTTCTAAGATATTCCGACAGTCACCGAGTGCCTGTTGAAACTCCGTTACGACCGCCGATAACTGATTTGCTTCTCTCCGGATTATTCGGCAACGGTCTTGTTCTTCATCTTTCAGCATATATAAATCACCTCTTTTTTTAACGTAAAACCGCTCAGAATGGATTGCAAAATTATTTCTGAGAAATTTTTGAAATATCGAACGGACTTTTTATAAGTTTCGGTCTATCCTCAGCTTGCTTATCCTTACGTAGTTCGTCGATGTACTGCAAAATCGGCATAATATCCCTGAAAGCAGCTTTGATTTTCGGAACTGTAACATAGACAACCGCTCCACATTTCGGGCATTTAGTTGACGTTCTGCCGATAAGCTGAACAAGATAGCTTTTCTTGACGTGCTCAGCGACGGTGAGGTTATTCTCGAACTCCTGCTTAGCTTTCGTATCCGTTTTTTTTTGAGCGTCTTGTTCGATTTTCAGCAACCGCTCATCCCAACGGTCGAGCCGCCTGTATTTGCGAATTGTAGGTTCAGAAACCCGTAACTTCCTCGAAACTTGTGCGATAGACTTCTTTTTCAGCCACGCTTGAAACAGTTGTTCACGTTTTTTTAGAGTTAACGGTAACGCCATATTTGATTACGTAGAAATAGCAGGACGCACGGATTTGCACCGGCCTCTACTGTCTGGATTGACAGTCGCAACGCTATCTTTGCTTGCCCCGCTTATTACTGATTCACAATGTTTTATCTGACTATTGATAAGATAAGAATTAAAATCGAATGATTGAATCTCGTCAATCTTTTTTGGCAATCTCATAGAATACCAACGGTTGAGCCACCAGTCACGAACACTGTTTTCAGGTCTGTTGACTTGACATCTTAACTGCTTCGATTCACCACGTAGAACTGAAAGACTATTTTTTGCAAATAGACTCATATATACTCCGCGTTGTTGCTGTGACTTAATTGTCTCATTTGGAATATGGAGAGCGTTACAAATAGCAAACAGACTTAAAAGTTTAGAGTCCATTCCAAAGAAGCCGTGAGCACGGCTTAATAAATTATTCTCCTTCATAAACGCACGAATGAGTTTCCAATCTGCTTCGTTGATATGACTGACACCGCCGCCGGGTGTATCACCGATATATTCCCATTCCTTAACTCGGTTGTATATAGATGATTTTCCGAAAAGAGAAGTCGTGCACATACCGGCAAGTTTTTCTCCGTATCGGTTGTGCCAATCTTTGCGGATTCGATTAGACGTGATAGCGACTATCTGATACTTACCGCCGGTTAGCAATCCGAATGGTGCTACACAAACACACGTACCGACGTTTGCAAGAAAATTCAGTCCGCCGTGATTCCGTCGTTTCAAAGTCCAGCCGATGTATTTCTCACGCGGTCCTAAAATCAGAACATCGGAACCAATATCAAGCACTCCGATTATGCCGTTTGTATTTGCATCAATGCAAAATAAATATAATGCTCGACCGGGTCGATGCGTAAATGGTGCACTTGAAAGAATGTTACGATACCAAAACCACAAGTCTCTCGTCTCCGGACTGACATATACAAGTTTCGGAGAAATATTTTTATAATTAACTTTTGCCATCAACTTTATGCAGCCACGTTCGAGTTTACGAAGTCTTGTGTACCACTTTTTGAGATTTTCTAATTTACGTTCGAGCAAGACCGCACGAACGTCGTCCTTCGACTTCGGTATTTTACTTCTGATACGGTTAAATACTTCTCTTATCTCTTTTTCGAGTTTATACATTTTGTCAA
>Ga0209636_10002891_pt1 | contig 17513 bp, 8 predicted proteins | sample DeeMarSWOR152_54_FD_187464 | JGI IMG/M metagenome (GOLD analysis project Ga0209636, IMG submission 187464) | Marine sediment microbial communities from White Oak River estuary, North Carolina - WOR-1-52-54 (SPAdes) (version 2) | ecosystem: Environmental > Aquatic > Marine > Intertidal zone >...
CCAGCATGGAAGCTTATAGCATAAACAAAATTGACCTGTCAAACATGTGATCTTTGTTGGCGGTTCTGAAACTTATTAATCTTTTCTCAAATAGCCTCCAGAAGCACCTTTTTCCGGATGCCTCGCTTCGCTCAGATGGTTCCACGTCCTAGAAAAAAAATGCTTTCAATAACTTGACATTTCCTATCAAAAATTGATAGAAAGGAGCAGTGTCCGGGTTTTCAAACTGCAAAAAAAGGTTTAGAAAAGGGTAACAAGATTTGATTTAAATCATTCACGGGGATTTGTCCACAGAAAGATTTTGTCGGTGAATGTTTTTTTGCTTGACTCGTCAAGCATAAATTGGATGGAGGATTTCCATGGCTAAACAGCACCTTTTCTTTATTTCAATAATCGCCTTTCTGCTCGTTTCTATGGTCCATGTGCAGACCAGGATTCAATCGCCGGGCCCAGACCTCATAGTCGGCCGAAACGTGAATATGGTCGGTGGTCAAGATATGGATACCGGCGAGCCATACGATGAATACCTTCAGAGACAAAACGAACCTTCCATGACTTCCACTGCTCGCAATGCTTGGCATCTCTTTGCTGCTGCCAACGACTATCGTTTGGTCGATTATCCAGAGTCTGAGGGACCCTTGCCAGGGATTCCCGAACAAACAGCTGCCGGCGATGCCTGGATGGGAATATATAAATCCTATGATGGCGGTTTATCCTGGAGAAACATGCTTCTCCCTGGGCACCTTTTTGATAAAACAACGGAAGGCCAGAACTCGCCGCTATTTGGATACGGGGCTGCCTCGGATCCTACAGTGCGGGCAGGCGCGTCTGGACTTATCTTTGTAAGCGGCATAGTTTTCGACAGAATCAAGAATGGAAAAAGCGCCATCTTTGTCGCCCGGTATATGGATTACAACACACAAGCTATCGGGGATATGGACTCATGCAAGTACCTGGACGCAACGCTTCTCGACGAGAAAAAAGCAGGACAGTTTGCAGACAAGCCCTGGCTGGCAATAGATATTCCAAGGTACGGCAACGAGACTATCCCGATCAATTCGCCGAATGCTCCCGTTCAACTCAATGCTCTAAATTCTTCCACCCAGTATATTCCTCGATACAATGTCTACAGTGTGTACAGCGTCTTTCAAGGATCAGAAACAGCACATGCCCACAGTGAAATCATGTTTGTCCGATCCACAGATTGTGGAAACAGCTGGGAAAAACCCGTCAAATTGAGCGAAAGTGTGCACGTTTGCCAAGGTACCTGCATCGCCGTGAGTCCTAAAAACGGCACGATCTATGTTGTCTGGCGGCAGTATGCACGGGAAGACCAAGGGGTTCCCGATGCCATTGTCATGTGCAAATCAGACGACTTCGGCCAGACATTCACCAAAGCCACTGAGATTGATTCGATCGATCCCTTTGATCAGTACACGGGTGGAGATAGATTTCGCACCTCCACCTTTCCCTCCATAACCTTCGACCATAACGATCTTGCCTATGTGGTCAACACCCAGCGGGGAATAGGTCCCAACGGGGAAGCTCGGATTGTGATCAGAACATCGAAGAACGGAATTGACTGGTCTGATCCCACAGCCATTGACAATCATGCTGGCGGCGGCCATCAGATAGACCCTACTGTAATCTTTTCCGGGGGCACGCTAAAGATCACCTGGCTTGACACACGTAAAAGTCTGGGAAATGTACGCCAAGATGGAAGTTACATTTACCACCCCGATATCGCCGATCCGGGACCAACTGGGATGCCGCACACCATCGATACCTGGGTCGCCCATGCAGATCCCTCGAATCCGAATCCAAATCCTCCCCCAAATCCAGTATTCACCGACTCGACCCAAGTCTCTCGATACATCTACCAAGCAGAGACCGATAGTGACGGTAAGCTGGTCATTCCTCCAGTCATCTATCAAGCGGAGCAAAATTTTGCAAATCTCCCCATATTCATAGGTGGAACCGCCCCCTTTATAGGGGATTATATCGATATAACAGCCGCTCCCATGTTCCTGTACGATCATCAAAACGGAAACTGGCGCTTCAATACAGGGGAACAAGAGTTCGATCCCACTCTGAGTCATGTGGCCTTTGTCTGCAACCGGGACGTGATGATTCCAATACCACCAGCAACTTGGACGAGCTACCGACCTCCGGGATCGGATTGTTTGAGCGATCTCACAGCAGGGAGCCGGAATCAAAATATATACACCGCCCAGGTTACTGACGGCATTTTTGTCGGTTCTCCGGTCAACACCAAGCCGCTCGAACAATACAGGGCCTCGTTCCTGGTCTACGTGAAAAACTTGACAGATAACGACAAGCTTATTCGACTCTCGATCGAGGCTCCGGGTGACATGGACGCATCCTTTTGGGAAGGTGAGCCGCCTTTACAGGGAGAATGTCCATTTCCATTGGAACTCTGCGAGGAAAGAATCGTGAGGATGCCTGTCTTGGCGCATTCATCCATAACCCTCACTGTATTTGTCCAGCCCTATATCCCTAATCCTCTCGCCTCATTTAGGGTCATTGTCGAAGAAATCGATGGAGCTGGCAGCCTCACAGGCTTAAAAAGTTCGGTTGTTTTCAATCCTGATCCCGTAGGCACTCAACTCATCCCTCCTTTAGAAGAATACCATACTCCCTCCATAATAAGCGAAGACCCCTCCCATGTGAATCTGAGTGATCCGACAATGTTGAGTGGTCAGGTTCTCTACATCAGTCCTTATCTGGAGGAACTGTTAAACTTCTGTAATCCAGATATCGTTGCCCCAGGTCCTAGGCACCCCGGCCTTGAGCAAGACAGCATCATCAATCCCGGTCCCCGCCATACAGCTGTAGGAAACTTTCCAAATGGCGAAGTCACTGACCTCCAATGGAAGGTAAGGAATGACGGCAACATGACCTCTGCCTACTCCTTCGAAACCATAGGAGAAGCTCCGTCAGTCCCCTACCAGCTTCTTATCTACCGGGTCACGACCACCCCTATGTCTGAGAAATGCAACCTGAGTGAGGAAGAGCATCACGAACTTCTTATATCCATTGAAAATCCCGGTCCCCGCCATCCCGGTGTCCGCCTCGACGATCTCCAGAATCCCGGTCCCCGCCATCCCGGTCCCCGCCACAACGCTTTTTTCCTTGCTCCTGGAGACGAAGCCGTCATTACCTTGAGGTTGATCGATCCAAAAAATCCGCATCCTTTCGATCCTCAATTCTATGCCAAAACAGTTGCTGGCGCCGTCGTTCCTCAAGCTACGGATCCGGATGGAAATATTGAGGTTGCGAACTACATGTGGATCTATACCACAGATTTGCCGAATGGTTCTGTCAACGATCCATATTCCCCCGAAACCTTGTTGGAAGCTGAAGGAGGAGAAGCGCCATATACCTGGAGTCTCGTCGATGGATATGGTGACCTGCCTCCTGGCTTGACTCTCGATTTGGATGGAACGATATCGGGCAGTCCTACCTTTGATCCGAATGTGACGTATCCGAAAACCTATGACTTTACTGTTCAAGCCACAGATTCTAACGGACAAACCGCTTACAGGAACCTAAGTATCTCAGTTCATTGTGAGTTTTATACCATAACAGCCGCAGCGGGAGAAAAGGATGAAAATGGCATTCTGATTCCCTATGAAAACGGTGCAGGGCCAGGTGGAACGATCTCTCCCTGCTGTTCTGAAACAGTGCCTCAAGGAGGAACCGTAACCTTCACCATTACGGCTGACAGCTGCTATGAATGGGATGTTGTCGTGGATACCGAATCACAAGGTCCATTGGGCACTTATACATTTGAAGATGTCAGAGGAGACGGCACGATAGAGGCGATATTTAAACAGAAAACATACACCATAGCAGCATCAGCAGGAGAGAATGGAACCATCTCCCCTTCAGGCGATGTGACAGTTGGATGTGGAGAAACCCAGATATTCGTGATCTCCCCAAATCCGTGCTTTACCGTGGAGGATGTCTTAGTGGATAGGGTATCGGTAGGAGCGGTGACTTCCTACACGTTTAATGATGTCCAAGATAATCACACAATCGAGGCGGCGTTTGTACCCCTCATCTACAAAATTAAAGCATCAGCAGGAGAAGGTGGAACTATCGATCCCGAAGGTGAAGTGACAGTGATCTGCGGAGAAAGCCAAACATTCACCATCACGACTGATATGGGATATCAACTTGTTGATGTGCTCGTTGATGGTGTTCCAGCCGAAAACATCACAAAAGGACCCGTAATAACATACACGTTCTATATTGTTCAAGCCGATCACACCATAGAAGCAGTATTTATGAAACTGGAGGCGTGGGTCAAAAGGTATAACAACGACCCAGTGAATGGGGACGATGAAGCGAACGACATCGCGGTCGATCTTTCAGGAAACTCTTATGTGACAGGGACTAGTCTCGGAAATCCTACAGGGCCTGATTTCTACACCATTAGTTATGATAGCGATGGAAACGAACGCTCTAGTGACAGACATGATGGCCCTGCGCACGAGGGAGATTTCGGGAATGCGATTGCTGTCGATACAGCAGGATATTTCTCTGCCACAGGTCGCAGTTTCAGAGGCATGCCCCATAAACACTCTGATATCGATACAGTGACATACAACAGTTCTGGAGAGCTCGAGTGGGATGTGCGGTATGATGCAAGCCGAAACGGCAATGACGAAGGCGTTGCCATTGCCGTCGATAACGCAGGATATGTCTATATCACCGGAAGAAGCGAAGACAGTCTGAACAAACAGAGCGATGTCCTGCACAATGATTTCTACACCATAAAGTATGACATCGAAAATAGAGGAAGAGAGATCTGGGGGGCACGGTACAACAATGAATCTGTCGATGGTCACGATGAAGCCACTGCTATTGCGGTCGATGCAGGAGGAAACGTCTACGTCACGGGTTTCAGTGATAATGGCTCGAATAATGATATCGTCACCATCAAATACGATCCTGATGGAAACCCTGTTTGGTCTGACGAGGGAGCCGGCAAAATAAGAAGATATGACGATGGATACAATGACGAAGCCGCTGATATTGCCGTCGATGCGGGAGGAAATGTGTATGTGACGGGCAGGAGCCAAGGCAGCGGCACAGGCTATCACTGTATTACCATAAAGTATGATACGAACGGAAATCAATTGTGGATTGCAAAATATAACGAGAGCAGTGCAAACGGCAATGATGAAGCTGTCGCTGTCGCCGCCGATGCAGGAGGAAACGTCACTATAACTGGTAGGAGCCAAGGAAGCGGAACAGGTTTTGACTACATTACGATCCAATATGATCCTGCTGGTACCGTTGTTTGGGAGGCACGTTTTGATGGCGGAAATGGCACTGATGAAGCCATCGACATCGCTCTCGATTCATCAGGAGATGTGTACGTCACTGGGAAGAGCCGGGGAAGCGGAACAGGCTTCGATTACCTCACGATAAAATATGATTCTACTGGAAACATGATCTGGCGGGTAAGGTATGACAATGCTCTGACAAACGGCGATGATGAGGCTGCTGCCCTGGCGGTTGATTCAGTAGGAAATGTCTATGTCACGGGGAGGAGCCAAGGAAGCGGAACAGGCTTCGATTATGCGACGGTCAGGTACAAACAGCATTTGGAACAATAGATATTCTAAAAGAAATCGAAGGTTAGAGGTTCTCTAAGCGACGGCGAGCGTCTTGGACCAGGGGGTCGCTTCCATCATCCTTTTCCTTGATTTTCAGGAATCTATTAAAAGAATCGGAAGCCGCCTCACTGCCCAGTCCCTCCTGGGCCCTGCCGAGATAGTAATAGATAGGAGGCAGATAGTGATAAGTCGGGAGGTCGTTGAGGAATACTGAAGCCGCCTCGCCGCCTCTCTTGAGACATGTCTCGAATTCTGAATAGGCTGCAGTGTAGTCCTCAGCTTGTAGGTAAGCCCGTCCGAGGAAAAGATGGCCGATCCATGAGTCTATGATATCCTTTGCTTCATGAAACAGGCTCACGGCATTGCCAATGTCACCTCTTGACCTGCTCAGTTCCCCCCCTATCAGTTTGGCATACAGACGAGGTTCGGGTTGAGGCTTCCTATCCAATTCTGCGGCTAAATCGCGAGCTTCTTGTTTTTGACCAGCACTCAAATAGATTTGAGCCGCAGAAAAGAGAACATCTGGTTCATCGGATATGTCTACGGCTTGACTTGCAAAGTTAACAGCAAGATCTTTTTTCTCCTGAAGAATATAGGCCTGAGCAAGCATGATGCATTTTTCCGCAGCATCATAATTCTGGCCGTTTTCGAGATCAAAGGCGATTCCTGCCTTGAGAATCTCAACCGCTTCACTCAGTCGACCTTGGTAGAGGGCAAGGTCAGCCAAACCTGTTGCGGCCAGTGTCCTTCCATAAGAGTTTAAATCCTGAAGCTTTTTGTATGTCTCGAGCGCTTTTTCGGGCTGATCCTTTGCCAGCTGTGTCAATGCCAGAGTAACATAGGCTTTTTCGAAACTAGGCTCGAGTTCCAGTGCTTTCCTTGATTCCTCCTCGGCTGTTTCTAAATCTCCGACTGCAAGGACATACCAGCTCATGTTGTAATGGGACCATACACCTTGAGGATTATATCTCACATCGAGGCGTCCTTCTTCGACGGCTTTGGGCATATTGCGCGCATAAAAATAAGCTATGGCCAGGTTGGCATGAATCACATAATCTCCCGGATACTGCTTCAATAAGGCATTGAACTCATCTATGGCCTTTTTAAAATCTCTCGTCATAATGGCGTACAAGCCTCGGTCTCTATATTTTTCTCGATCAGTCATCTGGTCTATTCGTTTCAAAGCTTCCTTAAAATAAACTTCAGCTTCTTCAAATCGGCCACTGTTATAATACATGAGAGCCACGCCTGAGTAGGCACGCCCGAAATTCGGGTCATGATCGATAGCCCTGAGGTACTCGTTGAGAGCCTCTTCCGACCTGCCTTGATCATCGAGCTCCTGAGCCAGTGCATAGGCTTTCATTGCTTCAAGCGATGTGGTTGTAAACGTTTCTTTCGTCAGAACCTCCAAGGAATCGGCAGGAATATGGCCCAGATTCGACCGCAGATCAGCTGCAAATTTATCGGCGGTTCTTAAGATTTCGCTCTTTGTTCCAATGGTTATCGTCTCCTCATAAACTCTCTCGGATTTGACTGTATCCAGGGCCCATATCTCAATCGCATATCCTTCACCTCTCTGCTCAATCGACCCTCCCACAACTACATTGACTCCTGCGCGCCGGCTCACTAATTGAGCGAGCTCTTCGTTGAGGGTCTCCCCAGCGCTTGGATCGAATTCAACTGCCAGTTTGAGCGCCTCCTGACGGTTGTGAATATGGATGAAGGAGGCATCTGCCAGACTGATATCCAAAGCTTTCTCCAGGACACCATCAAAAATCGCATCCCCTGTTCGGTTCTGAATGTGAGCAATGAGCACAGATATTGTCTCCGTTTCAGCCGCCTCTTGACTTACTGGCGAGCGGCGAACGAGCAACAAAACTCCTGTGATTAACATGCCAATAACGAGGACAGAAGCGAGACCAATCTGCCAACTGCGGAGAGGAAAGCGCCTTTCTCCTGTGATCTCCTTCTGAAGATTTCGAACAGCATCGATAAAATCACTCATATTTTGAAATCTGTCTTGGCGTTTTTTTGCGAGGGCTTTGCGCAGTATTGGGGCAAGAATGGGATTGATCGATTTTGGCCTGACTTGGGTTTGCGGAGGTGGATCCCTAAGAATGGAACTCAGTGTTTCGATGGCACTCGCTTTGTAGAAAGGATGGCTCCCTGCAATCATCTCCTGTAGTATGATGCCCAAGGAGAAAATATCACTTCTTACATCGATTTCTTCTCCCTTAGCCTGCTCCGGTGACATATAGGCTAAGGTTCCTATCAAGGCACCTTGTTCTGTTTCCGTGGCTTTGGTGATCGTCTGAGCGATGGTTTCTTCCCCAGAGAGGAATCGTTTGGCCAGCCCAAAATCCATGACCTTGACATGGTTTTGGGGAGTTATCATGATATTAGCAGGCTTGAGATCGCGGTGAAGAATCCCTTTATTATGAGCATCTTCGAGTGCTTCAGCTATCTCCAGAGTGATGCGGAGAGATTCCGAAAGGGAAAGAGGTTCCTTTTCCAATTTTTCCTTCAAGTCTTGACCCTCGACATACTCCATGGCGATGAATCCCTCGCCTTGAACCTCGCCCGTCTCGTACACCTTACAAATGAACGGATGATCAAGGGCTGCTGCCGCTCTCGCCTCCTTGAGCAATCTCTGCCTCGCCGTAGGATCCTGCTGCATTTCTGCTGTTAAAAATTTAATCGCAACCTTTCGATCGAGAATCGTATCCTTGGCAAGATAGACTTCACCCATCCCCCCCTTGCCAATTTGATTGAGAATTTTAAATTGTTTGATTTCTTGTCCCGTTAGATCCATTTTTTTGGCTATTTAAGAGACTCTTTTTTTTGAGCAGAAAGGCGACTAAAGGATCCTTTCCCTACTCCTTCCACATCGTTCCTTTGGATTCAAGTTTTACCCCGCTACAATTAATAACACAGGGAGAAAAACATGTCAATTTCAGATTTTCCCGCGTAATAATTTCCAACTCCGTGGCCGTAGAAGAGAGCATTGGGGAATGCTTCCTTTTCCCGCCATTATGACTCTTAAGGCTATTTTCTGAGGATTAAATTTTTCAATCTGCTAAGAATGGAGTGTTTATTCGTGCTTGTTTTGATGTCCTGCTCAGAGAGTTCTTTTATCTTCTTCAAGAATTCCTGATTCTTTTTATTTCTTTTGCTGACCAAATCGGCCATTATTTCAGCCAGCTTTGGATTCTTCTCCAGAATGCGCGAAAAGCCTTCAGTATCGATTTCTAGAAGTTCGGATTCCAGCTCCACCAATCCCGTCGCTGTCCTGGGCATACCCGTGAAGAGAGACATCTCTCCGAACAAACCCCCGGGCTCCACCGTGAACTCTGACGTGTACTTCTTCCCTTTTTCCTCATAGATAATTTCACCTTTTATCCTTCCGCTTGCAAGGATATAGCAGGATTCCCCCTTTTCTCCCTGTTTAAACACATATTCGCCGGCTGTGAAACGGTGCCTCTTAGCAAATCCTGCCAGATCTCTGATCTCGTCTTCCGAGACAAGGAGAGATCCTTTTTTCTCGCCTTCCTGATGCCTCAGAAATGACGATTTCATGAGGTCGTAAAAATTCCGCTCCTTTTCCAGGTCCAGAAAAGGAATCCCGGCCTGTTCTCTCACAGATTTGAGGACCTCTCCGAGCTTACCGCTGACCGGGATTGGAATCTCTATGCCCAGTCTCTTGAATTTGTACCATATCAGCCTCCCCACGCTGGTCATGATTGGATATTTATGGGCGAAATCTGTGATCCAGAACTTCAAGAGATAGGAAATTCCAAAGTCCTCATAGCTGAGCACATAGGCTTCGGGCGCGGGCGTGGTCAGAACTTGAGGGACATCTGAGGCTGCCGCAACCAAAGCATCCAACACCTTTGAAGGTGGAGCATCATAGCTCGCCTTCACCGGGATGGTCAGAGCCGTTCTCCTGTTGGGCTGAGAAAAATTCGTTATGTTCTCCGAAGCCACGATATTATTGGGTAAAACAATGATGTTCGAGTACCGGTCAAAGATGCGCGTCTCCCTCCAGTTGGTATCGAGCACCATCCCTTCGTCCTTGCCGACCTGAATCCAGTCATTCTTGCCGAAAGACTTGGTTAAGGTGAGTGACATACCCGCGAGGATGTTGCTGAGCACGCCCTGAAAGGCCAAGCCTAAAATCATGGTTAGGATGGCTGAAGTCGCCAGGAAGGGGGTGATGTTGATCCCGAGAAGACCTCTGAATATGATGAACAGGATGGTGAGGTAAAGAACCGCCAAGATCAGACTGTGAAGAACCTTGGGTAGAGGAAACTCCACCCTGCGCCGCTCATGCCAGCCAAGGAGAATTCCATCCACAAGCCTGATCAGGAAGACGATGAAGAAAAAAACCAAAGCAGCATCGAAATAGGGATGAAACCTCTGAGAAGGAAAAAGGGCATTCCGTACAAGCTCTATTTTCAGGATCAAAGTGACGATCAAAAAAACGATCGGAACGTTTAATCTTGAAAGAAGCGAGCCTGCAGCCTTTCCCTTCGGAAGCAAGACTCTTCGGATAAAAGACCGGACAAGGATGTACAGCAAGGCTGTGGCCGCTACAGAAAGAAAAATCAAAAAAATCTCGAAGTATAAGGCGATCGGGGAAGAAGAGATGGTATCCATCGGTCCTCCTTTCCTTTAACCGCTCTCTTCTATAGCGGCGAATGTCTGCTCGAACTGCTCTCGGGCCAGAGCGATTATCTCATCTATCTGACTGTCGGTATGTTCGGGATTAAAATGAGAAAGGTAGAGTTTCTTGACTCCTGACTCTTTCGCCAGTTTCGTTCCTTCCAACCATGTGCTGTGCCCCCAACCTCTTTTTCCTGATTCATATTCCTGGGGTGTAAACATGGCATCATAGACCAAAACATCTGCATCCGTGGAAAAATCGGCAAGTCTCCTGTCGATGCCCTCAGGAGGATGTTCGGTGTCGGTTGCAAAGACCACAATGCTGCTGTTCGACTGAATTTTATAGGCGACGCTCCCCTGCGGGTGATGAAGAGGAGAAAGAGAAATATGGTTTTCTCCTATTTCAATGCCTCCTCCATGAACCTGTTTGAATATTTTTTTTGACTGTGTTTCCATGAATGAGACAGGGAAATAATGCCCTCCCATAAAACCGCTCAGGTATTCTTCAATTTTTTGGGGCGAACAATCAGCATAGATAGTCAAGGTCACATCAGGGGAATAGAGGGGCATAAAAAAAGGCAAGCCCATTATATGATCGAGATGGAAGTGAGTGAGTAAGAGGTGCAGGTGTATAGATCGTCCGATCTCTCTTTTCTGGAGCTTATCTCCGAGCTGCTTGATACCTGTTCCTGCATCTATGATGAGTATGCTTCCATCAGGAGGTTCGAGAGATGAGCAGGGAGTATGTCCACCATAAGTGCGCCAATTTTTACCAGAAACAGGGCATGTCCCCCTTACTCCCCAAAATTCGAGATTCAATATTTCTGTCATTTGTTATCCTTTTCCAGCCTGAACTATTCATAAAAATTGCTGATAATATATGCTTTTATCAAAATATTAACAGATATTCAAAGCCCATTTCTATTTTTCTTTCAATTCGTGGACACCAGACCAGTCTTCAGGAGGAGGGGACTTTTTGAGCCGAAGGGTGCGGTCCACATATATCTGCGCCACTCGATCCTTCTCGAAGCTTTCGAAAAGAGGCAGGGCTTCATCCCATTGCTTTTTCCTGTAAAACTGGAGAGCTTTGTGAAAGTCGGTGATCTTCTCGATCCCATCGGGAGTCACCTCATTGTTTTTCCCGATTGGTTGATAAATCCGTTCGGGCTTGCTCTTCCCTACCACTCGGATAAGGTCCACCTCCCTCGCCAGAATGTCCTCCTTAACCATACTGAATGTGCTTTCTCCAACCAGGATAGGAAGCCCATAGTGCTTGCAGGCTCCCTCAAGGCGGGAGGCCAGATTCACCGTATCCCCCATGGCCGTGTAGTCGAAGCGGCTGTGGGAGCCCATATTGCCCACAACAGCGGGTCCAGAGTTGATCCCGATGCGCATATAGAGTTCGTGTCCGAAATTTGCAGCAAAAACAGGCCTCGATTCTTCCAGTTTTTTCTGGCACCGGAGTGCTGCCAGACAGGCCCTCTTGGCATGGTCTGGCTGATCGAGAGGGGCATTCCAGAAAGCGATGACAGCATCTCCCTCATATTTATCCAGAGTCCCTCCCAAGGAGAGGATGATTTCTGTCATCTCTGAAAGATAATCATTCAAAAGATGTACCAACTCCTCAGGAGATAGATTCTCCGATATAGATGTGAATCCGGCAACATCGGAGAAAAAAGAGGAAATGATTCTCTTCTCCCCTCCCAATCGAAGCAAAGAAGGATTCTCTAATACCTTCTCGATAACATGAGGACTCAGGTAGTGGCGGAAAGCACTTTTTATGAACCGCCGCTGCCGGCCTTCGAGGCTGTAATTGAGAAGAGTCGCCGAGGTGAAGCTCAAAATCACAGCAAAACCAGGGGCGACAAACTCGAGCCAATATCCGGCCAGAAATGCGAGGCAGATAAAGGCAAAGGGGAGCACGAGACAAAATAAGCCAAAGAGAACAGTCATCCAGGTTTTACTTAAAAGAGATGTCCCGATGCCGGTGAAAAAACACAATAGGGACAGGAAGAAAAGAAAAACAAACAGGGGAGGAATGCGGATGAAGTCTTTCTGCAAAAGATTATCCATAGCGGTGGCCAGAACCTCGACGCCTGGACAGATTGGACTGAGAGGCGTAGAGCGCAGATCCAGGATTCCCGGTGCACTGCTTCCGATGAAGACGGTCTTTCCTTTGAATGTTTCAGGCGGAACCTGAGGTGTCTTCCCCTCCTGCACCTGCGCAAAGGAATTAATGATAGCTGCAGCAGAATAACTGGCATATGTGCCGGTAGGACCATAATAGCGGATCACCATCTGGCCTGAGGAGTCGAAAGGAACCTGAGCAAGAGTTGGATCTGCATCATGAAAAAGGGTTAACGCTAACGGAACAGAAGGCAAAAGAAGATCGTTCAGACTGAACAAAAGGGGCACCCGGCGGTAAATCCCATCCTTGTCTTGTGTAAACGTCGTGTTTCCCAATCCTTGCGCTGAATGTATGAGGCTCTCTACCGGAAGCGACACCGATTGCATGGTGTGAACGGCATGCTGTGGGAAGGGATTCTCGCTCAAAGTGAACTTCTTCAATAAATCCAGATTGCTCTCCTCATCCTCTTTCGGCGTCCTGGACAAAGAGAGGGGAAGGAAAACATTTCCGGATCGGTCCATGGCCGCAGCCAATGCCAGATCGTCTTCCAAACCGTAGACAGAGCCTTCGGAGAAGATAAAATCGATGAAAACAGCCCTCACTCCTCCTTCTCTGCAGTATTCAAGGATGTAGGAGTGCATCTCACGGGGCCAGGGCCAGGAGATCCCCTGCTGTTCCTCGTAGACATCGAGACTGTCCTGGTCTACAAGAAAAATCACGATGTTTTCGCTCGCTCGGGAAGGGTCTGAGAATAGCCGAAGCCTCAAGTCCCAAGTTTTCCACTCCCAGACATCGAATATGTGGGTCATAGACAGGATCAGGACAAACACGAAAACAGCGGCTCCGATGATCAGCCCCCGGATCCATTTGTTTTTCATCCCGGATAACAGCTTTAATTCAGACTCTTCATGGCATTTTGAAACCGATCGGTCCGCTCTGTTTTTTCAGACGGTGCTGACGCCAGCGAGGATATTTCTTTTTCCGCTCTACCCATTCTATCTTTGGCGGATGGATGGGTTTTGAACCATCCCTTCCCTGACTCTGTCGAAGTGTCATCGACCATGGTGTCCAGGAAATCCAGGAGGCCGTTGACATCATACCCCGTATGATTGGCGATTTGAACAGAAAGCTTATCGGCTTCGTATTCATATTTGCGGTCATATCCCCGCTCGATAAGCTTTTCGGCAATATCCCCCAAGACTTCTTCAAAAATATCGGTCAATTTGGCCAGTTTTTCAGGTCCATATCTCTTGACTGCCTCCTGTCCGATGATCGTGAAGGCATCGATCAGACGAGATTTTTTGATGGACTGGAGGCCGTGCTTGGCTGTCACATGTCCCACTTCATGGGCAAGAATGCAGCCGAGCATCTCCTCATTCCTGCATCGCTTCAAAAGTCCCTTGGTTATAAAAATGAAGCCTCCAGGAGCAGCCATTGCATTGACTTCTTCGGTGTCTAAAATCAGGAAATGATAGCCAGCATAAGTCTCCGGACGATCGCTGTGTATCGCTGTTGCGTTCCCCACATAATTCACGTACTGCGTCAAAGCCTCATTTTTATAGACAGGGTAGCGGGAGAGGATCATAGCTGATACGGCCCGCCCGATATAGTACTCTTCCTCCTCTGTGATATCCGCAAAGCTGTTACGCACGGCTTTGGTGACCTTGGTGGCGGTCTCCACATCGCTGCTGGTGACTTTGCCGCCCGTTATCGTCCCAATCTGCTCCTGGACCGTAGAGCAAGTCATCAAAAACATGGACAGGGCCACGGCTCCACTTGTCAAAACGATAGATCTCACTCTAGAACTTCTCATCGGGGACCTCCAAATTCTCCGAGTTTGCCATTTTCAAGGAATTTTCGAAGCTCCTCGGTTTTAACAATTATTCGGAGCATACGATCCACTTCGGCAAAACTCAACTCCTTGTTTCTGGATTTGTACTCTTCCTCCACCTGTTTGTTGAAGCCCTTTCCTGCCAGTGCCACCTCCTCTGCTGTGGCTTGAGTCTTCAAGGATTTGTCTATGGCAGCCAGGGTGAATGATTTGGATTGTACTGCGCTCGAATGTATCCATCCTTCGACTCCTTTGGATGTCTTCACCTTGAACCAGCCTGCCTGAGCAGAAATCTGGGTGATAGTCTCTCCTGCCACTAGTGTGGCCACTGCAGGAGAATAAAATTTAGGTTCTTTCCTCACAGAAGTGGTCTGGACCTTAACGATCAGGTTCTCAGCAAGGAGTACAGCCACAAAAAGAATAGCAACCCCGATCAGGATTCCTTTCAAACGAGAGGACTTATTCATAGGCACCTCCTTATTGCAGTATATTTATTACTCATATTTATATTAGAATTATTACTATAAACTATACATACTCTGCTCATTTTATCCCTTTCCTGCTCCCTGCAAATCCTGTATATGGATGAGCTTATCCCTGACAAGACAATTCCTCTTAATCGGCTTATCGTTCTTAATAGCGATGTGAAGGGCCTTGTATGATCCAACAATCACACATAATTTCTTCGCTCTGGTCAGAGCAGTGTAGAAAAGATTTCTCTGCAGCATGATGAAATGCTGAGTCAGAAGGGGCATCACCACAGCCTGATATTCACTCCCTTGAGACTTATGGACAGAGATGGCATAGGCAAGTGTGATTTCGTTCATTTCCTCCCGATCATATTTGATCACCCGGCCATCGTAGTCCACATACAACCTGTAATTTCTCTTGTCAATATCCACAACAACACCTATATCTCCGTTAAATACCTCTTTTTCATAATTGTTTCGTACCTGCATCACCTTATCATGGATTCTTATCTCCCGGGTTCCGAGTCTGAGGCTCTCACTGAACTTATTGAGTCTTTTCTGAAGCTCAGCATTCAGATTATCCACACCGATAATTCCACGATACATGGGACTGATCACCTGAATGTGAGGGGAAAGCGCTTTGATTCCGAGTTTATTAGGTATACTGTATCCACAGAGTTTCATGATGGTGCTGAACGCCTTCTGTACATTCTCTTGGCGGACAAAGAAAAAATCTGCCTCTGTACTCCCCTTTGGCGGGTAGATCAAGGATTTTCCCTGATTGATGAGGTGTGCATTCTGTACGATCAGGCTGTCCTTTTCCTGACGAAAGATCTCGTTGAGAATAACGACTTCGACCCTCTGGGACTCGATGATATCCCTAAGAAGACATCCCGGGCCTACAGAAGGGAGCTGGTCTTTGTCTCCGACGAGGACCAGGCGCATCCACTCAGGAACAGCTTTCAAGAGATGGAACATCAGCGGCAAATCTACCATGGAGAACTCATCTATAATCAGAGCATCTCCAACGAGAGGATGCTGTTCTTCCCTACGAAAAGTCCCAGCTTTCGGATTGAACTCCAATGTCCGATGGATGGTTTTGGCATGCTTCCCAGTTGCCTCGGTAAGTCTTTTGGCTGCTCGTCCGGTCGGTGCGGCCAACAGGACCTTTCGTCCCCATTTATGGAAGATATCGACAACAGCCTTGACTATGGTGGTCTTTCCTGTGCCAGGTCCTCCTGTGATAACCAAGATTTTTTTCTGAAAACTCTCTTTGATGGCAAGCTTTTGAGCCTCCGAAAAGCGAAGATCTAAGCTTTTCTCAACATCAGCGATCGCTTCTTCCACATCGAAGGGAGGAGTGAGGATAGGAACCTTTGCCAACTTATGGATGTTCTGCACAACATCCCGCTGGGCCTCGTAATAGAAAGGGAGGTAGATGGCTGAGTCAGAATCGACTCTTTCGCTTCTCACCAACTGAGACTGTTTGAGTGCCTGAATAGCCCGATCGAACTCCTCCTCTTTCTCGAGATCCAATTCCTTGATACAGTTTCTCTTTAAATCCGCCTCGAAAGAAAACACATGTCCTTGCTCATTATCCTTTTCCAAAAGATACCGGATGTAGGCTTTGATCCTCTCGGGGGAATTGGGATCGAGACCCAGCTTCAGAGCAATCTGATCGGCTGTCTTGAATCCGATCCCCCAAATATCATGGCAGGCCTGGTATGGATTGCTCCTCAAGATATGAAAAGACCTGTCTCCGTAGTGTTTATAAATCTTGGTAGCCAATGCGGTTGAAATGTTGTGCTCCTGGAGAAAAATGATCAATTCCCGGATGTCTTCGTGTTCAGCCCAAGATTTTTTTACCTCCCTGAGCTTAACTGGGCCGATTCCCTCCACTTCTTTCAATTTATTCGGGTTCTTAGACAAGATATCCATGGTCTTTTCCCCGAATTTGAGAATGATCGCTCTGGCCAAGACTGGTCCCACTCCTTTGATCAATCCTGACGAGAGAAATTTCTCGATTCCTTTCACAGACGAGGGAAGAACTGGAAGGAAGCTTTCGACTTTGAACTGCTTTCCAAATTTCGGATTGATCTCCCATTGCCCCCTTATCTTCAGCAACTCTCCGGGAGAAAGAGGGGGAAAAGACCCTACCACGGTTATCGATTGACCATCAAGAAGTGAGAATTTGCACACAGTGTATCCTGTATCAGGGCTGTAGAAAACGATGCGTTCGATGGTCCCTTCAAAATGTTTCGATTCTTCTTCCACTGTCTCTGCCTTTATTCTAAAAAGATCCTTACGGGATCGCCCGGATGGGCGGCAAGCCGCTTCTGGGCGGAACCCTCCCTCACCGCTATCTCGATAAGGCCTAAACTCCCAGGAAGAACAAACAGTTCACCCTGGCTGACAAAGGAGTAGCTTGGTTCGAACCTGGCAATATCCCTCTTTCCCACTCGGCAGATCACTCTCTTTTCTCCTGTCTCATCCTTGATACGGCGGAACTCTTCAGTGGGTACATTGGTGATGCAATTTCCGAATTTATCCACATAAAGAATCTGTCCCAGAATCTCTTCTTTTTCGACCCGGGATTTCTGCACATCCATCCTCACATAATCTGAGACACGAGGACCGAATTCAGAAGGGGTTATTCCCTTTGAAAGCCACGCTGCTACTGGGGCCATCTTGTCCCGACCCTCGAAGGTCGAGCTCGGAAGGGGGAGAAAATATTTGGAATTCTTTACTTCTATCAAAGCTTTGGTGTTTTCGGC
>Ga0209636_10002892_pt1 | contig 17513 bp, 12 predicted proteins | sample DeeMarSWOR152_54_FD_187464 | JGI IMG/M metagenome (GOLD analysis project Ga0209636, IMG submission 187464) | Marine sediment microbial communities from White Oak River estuary, North Carolina - WOR-1-52-54 (SPAdes) (version 2) | ecosystem: Environmental > Aquatic > Marine > Intertidal zone >...
CGATTCTGTTCCACTGCCTGATGGGCCGTAATCAAAGCCCCACTCCTTTCTCCAGCTTCCACCACCAACACCCCCAGGCTCAAGCCACTCATAATTCGATTGCGGAGCGGGAAGTTCTCAGCCCTAGGCTTGACGCCTAAAGGATATTCACTGACCAGAGCGCCGTGTTCCATAATAGCTTGAGCCAGTTTGGCATTTTCCCCAGGATAGACGATATCCAGACCGGAGGCAAACACAGCTACAGTTTTGCCCCCGGCATCCAGAGCAGCCCGATGAGCCACAGAGTCAATTCCTCGGGCTAATCCACTGACAATAGTGATTTTACTTCGGGCTAAGTCGGCCACAATTTCTTCAGTTACCTGCCTCCCGTAGATGGTGGGACGACGGGTACCGACCACAGCTAGGCAAGGCTCATCCTCGGCTGGGAGACTACCCCTCACATAAAGCACCGGGGGGTAATCATAAATTTCTTTTAATCTCGAAGGGTAAAGAGGATCGTCACAGACAAGCGCCTTTACCCTGTAGCGTTCCAGTTTTTCCATCTCGGCGTCCAGGAAGATTCTCGGGCGGAGGGTCACCAGAGCATCTATGCTTCGTGAATCCAGTCCTGCTTGCTTTAGCTTGCCTCCGGGAGCTTTCCAGGCATCCTGTAAACTGCCAAAGTACTCTTTTAACTGAGAAATCCGTACCCGACCAATCCCGGGTATACCGGAAAAACCCACCCAATATTTCAGTTCGTTAGCACTTACCATATGAAGCCTTGCTGGATTTTAGCATAACTCTCCCCGCAAAAGAGAGCTATTGACACCCTGCAGTAGCTATGCTACGCTAAAATAAATTGAGACTCGCTTGATGGGAGACCGTTTAATTGTCACCCTGACCCTGAGTGGAACGAAGGGGAAGGGTCTCTAAATTCTTCGGCTGCCCAAGGCGATCTCAAAATGACAGAGAGGGTTATTAAATAAACTTGATGGGAAACGGAGGTGAAAAATGGGCACAGCTGAGCCCTTGCCAGCTAACATAGTTGACCTTAACCTAGCTACGATGGTGCTACTCTTAGGGATTTTTTTCATCATCGTGGGTATAATAATAGCTGGTGTAGTCTATCGGGAGACGCGTGAGTGGAAAAAAATGATACTGCCCATGTTTGATAGGGAGTCTGCCGAGATGGCTCCGGAATCCCCTGAGGAACCAGGTGAATTAACACCCCGAATGGCGGCCTTCGGTAAGGAGATATTTGGCCGACTCTTTACTCATATGGATATCGCTGGCTTGCTAGGCGGCGCCGCTACCGTCATTCTAGGCATAATCATAGTCTTGATAGGACTTACTATCGGCGGTTAGCCCTTTCCTTAGTGTCCCTCTAACGCCAGTGACAGGCCACCACGACCAAATGCCATAAATTATGGTGCTGATGAAGCGAGCTATCAGCCTGAGGATGAAGAGCATTGCCGGTATAGGCCAGAGCAACGCAAAGAGTACAATCACAACTATCGGATTAATTGGAATCCCCAGTTCTTCGGTAATAAGAATCACGGCAACACTTGCGGACGCCAGTACGAATGCTCGTACTAACGGGTTGTGCAGAATCAGAGCTACAAGTCGGGCGATTAACCGTGTAACGAAAAGGCCGGCAGTTTTTATGTCCCTCAAGGGTGGGTTGTACAAAAGCCAAGCTGCTGCGGCCGAAGTCCACCTGAGGTAAAACAGGAGGGCTGCTATTAGCCAGCGTAGAGGAGGGTGGTAGAAAAACCAGATTATACCTAGAGGAATCCCCACCAGTATTCTCCAGAACAAGGCACCAATACGAAAATACATGTCCCAGAAGACATTTCTCGTGGTAGGCCAGCCGCGGCGCCATAACCTCACCAGCCATACCACTATGGCCAGGAAGAGCAGGAAGAAGAAGATCAATCCAAAGAGTAGGGTTAGGAGGTTTATCTCTAATCCGAATAGTGAGACAGTTGGAATATCAAGAATATAACCCAGGCCAATACCTACGGCCACCATCACAACGGCAAGAAAGATGATATTTCTGAGTTGAGCTGCCCATCTCCCCATCCGCACCAGCCAGGGATAGATATAGCGCCACGCTAAAATAAGGAATAACGGTACCGCCACCAAAGCTATCGCAATTCCTGCCGCAGCTAGCGATATCAGCCCAAAAAGTAGCAATGTGCCTATGAAGAGAATAACCACTGCTAGCGCGAGGACCGCTCCACAGGTCAACATATCGTCTTACTCTCCTTAAAGAACCGGGGGAAATTCGCCTTGCTCTTTTTCACGGCGCTCCACATGCTTTACTATAGACTCATGATAGCAGCAGGAAACCTACAACAAGAGCTGCCACACTACCTATCCATACAGTCACGGCTGCGACAACAAAAGATAACAAACCAGTCATGAATGTAGTTACGGCTATGACAATCCCTGTGAACCCAAGGAACAAGAAACTGCCTACTAGAATGGACATTCGTCTTACCCTCCTTAGTGCACCGGGGAAAAGTCGCCTTGCTCTTTTTCACGGCGCTCCACATGCTTTACTGTACTCGATAACAAGACTCCTTGCAATTCACCCTCATCCTTGTAAATCCTAAACCCTAATTTCTAAACTTTAAACAAATCCAAATTACAATTGAAACCCCAATGCCTAGATGCTAAAACTGCTCCTATTTGTCATTTTTTAGTGCCGTAGGGGGGTCTTGTACCCACCCACTGCCCTTACTCCGTTACCTTGAATTTTGTTTCTCGATAGGCCACGAACATGAGACCGACCAACACTACCACTCCCACTACTACCCATACCCAGGTTGGAATCGGGGATACTGTGAACGAGCTAGGACTCGACCAAGGGCTTTCGTTGTCATAATTATCCACTGCCTTAACCCACCAGTAGTAGGTCCCCTTGGGTAAAGCCTCTTCCTTAGGTAGTGTGTAGCTCGATGTCTCAATATCTGACTTGCGCCAGACATAAGTGGCAAGATCGGGGCTGTCACTTATCTGCAAGATGTAAGTGACGTCGCTGCCACCCGTTATCCCCCCCCATCGAAAAGTTATCTCCCCCGACCTCAGTTTGTTGTCCTTCCCGGGCGAGATAGGCTGCGGAGTTGTCAGGACTTTCACTTTTACCGTGAAGTCAGCTGAGGCAGTAGCCCCGTCCTCATCAGTCGCCATCACCGTCTGTTTGCCCGCAGTGCTTGCTGGCACTGGGAAAGTAGCGACAACATTGCCATTGGCCTGGGTCCGCATATCCCCTGACACGGTAGTCCCAGCAAGAGTCACCGTTAATCTCTGATCACCGTGAAAACCGCTGCCGGTGAGGGTAAGGGAGTCGCCAGGAGCTCCCTCAACCGGGCTGAGTTCCATTTTGGCTTTAGTGGCGAGGGTAGTCGTCACAGCAGGCTTGGTTATGTCACCAAAAGCCGAGACAGTATGGTCGCCAAAGGTGCTGGCCTCCAGAACAAAGAAAGTTTCCCAAGAACCATCCATATCAGCGGTGATAACCGAAGTAACAACCGTCCCATCAAAGGTAACCTTGATGCCCGTTTCCCCAAGTGCGAAACCACCTCCGGCAACGGTAATCGTCTCACCCACATAAGCCAAACTCGGCTCAACCAATATTCCGGCGCCCACGGTGAAATTAACATCATCTACATCCCGAGCCCTGGTCGATGTTCCTGAGGCGTCAATGCTATAGCGGCCACTCTGGAGAGGAGGAATAGCGATGACGGCACTCCAGGAGCCATTCTCATCAGCATAGATGTTTGTCTTCACCACCTCCTCATCGAAGGTAACCTCAATGTCATCTTCATCACTGGCAAAGCCCGTACCTTCTACTCTAACCGTTTGCCCCACCGTTCCCGAACTTGGCGTGGCAGTGATTTCGGGAGTCACCTTAAAATGCTTGGCCCCACAACCTACCCATAGCGTACCTTCCTGAGCCTCAACCTCGAAGGTATAGCCGCCAGCGGGGGTGGGTGGGATGGTATGAGTTATATTCCAGCTACCCACAGTATTAGCCTCACCCGTCTTTACCGTGCCCAGGAAGCTAACCCGGATGTCCTGCGCGGCCGCAAAACCATAGCCGTTGATAGTTACTGCCGTGCCCACCGGTCCCTCCTCGGGGTCAATTTCTATGGAGGGGAAGACTTCAAAAGTAGCCGTCGCCAGTTCGACATAAGTGTCGGTGGTCAAATAAACCGTGTGATTGCCCCCCTTAGCCTCGGGCATAGGGAACACGAGGGTGCGGCTTCCAGCCATAGTTGCCGTGAACGTCCCTTTTCTATTCGCTGCTGTGCGAGAATCCCAGCAGACATAATAGGTGCCGGCCGCTACAACAGTCACTGTTGCTCCGATCAGCTCGTCGCAGACCTTTACATCGATCAGCTCGCCGCAGACCCCGCAAGCAGGCTCAAGGATGATGGAATACTGTGGCGGGCCGGTTGTGAACTGGTAGTATGCGCCGTCATTGTCATCGGTGGAGGTTCCGGAGACATCGGTAGATTGAATCCAAAAGTAGTAGGTTTTGCCCGATTGTAATCCTGTGAGCTCTATGTTATGGGTGGTGACTTCAGTGGAATCATGCACAAAAGCCCACATCGTCGCACCTTCTAATCTGTAGTACACCCAACTATTACTACTAGTATTGGTAGTCCAGTAGATGGTAGCGCTAGTAGAAGTGGTGCCCAGCACAACGACACTTTCTATCTTTGGCCCAGCAGCCAGAGCCAACTGGGGCAATATCAGCATCAATAACAGAAGCCCGGCTATGACGATAACCTGTATTCGCTTCATGCGCACTCTCAACTCTCGTAACAGATAAGTTTTCCAAAAAACTGTGTTTGGACGAACCTATAAAATATGGCGAACTCTATGCACGTTTTAGGAAAAGTAAACTGTTACCACCTTTCTTCTATCTAAAAGAGGCTGTTCAATTTTGGACATTCCTGTAGTTGCCTCATTTATCGGGCTCGGTTACCCAATAAACTCTTCCCCAACCAAGGGGTAAAATAAATTAGGCAACTACATTTTAACTATTACCTTTGTCCCATATATGGTCGTTAAAAAATAGGAAAATCCCTTACTTTTCTAGTACTTCTTTAAACAGCCTCATCTAAAACATAATATCCTCACTTTGACAAGTTTGTCAAGGCACGTACGGCTCTTTGTCAAACCCTATCATCACCCTCACCACCACCCTGCTTCGCAGTCTTTAAGCCCAAGCAGCGTTGTGGTACTATTTTCTTGTCTCTTAGCCATGGTGGTAAAACCTTTCACTTAATTTTTCCGCCCAGGGGTTCTTAACACCATAAATCCTTTGAAAAAGCTTTCCCACAGATAGAACCAGCACAACCTCTTGACAAAATTGGCCAAGGGTGGTATTCTTTGAAGTGAGGTTTAGGTTAGCGCTTGTGGCAAGCCGCAATATAGAGTCGGCGCGGGCGCGGGTACAGGATTTGAGGGGAAAGTGACCGGGAGCCCGCGAGGGAGGGGTAACAAGCGTCTTTTCCAAAGAATCTCGGAAAAAAGTCGTGACAGTGCGGTGGGCGATATACTATGAACTACAAGCTACTATTCGGGAAAACCAATACTGCTACCAAGCAACTCCAAAAATCTGGTCGATTTTGCCTTTCCTTATGAAGGGAGGTGATATTTAGAGAAAAGCTGAAAGTTGTTAGGTCTGAAAAATCCATGTAAAGGAGGTGATGCTTATAGATAAAGAAAGTATGTTTTTAAGCGTGAAAAATCCCTCTAACAGACACAGAGAAAGGAAAGAGAAAAGGGAAATTCTTCTATTAGAAATGGAAGGAGGTTAAATGAAAGGAACATTTAAAGTAAGCTGGCGGATAGCTCTGGCCCTCGCGCTGGTGCTGAGCCTGGCTGCGATGACAGCGCCAGCGGCGGCGTATAAGCCGACAGAGGCAGACCCGAGCATATCGCCGGTAACAGCCGAGTTCAACATAGATCTCCCACCCTGGCTGCGGTCTCACGTCACCACCTACGTCACCGAATGGAGCTGTGCCCAGAACGTAACGATCGATGGGTTGACAATAGGAGTCGACTACGCGGTGGTTGATGAGACCATAACCGTCTTCAAGAACTATCTTACAGCGCAGCTCCCCGGGATCAACTCCCAAATAGTGCTGAACGTCACGTTTTATGGTCCTTGCCTTGATGGTGGGAACTACACAAAGCCATTTGTCATCACGGCTGTCGGGCATTGTCCCAGCATCTCTCCGGAGATGTTCGCCTACGACCTGACGACCTGTCAGATTCGGACTCCTGTGATAGAAATCGCAATGACAATGCCAGGTGCCGCGATAGCAGGGCTCACGGCCTACGTAAGCGCTGTTAATCCGGAGTTTGAGTACAGGGATCTGGTGGAACACGTTGACTATGCAGTAGACGGTACGACTCTAATTATCTTGGAGTCTTTCCTTCAGGAGATTGAGCAGAACCTTCTCGCGAATCCCGGAGACGCGGTAGTGATAGAAATCTCTAACTATATATGCTTAGACCATCCAATCAACTTCACCATCATGGCTACCGGAGATACGCCCAGCCTTCTTATGCCATCACTGCAGTACGACCTGTGCGAACCGCCAGCCTTCGTCGCAACGCCCATCAACTGGGGCACCGCCTCCAAGAACGTAACGATTGAAGAGGCGAACCTGAACTACGAGCCGGTAACGCTACCTGTATATGGTGGTAATGCTAGTACTGATGGTTATAAGGTGGCGACGTCTGTCTATATACCGCCGATGGGGCAACACGTTGACGTACTAATGGTCTGGATTGGGTATCTCGCACCTCTCCTCCAGAATCCCGGAGACGAGTTGGTGTTGGAGGTCGAGTTTGATTCGGCAAACCCAGTGACTGGGGTCAATGACACTGCCGAGTTAACCATCACGGCGGTGGCAAGCACTCCGCCCAGCCTCTCGCCGACATCAGCTACCATCAACCTGATGGACGGCATCACTCCATGCACAGAGGCTCTCAATGTGTCCACCATCATCACCTGGTGCTGCTGCGATGACTGCTATAACGTAACTAAGATCGTCGATAGGGGGTTGTGCGCCAACTCAACCAGATATTTGGAATTGACAAGAGACTTGCACTACGTGTTACTGGATGAGTGTATGGGCATGTCCAAGCTGGTCTTCACGACCAATTACACCAGCACCCTAAATTACACGGAAATCGGCGACGAGATAGTGCTGACCATCGAGCTTTGTTCGCAGCATAGGGCTGATTGTTACCTTGAGAATGACGAACTCACCTTTACCATCAAGTTTACCGGAATGAGCGCCATGATCGACCCGACAGAAGGCGTATTCAACCTGGATATCATAGATCCCGCTACTAACGCGACTCTCGGCAATAACGTGACAGTCGGCGTCATCTATACCCCGCAAGCCACTAAGATAGTAGAAATCAGCGATGATTTCGGGCCTTTGCTGGATGAGCACTACATCGTAGGCACTGAAGCCGACAATATAACCCACGCGGTGAACCTGACCATCCTGAGTACTTACCTTGTGCAGGTGCTCGAGGAGCCCGGAGACGAGGTAGTGCTGACCATCGAGTTTGATCAGGGTGACGATGCCACCTTGACCATCACAGCTATCAGCAGAACTGCTGCTGCTGAGGATGAGAAGGAACCGGGAGCTATGTGCTTCATTGCCACGGCAGCTTACGGCACTCCGATGGCCGAGGAAATACAAATTCTCCGTGAGTTCAGAGATGAATACCTGCTTACTAACCCGCTGGGACGAGCCTTGGTAGACCTCTATTACAGGGTCAGCCCACCAATAGCCCAGTTCATAGCTGAGCACCCGGCCCTGCAGCTAGCAGTGAGGGCCATGCTGGTGCCCGCTCTGGCTATGAGCACCGTAGCCGTCAACACTAGTTTAGCCACGCCAATTACCATACTAAGCTTGGTGCTGGCTGCAATCGCAGTGGCGGCCTGGGCGTCCAGACGGCGAGAGAGGAGAGCGTACGCGTGACATTGCAGATTGTGTGTGTCATCGCGAGTCCGAGAACTCGGGTGGCAGGACAGTCTCAAAATAATGAAAAGGAAAAGGAGGTTTAAGTGAGAAAGTTAATCAGTATAGGTATTGTTCTTGCGCTACTGGTTACGTTCCTGGTGCCTGTCGCCGTGGGAGCACAAGATCCAAATTGTGAAGAATGTGGAGTGCCAGGTCCGTGCCCGGCAGAAGTGCCGCCTTGCCAGACTGACACGGTCGGTGGAGCTCTCCTTTGGACTATCCTCGGTACGTCGTACATCATGGGGAGGGCTGTCGGCGACACCACGGAGCATATGGCTGGCACCCTCGGGTGTTATGTTGATGACTTAGCCGCTCCGACATTCGGTGTCATGGGCGCACTTATGGAAGGAATAGGCGGCCTGGTCGGTGGCCTGGGCGGCATGATTGGTATGGAAAATATCTTCGACCCAATAGCCAACATGCTCCAGAACTTAGCCGACGTGGTCGAGGATATGCTAGCATCCTGACCACGGTAACAGTGGCGTAATGTTTTAGACTCGGTCGCCAATGAGTAACAAGGGGGCAGCATGAAGCTGCCCCCTTGTTATGCTAAACAAATCCCCAACACCAAATAATTGTTGATTTCAGTCGTAGTGGCGGTCTTGTACCCGCCCACGAGGTGGGATAAACCTCACCACCACGTTTTTCCGTGATACAGCCTGACGCACCCGTCACCCCTGATGTCAACGGCTGGGATATCTCTATCGCCGACCCCCTTTCCAAAAAGCGTGACAATGCCCGTGGGAGGTGGTACAATAGTAGGTTAAGTTGAAGAAGATATCTGGCATTTTGCTCGCTGCGGCCGTGGTAGTGAGCCTGGGCGTGATGACGGCGTCGCTGGTGGTGGCGGATGTGACCCCGGCCACTGTCGCTACTAGCCCCAACAGGGCTGGAGAAGAAGCCGTGTACACCATTGTGTTTACCACCACGGAAGACCTGGCGGAAGGCGACTATATTAGAATCGACTTTCCTGATGGCACCGACATAGCTGCGGTCGTGGCAGGCAATGTGCTCGTAGACGGGGCCTCTGTAGCAGGCATAACTAAAGTCGACGAGCGGCTCAACATCCAGCTGGCGGCAAACCATACTGCCGGCCCCAGGGGGGTCATTGTCCACAACGTTATAAACCCGACGGAGGCTGGCGATTACACTTTGGACATCTCTACCACTGAGGAGCCGACCTCGGTAGAGTCCGAGACATACACCATCGCCGCCGCCGCTACGGCGGAGTCCATAAAAATCTCGCCAGAGGAGATTACCATCATGGCCGGTGAGACGCAGGCATACACTGCGGAGGCTTACGACACCTACGAGAACTTGATAGGCGACGTTACCGATGAGACGGAGTTTGCCATTGTTGAACCCAACCATGGCGGCGAGTGGGGCGCAGGTGAATCCGAGGACAATGTTTACACCTCTAACTCTGTTGGTGAATGGACTGTAACGGGTAACTACACCGGACTTACAGACACCGCTACCCTCATCGTCGAGCCTGGTGCACCGGAAACCCTGAACATCACCCGGCAGCCGACCGATGCGACTGCCGGCGAGGTAATTGCCCCGGCGGTGACGGTGAATGCTACGGATGAGTACGGCCAGGCGATTCCAGAGCTGTCTATTACGGTATCGCTGGGGGTGGTGGAGGGTGAGGGGACGCTTCACGGGACCCTGACCCAGGAGACCGATGACTACGGCGTCGCCACCTTTGACGACTTGTGGATTGACCTGGAGGGTGAGTACAAGCTGGTGTTCACGGCCACGGGCAAAACCATTGAGTCGGAGGCCTTCAACATCGCCGTAGGTGCGACGGCCCAACTACTCATCAGGCCCCAGACGGCTAGCATCACCGCCGGTGACAGCCAGGAATACGAAGCCGACCTGGCCGACGAATTTGGCAACGTGGTCACGCCAGATGTTACCGCCTCGGTGAACTTCGAGATAGACCATGCATCTGGCGGCACGGCTGCCGGCAATGTAGTAAACGCTACGATTGCTGGCACCTGGGAGGTAACCGGCACCTACATCCCCGACGCCGACATTACAGGCACCGCCACCCTCACCGTCGAGCCTGCTGCGGCGGTTGACCTTGCCATCTCACCCAAGGTGGCTAAGGTCACTAGTGGTGAGAAGCAGACCTACACGGCCGCCGCTGAGGATGAGTTTGGCAACACCCTTACTGTTACCGCTCAAACGGTATTCGAGATAGAGCCAGAGGCCGGGGGCGAGTGGGAAGACAATGTTTACACCTCTGACTCTCGCGGCCGGTGGACGGTAACCGGCACCTATGCCGGACTTGAGGACAGCGCCAATCTCGAGGTCGACTTCAGCATGTGCTTCATTGCCACGGCAGCTTATGGCACTCCGATGGCCGAGGAAATACAAATTCTCCGTGAGTTCAGAGATGAATACCTGCTCACTAACCCGCTGGGACGAGCCCTGGTAGACCTCTATTACAGGGTCAGCCCACCAATAGCCCAGTTCATAGCTGAGCACCCGGCCCTGCAGCTAGCAGTGAGGGCCATGCTGGTGCCCGCTCTGGCTATGAGCACCATAGCCGTCAACACTACTTTGGCCACGCCAATTACCATACTAAGCTTGGTGCTGGCTGCAATCGCAGTGGCGGCCTGGGCGACCAGACGGCGAGAGAGGAGAGACTCAGCGTACGCGTGACATTCCAGATTGTGTGTGTCATCGCGAGTCCGGGAACTCGGGTGACAGGACAGTCTCAAAATAGTTAATAAACAAGAAGGGGGGCAGCTTCACGCTGCCCCCTTCAATTTTTGAACAGCTTCAAATTGTATAAACTGCTAAAATAGGATTGTGTCCGTAAGGTTAATAGCCAAGAAAGGCTCCCTGGGCCTCCCTGTGTTTACTTATGGCTGACCTCTATTGAGGTAGCCTTTGGGCTATTGTGATTTGTGGTCATTGGGCTCGATAAAGGCCTCCACTTCTTTCCGCTTGAACCTGCGGTCCCCCCTGGTGCCCAGGCGATAGACGGGAAGAAGCCCCTTGTTCGCCCAGTGCCTCACTGTGTTGGGATGAACATGGAGCAGGTGAGCCACCTCAGTGGTGGTCAACATCCCTGAATTCTTTCTTTTCACGTCCATGCTCTCTCCACCTCATTCATCTTTACAGAACTTCATTTATGTTAACTTAAGCTCCTTTCCCTGTCTATCACCCAGAAGTCCTAGGACTTTCCTCCCAGAGTTTGGAGGTAAAGTAAAGATAATGCAATTGACAAGAGTGAGGCATACGGTATAATAGTGTAATAGTCTCTATAAGGGTAATCTCTATAAGAAAAAATAGTAGAAATAGTACAATAGTATGGGTACCAAAAAAGTCCAGACTTTATAAAAACTAGAAAGGTGAATTAGAGGCATCTTGACTAATTATTTGTGTCCCGTTTAAGATTAATTACAGTAAAAAATGGAGGATGTGAGGGATTTTTAAACCTTCTGCGACTACTCATATGGAGGGCCTCTTCACGAAGTAATACAAAGTCAGCGTTATACACAATCGATAGACAATCAAGGGAGAACTCTATAGTAAAAAAGTAATTCAATAAAATATAAACAAACCAAAAAGTAGGCGTCGAACCATCACCTGTAGTTGGTCATTTGGGTGGTGGGGAGCCAATGATGAAACCGCACTTCACAAAGTGCGGTTTATTACTAATAAAGGAGGTGATAGCTGGCAAAGATTACAAGGATAAAGAGAAGACTTGCTGCTATGCCCGAGGTCGACGGGCGATAAGGCAAACCTAAAAAGAAAGGAGAAAAGGAGATGAAAAAGTCAATAACAATAGCGCTGGTGGTGACTTTAGTGGTTGCATTGCTAGTCGGCGGAGTAGTCTATGGTGGCGGAATGCGAGCTTCCAAGGCCACGGCAGTTGTAGGTGACATCACGTGGCTTGCTCCCAATACTAGTGCTGAGTCCCCTCCTTGGAAAACAGTACTTAATCAGACTATCAAGATGGCCCAGCACAAGGACCTGTTTGTAGATGTTTCTATGTTGTGCGGTCTGTTCACACAAACAGAAGTTACCGCCCGTAGTGGAGAGGATTGGGACGAGGGCACGGCCGTAGCCAAAATCATGGTAAGAGTCTATGCTGACGATGGGGATTCAGTACACTGGGCGTATCCTACCAATGGTATGCCTGGAGCCGACCCCTGGGATGGCATAATCTTCGCCATGAGGCGGCAGGATCTGTGGGCGAAGTTGAATACCACTAATACGTCAGACAATATGACAATAGGACTGGCCCTGGATACTATGGATGCGCACGCATTCAACTTCATCATCCTTAACCTTGATTCCGGCGAATATGACGTGGTGGTAGAGGCTATGACTTATACCTATCCCATGGTAGAAACTAAAGGTAAAAACAAGGGAGCAGGGAATGCTGCTTGGGCTGGAATTGGTTATGGTTCGGTAACTATCGAGCAAGTTAGAATGGCCAAAGACACAGACATCATAGAGTTACCCCCCGATGGCTAAGATTGTGCCCTTTGAAACGTAAGCTCTGCAGAACAGGCAGGAGCCTCTGAAGAGGCTCCTGCCTGTTCTTTGCCTGGTATCCATCACGTACTTCTTAGCCCCCAAACGAAGAGCCTTCTTTGTGTTTCAATTCCTCCTGAAACTTACTGATTGCTGACGCCACAAGAGTCATCATATCCTGAGCAATAATCGCATCACGTTCATTCCTCGTACTTTTTCTTTAAGAAATAACATGAATGGTAAAATAGGATTGTGTCCGTAAAGCTGATAGCCAAAAAAGGCTCGACCTTCCATGATTTTCCCTACTCTCATCCCGAACGGAAGTGCTTCCATTGCTGGATTATCAATGTCACGCCACCGGGTCCCAACCAATGTCTTCATAATTGTATCTACTGCTATGCCAGAGAAGCTATTTACTCCAACTACTCCGAGGATACCCTGATTTATAACAACTTGCCTGAGTTAGTGGAGAGAGACCTCGAAAAGCTAACTTTATGCCCGCCAATTTCCCTGTCCAATATCTCCGACCCTTGTCAGGACATACCTGAATTGAAAAGAGAGGTCAAAAGACTGATACAGCTTCTTATGGACTACGGCGTCTCCTTTTTCATCACCACCAAAGGCGACCCGTCCTTTCTTTTGGAATTGCCTGGCTTTATCGAGTACAAACCTAAATTTATAGCTATAACCATCGAAGGGACTCCTGAGGTGCTCGGACTTTTGTCACCAGGGGCGCCTTCGTTCGATGCCCGGGTAGCCGCTACCGGCAAGCTATCTAACATGGGCATAGACATTGTCATCCGCCTCGACCCCATTTTTGTCCATTTATTCCAGGCCCTTTACGGTGATTCCTGGTTTGAAAAAATAGCGGGGGTGCTTGATGTCTTCGCCGCGATTGGAGCCAGGCATGTCACCGCCAGCACTGGCAGGCTATCCAGGAAGCGCTCTCCATCGGCCGGTCACGAAGGCACAAGTATATGGCAGCGAATATACAAAGCTATCTACAGCCAGTCGCCACTAGCAGCTAAGAAATTCGAGCAGGAATACGTCTACGAGGCACATTGGTCAGGCGGAGGCTACCGCTTGCGCAGGGACTTGAGGCTCGGCTTCCACCATAAAGTAAAGGAATTGGTTGAAGCCAGGGGAATGACCTATGCCACCTGCCAGGAACTTTCCGCCGGGGAAAGCGATTCCCGGGGCATCCCGCACTGCGAGGGATTACCACTGCCCTTTGCCCGAAAGCAAGCAGATGGTAGATTCAAGCCCGTCCCAGGTTGCACTGCTAACTGCCATGTCTCTTGCCGGGGGTTATCCAGCCCGCCCTGCGGGCAAGCTGAACTGATAAGCTCCGAGCCGCTGCGTCTCAAAAAACTACGCTTTGAATCAACCCTGAAGGGTCGTTAAGGCTTTTTGGGCGATAAATTTAAATTAACGGAGCCCACGGGGATCACAAGATTTTCGTGGGAGGTTTAATGATTTGTCAGCTCCACTATGGTGACGCCATAGTCTCCTTCGCCATAATCACCGAGGCGATAGGACTTAACTAAGGGATGTTTGGCTAGTGAGTCATGTACGGCACGGCGTAATTTTCCTGTCCCCTTACCATGAACAATGCGCACTGAGGATAAGCCAGCCATAAAGGCATCGTTGAGATATTGGTCAAGCCGGCATAGCGCTTCATCGACGGTAAGGCGGCGTAAACGTAATTCCCGGTCTACTGCTTTCATTATGACCTGATAAACTCCAGACGAAGGATTTCTTCGCTAGCTTCAGTAACCTTGACCCTATCATCAATGCGCCAGCCCGCTACCCAGATGATTTGCTGAGGGGAGCAGACGATTGGGATGCGGCCTCGCCAGGAACGAGGTATCTTGGCATCAACCATAAACTCATGGAGCTTCTTGGGCATGTTCATGCCCAGGGGCTGAAATCTGTCTCCGGGCCGACGCTGGCGGACAAAGAGTTCGGTCCCTGTCTTGTGCAAATCGAAATCGGCAACGAGATTGATTTGGCAAGTTCCTTCGCTTATGCTCAGAACGCCTCGCAATGACAAGGAATCCACTCGCTCCCGAAATATGCTGGCTATCACCTTCCATCCCGGGAAAACTGTCTTACCAGACACTTTAAGAGGAAATTCGCCTGGCAGCGGAGGAAAGGGACATGGCGGAAGCTGAGATTGCCTGGCTGTGCTCGCAATGACAAGCTCATCATATCCGCCCTGACAGATAAAGCCATGGGGCAGAGAGATTCTTTTGCCCACCGGTTTATTTAGCAGGCTCCTGGCGGCTTCAATATGACTAGCTTCAATGTCTCGAGTATCCCCGGCCAACTTGGTCACAGCGGCCCTCAATAATTGCCTCTGCAAGGCTATCGGCAAGCTAGCAATCTGCTTCCTGTCCAGGTAAATGGCGTTATTTTCCTGCCTGGCTACTTCATCCCACGACTCAGAAGCTTGCTGTTCAAGGAAAGCATTATCCTCCTTGGCAATACCAGCCAAACGGAGCAGGGCTTGGTCAACGCTGGGATTATATTGCCTGAGCAGAGGCAACAACTGGAGGCGAAGGCGATTTCGGAAGAAGGAAAGTGAACGGTTGGAGGAATCAATACGCGGGGCAAGCTGGTGTTCCTGGCAATAACTCGTTGTTTCCTCTCTAGTAATATCTAGAAACGGTCTTATTACTAAGAGATTGCTTTGCTTCGCTGGCAATGACATTCCCTGGCTGTCATACGCCATAGGCGAGCAAGGGGCCAAACCGCACAATCCGGTAATTCCCGTTCCCCGCAATATGTGCATCAAAATGGTCTCTACCTGGTCATCCCTGGTATGACCTATGGCTATTCGATTGGCTCCGACCTCTCTAGCTACCCTGGCAAGAAAAGCATAGCGTAGTTCCCGGGCAGCTTCCTCAACTGAGAAATTTCTTTCAATCCTGTAGGCAGCCACGTCCTGCCTATCAATAGTGATGGGAATGCCAAGCGAGCTAGCCAGATTAGACACGTATTTGGCATCAGCTTCGGATTCAACTCCCCGAAGTTGATGATTTAGATGAGCTACATGAAGTTTTATCCCCAGTCCTTTCTGCCATTTTGCCAAGACATGAAGCAAACATACTGAATCAGCACCACCTGAGATCCCGACAACCACTATCTCCTCAGGTGAAATCAAGCTATACCGCTGGATAAAGTCTATAACTCTTGACTCTAGCTTAATCTTGCTCATAGGGATTGATTTTCACCCCAAAAATTCTGCGAATTTTTTGGGAACCCATTTGCTTTGCCCCTCACAGCTAACACTGATAGGAGGTATCGTTAAATGTCATCAAGCGGGGTCCATAATCCTGAATCTCGAGTATGCTTACCCCACCAAGGTCTACCTTGAATTTGGTAAAGCAATCCAGAGGCAAATTTAAAGCTTTAAGAATGATGGCTAAGGTAACGAAGTAATGGCTGACTACTATCATCGTAGTTCCTTCGTTGTGCTCAGGACTAGTCTTATGCCTTTCTAGCAGACGTTCAACGGCCTTCCAGGCTCTCTGTTGCAATTCAACAAGACTTTCTCCGTTGGGCAATTTCACTGCCCCCCCGTCTTGCCACCATTGCATTAAAAACTGGCTGAACGTGGTACTTAAATTTGAAACAGACATGCCTTCCAGTTCACCAACTTTGAGTTCTCTAAGCCCTTGATCAACCTCTACAGGCAACTGGTGATGGCTAGCTATGACTTCGGCTGTAGCTATAGCTCGCTGCAAAGGACTGGAGAGTATAGCAGCAACGGGCTCGTTCTCGAGGAAAGCTGCTAGTTTCCTGGCTTGCTCCAATCCGGTATCATTCAGTTCGATATCGCTATCGCCTCCCTGGATACGCCTCTCGTCATTCCAATAAGTTTCGCCATGCCTGACTAAAATAAGCTTCAAATTGCCTCCTTAGATTGCCTCGCGTTGACAGCGAGAAATATAATTATGAGCTAGTTTTACCCTCTTATTATAGGCGGGATGGTCATAAAATAGAAGTTTTGCCCACTGGCTAGGTTCGACTTCAGTTAGATTCTGGTCGGTCAGCTTAGTCATCAGAGCAATAAAGGCTTGAGGGTTATTGCTTAGCGCCAATGCAGCCACGTCTGCCGCTATTTCTATGCGACGATTATACCAACTAAGTGCTGGTTGTAACCTTAAGATAGGATAAACTTAAGCTCCTCTCTGACCTACGATGCAGCAGCGCCTTTTTCCCTGGTTACTATGACCTTCGCTATCTTCATCCCACGCATTTCAGTGATAACAAACTTCAGGTTCTGGTACTTAAAATGCTCCCCCTGCTTTGGTATCCGACCAAGGTGGCTGAGAATAAAGCCGGCCACAGTCTCATAATCGCCGCTGGGCAAATTCAGCCCCAATTCCTCGTTAGCTTCCTCAATTCTGAACCCGCCATCCAGTTGAAAGGTGCTGTCGCCAGTTACAATGAAGTCTTTTTCTTCATCCGTTAGCTCATCGTGAATATCGCCGACAATCTCCTCAGTTAGCTGTCCGAGGGTAACCATTCCCGCAATTCCCCCAAACTCGTCGACAACGATTACCGCATGGTGACCCCCGTCTCGCATCTCTGCCAGAAGCTCCCCTAAACGTTTCCCTTCAGGTACAAAATAGGCGGGGCGCATCAAATCATCGATGACGCTGTCTCTGCTGTCAGATTCATCGGTTAACTTCATCAGCACATCCTTGGCATACAACATACCTACCACATTATCGGTATTATCCTTATATACGGGGAAACGACTGTAGCGTCCCTGGGTATAGAGATCCAAGAAATCACTTATCTTCGTCCCTTGCTCCACCCAGGCGATTTCTGTTCTGGGGACCATTATCTTACTCACCGGGCGGTCGGTAAACTCAAACACCTTGTGCAACATCTCTGCCTCATTACCTTCCACCACCCCTTCAGCCTCACCTATGCTGATAGCTGTACGAAATTCCT
>Ga0209636_10002893_pt1 | contig 17513 bp, 17 predicted proteins | sample DeeMarSWOR152_54_FD_187464 | JGI IMG/M metagenome (GOLD analysis project Ga0209636, IMG submission 187464) | Marine sediment microbial communities from White Oak River estuary, North Carolina - WOR-1-52-54 (SPAdes) (version 2) | ecosystem: Environmental > Aquatic > Marine > Intertidal zone >...
TGGGGGCTGGCCACCCGGTCGGTAGCCATCATGGTCATGGTGCATGCAGATGATAAAGGGTTAGTCATACCTCCGAGAGTAGCCCCAATCCACGCGGTGATCATACCTATCATTTTCCAGGAATCCAAAGAAGACATACTAAAACTGGCACAAAAAATCAAAGAAATGCTCAGTGAATACTCTGTCGTACTGGATGAGCGCGAAGAGTACACGGCGGGCTGGAAATTTAACCACTGGGAACTCAAAGGTGTCCCCGTACGGATAGAGATCGGTCCCAGAGATGTGAAGGGTAATCAGGTCATTCTGGTGAGGCGTGATACAGGTGAAAAATGTGCTGTCCCTGTAGATGCGGTCAGAGAGAAGGTAAAAGAAATATTGGACACCATACAAGAAGATCTGTTCCAGAAAGCTAAGACATTCTTAGAAGAGAATACAGTGGAAGCAAAAGACTATCAGGATTTGCAGAGGTTCATTCAGGAAAAAAAGATGGTTAAAGCTGCCTGGTGCGGTTCTGAAGCGTGTGAAGCAACTATCAAGGAAGAGACAGGTGCATCTTCTTGTTGTATCCCCTTTAATGAAGAACCAGATGGCACGTGCGTATACTGCGGGAATGATGCTGAATTTGTCATTTACTTTGCCAAACACTATTAATCCTTTTTTTGTTTTTTTATATTGAGACTTTAAATTTAAGAGATTCTAGATTTTTTCTTCTTTCATCTAATACGAGTGTGGTTAGAAATTCACAGAATCTGTCATTTGAAGGCATATTTTAATGTTTTCTACTCTTTATTAGTGTAATCAGCATCTGCAATACACTCTCCCTTTTCCTTTTCCCAGATTCCAAGTTTATTCACAGGTCTATCTGCCCGTATGAGAGAACCTTCGTGAAAGTAAAACTGTCCTCTGGAGGTTGTCCCATAATTCAAATTTTCTTAGAAAATGGGTGTTTTCTTATCTGTCAATAGAGATATACCACATTTGAAAGAGAAAAAATGTGATTTCAATAATAGTCAAAGATGAAAATGATCAATGGAGAGTGCAGGGACTTCTGTTGTCCTGTGCGCAATTCCTGTCTTTGTGCTTCCCATTATACTTCAAGACATGGTTCACGTTCAAGTATCACTTTTACACTTGTGGCAGCATTACTATATTGAACCGGATTTGAGCACTTTAGGACATTTTGAGATGATACGGACACTGTTTCCTTCCATGGTACTGCCCTGATCATTTTAATACTGGTGAGATTGACACAGTCCCTCTTTCTGATGAGAGACCAGATGTCAGTAGAGGCTGACGAACCCTTCATGATGACAGCAAGAGCTAAGGGGTTATCGGAATCCTGACCTGCTTCAAACTCTCAAACCGAAAGGTTTAAATTTCCATTTCTAATAGAGAGGGTAAGCTGTACGAGATATAGCAGTTAAGAGGTGAGATCATGAAATGGGAAACTCCTGTTATGGCAGGTCTGGATCTTGTAGGACCCTGTCACTGCACAAGGCCCATAAACTACGAAGTTGAGTGCAAATTCAAACCTGATGATGGATACTGTCCACGAAGTTATGACACTTAGTTTTTTTCCTTTTTTTATCTTTATTTTTTTCTTTTCTTCTTTCTTTATTATTCATTATAAAAGATATAAAATTCTTAAATCATAATTGGAATAATTTAATACGGTTTTAAAAGGAATTATCATTCTGGGTGCTTGAATATGGCCTTCTAAACTAAAAAATCTCTTTTAAGTTAATTCAAGGACCAAATGAGACGATACACCCCAAATGTGGAACTTATGAGATAAGTAAATCCTTCATGCCACTTCACATAGAAGAACTCCTCCATGCATGTGATGATTTCATGGAATATTACTTTGTTAACTGAAGTACTAACCTGAACATTGAACTGTCATTTTTCACTCATTTTAGGGGTTTTACTACACTCTTTAAAGGTTCGGAAGCCTTTTCAAACTGTTTTGCCCATCCGCAGTGATCAACCTTTCTGTAGTGAAGAAGTGCCTCCCCATGGCATTCTTTGCACCTATAAAACCACTGACACTCGCCACACAAATCTTTATGGGGTGCTTCTAACTCCCGCAAGAATACTACTGCATCGGATTTGCAGATGTCCACAGGATCATTCCTGATGAGGTTTCCTATAGGTACCCTGAATACAGCACATGGGTACACATCCCCATTGGAAGCGATCACCCACCTAGTAAACCCTGCCCCGCACCTGTGTTCTTCCCTTGGCTTCTCCTCTTCCCACTGAATGTCAATTTCATCTTTATACTTTTGTTGAAGTTCACTCATTGCGGTATCCAGCCATTTCTGTTCAGCTTCTGTCAATTCCCACTGTTTGTCAGCAGCTCTTCCTACAGGACTTACAATGCCCACCCGTACGATTTTGCATTTTGCTGAAAGCGCTTTTTTGACCATGTCCTCCAGTTGAACCAAATTGAAAGGTACCATGAGCACAGATGCGCCTACGTATACGCCCCTTTCTGTCAGCAACTTCATACCTCTTAAAGCGCGTTCAAATGACCCTCTTACTTGGCTGATTCTTTCGTGGGTTTCTGCATCAACCCCATATAAACTAATATAAATCTCTTGGCAGCATTCAAGCTTATCTGCAGTATTTTCTGTCATCAAAACACCGTTGGTTAAGAGGCTGCAGGAGAACCTTTTCGTACAGAAGTCTGCGAGGTTGTACCACCCTTCTTTGGTGAGAACCTCTCCCCCAGAAAGGTTTAGCCGTTTTACACCAATTTCTGAAAGGCGTTCCAGAAGAGATAGCATCTGCGGCACTGTCAGCTCATCAGTGAGAGGTTCTCCAGCAGATAATAAACAGTGACCGCACTTCAGGTTGCAGTTAGTAGTGGTCTCAAGGAGAATGTGGGTGGGAGTGTAGTAATGAATACTGCCTTGGAGGAGCCCCTCCATTTTTGTAGGTTCATCACTGAAGACAATGTACCCTTTCTGGAAAGCTTTGTCAAGGAGGGTCTCCACCTGGGAAAAAAGATCTGGAGGTGTATCTTCAAATTCCTTCTCCAAAATGCACACAATCTCTTCAACTGCATGAGAACCAGCACATTTTTCTAAAATAGCACATGCCTGCACATTCAGGGTTTCACAGCGAGGAAGAGCACGCTTTACCCCTTTCTGTTCCTCATAAGGGAAGATGAATCCACCATCCGGTGTCATGAACACTCCGTATGATCGAGCTATGGCAGGGTACTTTTTGCTGTACACAGTATTCACCTGTTCCTTATTTCCACAGCAACTGGAGCTTTATAATTATTACCTTTCTGGAGTAGTCAAATTGTTGTTTCTCCCAAATCTGTTCCTAGCCAATAATAAATGAGATTCAGATGCAAGGTGCACAATATGCCAAGTAGTATAGATGAAAGTGAATTCCTGTTCCTGTGTCTCTATCTCTGTGAGGCGAATTGAGCCCTTCACGTTCTCTGCTGCAAAGGTTTTGAGAATGTCAATTGCTAATTACGGGCGCTTTCCGCAGATATTTTGTATCCTGTACTTGTTTGAGCATGAAGTCGGCCATGTCTGCGCGAGAAATTCGTGTCCCCACTTCACCCTTACCTAAATAACCAACCTTGACTTTTCCTGATTTGGGATTATTGTTGAGCATGGAAACGCGCACAATTGTCCAATCAAGGTCAGACATGCGTACAGTCTCTGCGACACTAGTTATCTCTTCGTATGCAGCGTGCATGGTGAGCTTGACGAGAGTAACTAAAGCCTTGAACTTGAAATCGGGCAAGTCATTCGGGTCCTTAACGCTTGGGGTTGAAGAGATTATCAATCTGCGTACGCCTTGTTTCTTCATCGCTGCAAGAATGTTTTGTGTCCCCCGAGTGATTGGTTTGTTCTTGGAGTCGCCTCGCGGTCCTAATACGCTGATGACTGCATCCGCACCGTTCACTGCGCGCTCAATCATCGCTTGGTCAGTTAGTTCGCCTTGCACAATCGTCAGACGTTCATGCTTTGTGTTGAGCTTTGATGGATTACGAACAAATGCTGTAACCTCGTTTCCTGCTTCAAGTGCTTGTTCGACGAGTTGTTTGCCTGTACCACCGGTTGCTCCAAAGATAGTAATTTTCATTTTTTTCTCCTCTTTTAATGAAGAATTTTTATCCATGTATATTTTAGAACCCTCATTTATAAGGTTGTTTCTCCATTGGGAGTTGTCTAATAATTATTCTTCACAAAAAGAGTATTGGGGAGTTGTCAAGGTTTTTCCCTGGCTAAAATGGGAGGATTGTTAAATAAAACAGAGTTACCGTTATATTCGATTAACAATACATACCTGTATAGGGGTTGTCAAGTCTTTGGGGATGAAGAACTCTAATCTCCTTAATTGTCATTCTTTCAAGAATAGCGTGATAAAAGGCAAAAAATTGTTACACGTGTAACACTTGTGAGATGATCACCCGACAATTTTACAACCCCCTGTATACTAACATTTAAAAACATGTACTATGATACCAAATTAAAATAACTATGCTGGAGAGGGAATTCAATGGAGATACAAACACGGATTCAAAACTGCAGTAACCTCGACATGAAAGAACTGGCCTCCTCTTTCTTACAATCCGAGCTCTGGCATTGAAATGACCGTTGCCTGGTGGAAATCAGTGAAAAAGCCTTTCTCCTGCAGGCGGAAAATCAAGGAAAATAACTCGTCCTTTTCTTTACTGTTACATACTGGTAATCGAGCGAAAACATAATTACCCACAGAAAAGAACGTACATGTTGAAGGAAGCATTCCCAAAATATCTGCCAACTGTTTTTGGTATTCGGATTTGAACAAGAAATCAAGCATGAAGTAATTCTCAAGCCCTTTGGGATAGAAGGCTGGCTGAACGAGGGCAAATTCAGGTAACGCTAACATCCACTCCTGAAAAAATTCGAACCGAGTTCTCGTCTTTTCTAGGGGAGGCATTTTCTCTATCCTCACGTTGTATTTGAATGTGTCATAGAGAAGCCACTCCTTTTCATTCCAGGGTAATAAGGGAATTTCCTCATACAGCGTGGACTTCTCCTCAGGTGGAGACAATGCACTGTATATTTCTTCCATGGATTGATCCCAGTCAAAGAAGATCACTTTAGATAGGCAGGTTCCACCCTTCATCCTGTAAAAGAAATAGTCTACAAACCCTTTGAGAAGAGAAAAGTTCATCAGCTTCTCACAAATCAGCAATATGTTCCAATTCCCGGAGGCTAACCACCTTTCCTTCACCAGGGGAAACCCTTTGAGCCCTTTGTAAGCTGATGATGGTTCCTTGAATCTCATAAAAGCAGCATACTCGTGGTAGTTTTGAGCAGGTTTCACAAAAATTGAAGGGCCTTCTACAATGGAATGTGCATACATGGCTTTGAGATATCGGGAGACTGTACTCCGAGATATTCCTGTATTCTCAGTGATCCGGTACAGAGGAATAAGTGGGTTTTCATACAGTTGCTCATAGATCTTGTGATATTTTGGTACCCTTTTCTCGATATGAGATCGTTTTTTCTTTCTCATGGGTTGAGACTTTTTCATGCTTTTCTATTCTGCTGTGTGACTATATAAGGTTTGGCTGAGGTAAATATATGGGAAAGAAATGTGAAACCTCTTCAAACACGTCCTTGATGAGGATAGGTTCAAAGAAATAAAGAAAGTAACCAATTGTTACACGTGTAACAAAACTGAGACAAGTACCAAGAATCTCCTCGATGCGTAACCTTCATAAGGGCCAGTTCATTGCATTGATATAACAAAGGAAGTGATACATTGACTCAGAAAAAACCCCACTACGGATACTACGCTCTCACCATTTTTGTGGGTTTGATAGCCATCATTCTCATTATTGGTGCAGCCATCTACGTATTTGTATCGCAGGTTGCTGGCATACTCATTGGAGGATTTGGGCTGTATTTACTGGTTGCGTATGTAATTTCTCTGTACTCGTTTAGACAATCAGAATCTTTTGATTTCTCCCATGTTATCCAGTTGCGCGGTGACGAAAAGGTTTTGGATGTCGGATGCGGTCTGGGAAAAGTGACAGTAGGAGTGGCAAAGCTGTTGACGGACGGTACAGTTACTGGCATAGACATCTGGAATACGGTGGAAATTCCTGGAAATTCGCCAGAAGCAGCCTACAGAAATGCAGAACTAGAAGGAGTACAAGACAAAGTGGAGTTCAAATCTGGAAATGTGTTAACCCTTGAATTTAGTGATAACTCCTTTGATCTGGTAACCAGCAGCAGCGTTCTAAACAACCTTTCTGGGGATGATCAAAAATTACAGGCCATGAACGAAATCTACAGAGTTTTAAAGCCTGTTGGGACGTTCTTCTTGCTGGAACCGTTACGGAATTTACGAGGATTCTTCACTTTTTCGCCCTTTGCATTCTGGCAGTTGCTCACCAAGGATAAATGGGTCGCATTATTAGAAAAAGCAGGGTTTGTCAATCTCAAATACCGGTACATGGATGCAGGATACTTTATCGTTGAAAAACCGTAGAAATAAATGCCCAATCTAAAGAATTCCTTCATTATAATAGTGACAGAGCCAATAGATTCTCTCTATAAACAAATACAAATTCTCTATATATACATAGGTTATTTCCAAAAGATTTATATGAGCCCCCCAGCGGGTAGAACAGTGATACTATGAAAGCACTTGTTGTTTACTACTCACGAACAGGGCACACCAAAGAAATTGCTGAAACAATTGCAGACATGTTGTCCTGTAGTAGAGAAGAAATCATTGATACCAAAAAACGGTCTGGCCTTCTAGGATTTATGCGCTCAGGATATCAAACCAAGAGAAAATCATTAACAGATATCAAAGACCTGGAAACCGATGTATCTGTGTATGATCTGGTCATCGTCGGAACACCAGTGTGGGCTGGAACAGTTTCTGTGCCGATGAGAACATTTCTCCATCAATACAAAGATATGTTAAAAAGCGTGGCTTTCTTCTCCACCCACGGAGGCGAGGATACCCAAGATGAATTCAATGAGATGGAAGCTGTGTGTGGGAAATCCCCTGTGGATGTACTGAGTTTTTCAGCCAGAGAAGTAGACAAAAAAGAGTATACTGAGAACGTGAAAAAGTTTGTTAATGAACTAAAAACCTGATAGCATGAGCTTCATTGAATTACGCAAGTTCAAAGCAATCTCCAAATCTCATAAGAGTATTTCAATCTACATTCTCTCTTCATACACTTTCTTGGGTGGTGTGGCTTCCATGGTTCACATAACCTTTTCGAAATTCTTTCTTTCCTTGCACAAGGGGACAGTACAGTCAAACCCTGCCTTGCACGTCTTCCTCCTGTCCTCCCCGGGCTCAGAACTTGGGTCCAAACTTGATCCGGGAGAATCTGGATACCTATACACATCCTTGTCAGCCTGAAACCTGGTGGTAAATGCCCACGCTCTATCATCTGGGTCTGTAATATCAATATCCTCATCAAAGACGAACACATGTTTCAAGCTCTTATGAGCTCCAAGTGTGGTCTCAATCACCTTCCGAGGTTCATCATCACTCTGCTTTTTAATGCTCACAGAGCAGCCAAGCCAGTCTATCCCTCCATCTGTGAAGGCCACATCCTTGAGTATACACACCTTGGTAAGCTCCCTGTAGATTAAAGGCAGCTTCCCGAATCCCATCAAAAATGAATGTTCTCCCCTCCCAGGGAATAAGGCGTAATAAAGTGCATTGTCCTTCTGCCGTACGATTTTCGTAATTGTGAGAACAGGCTGCTGCCGTATTAGATCGAGTGTCCCTGTCATGTCCACGAACGGTCCTTCCTCTCCGTGCTCTGGTGTAAGTCTCCCAAGTAAGACGATTTCAGCACTCTTGGGTACAGAAATTCCATTTTCCATCGTAACCATTTCTACAGGCTCACCATAAAATCCACCTGCAATCGAAGTCTCATCCACAGGCTCCTTAGTGGAAATTGCGGCCGCAAACAACAGAGCGGGATCCAGCCCAATGCACACGGCCACGTCAATATATCTGTCATTTTTGATATAGGTCTCCCATGTGTGCCCCTGGCAAATCCTTGTGGTACATGTATCTTTCCCCTTGACCAAAATCCTGTGGTATGAAAGGTTTCTCTCTTCACCTTCTGTTACGAACACACCAGACGTAATATACGGGCCAGGATCTGTGGGATAGTACTTCAGAATTGGCAAGGTTTTAAGGTTACACTCGACCTCTTCAAAGGGCTGTTCATCAACGATAACAGGTTTAACAGGATTGTCCAGAGCTGCAGAGACTTTTTCTTGTAACCCTTTCCAGTCCATATCAAAGATCGCACAGAAATTCTCTCTCGTGCACACATTTGAAAAAACTGCGTAACCTGTTCCTGTGGACTCAAAAAGGAGAGCTTTATCTGATCCTTTTATCATGTTAGGGATACTGGCTAGAGAAACGTGGGTTTTCACGCGCTCAAGCCTTTCCTTTGATTCAAGTTTTTCAAGAGCTTGCTTAACTGTATACATGGTAGTCACCTAAACGAATCATCATACTATGAACATCTATTTCAGTTTGTTACCCCTGATAGGAAAACTTGATTATTAAATTTTGTGGATTCTGAATTATCAGTGTCATTAATTCTCACTTTGTTACACGTGTAACAGAAATGAGCCAAAAAGAATGGATCAACTTATGATGAATTTCTCATTTCACCACCCGGATATACACAGCTCTGGATTGGTCTTCATACTCAAATTCAGCCTCACAGCACCAACATTTCCATAGTTCCTTTCCTCCTTTCTGACAGAGATATCTCATCCAGTGGTGACAGACTTTTTGTCTTTCTTCTCCTTCTAGTCCCATGACTGCAAAAATTGCACACTGAGCAAATTCATTTACAGGTATGAGGGCGGATGTGTTTGTGGCAAGGTCATTTAAATCAGGGAGAGCATCCTCTCCGATTTTCACTAAGACAGCTTCCACTTCTTCACAAAGTGCTGTATACTCCTCATCAGATCCATCTGACACGTATTCACTATGAAGCAAAAACATGAGAGGTCTCACTGCTTTTCTACCCATTTTGACGAGGGCTTCAGCAGCTTCTTGTCTGGTGGATCTTCTTTTTGAAGAGAGCTTGATTGCTATGTCAAGAACTTCATCAAATTCTTCTTCTTCACTTTCATCTTTTAAGTATGGGTACATTTTTCTCACCTTTCAATGGTAGATCAAACTATGTTATCTTCAAATGTTAATATATAATCCTATCCACTCTTGGCACTTCAGAATATGTGATAGTTTCCAGGTTGAAATTGTATCTGTAGAAATACATATTATTGATGCATGTCATTCATTTCTGTAAGACTGGAATTGTCACCGATCACAAGAATGTTATTCTCATTATCCGTTTTATTGAATCATGCGTGTAGTCCAATGTTACACGTGTAACAACCTCAGATTCACAATCACAACACCACAGCATTTATAATCTGAAAGGGTTGAGAGAGGCTATGGAATTACCTGAAGCACTTATTCTGAGTCAACAGATGGAAAAAGAATTAGTGGGAAAACGAATTTCAGGCATTGAAGTGGTAAATCCCAAATGTCTGAATATGCCTTTTGAAGAGGTTCAGAAAATTATTAAAGGAAAAAAAGTTACTTCGGTGAAGGCAAAGGGTAAATGGTTGTTCATTTCTTTGAATACGCACATAATTCTCTTCAATCCAGGAATGGGTGCTGATCTCCTTTACTTTACCTCAGATAGTAATGTCCCAGAAAAATATCAGATAAAAATGGAGTTTGAAGACAAAACTGGGTTCACTATCCATGTGTCGTGGTTTTGCTATTTACATCTGGTGGCTTCAGAGAACCTCCAAGACCACAAAAGGACTGCACAGTTAGGCATGACACCCCTTGATGAATCGTTCACACTGGAGTATTTCATGGATCTGCTTGCCAAGAAAAGGGGTTACATTAAATCATTTTTACTCAATCAGAAGAATATTGCAGGAATTGGAAACTTCTACATTCATGATATACTGTTCAGTGCGAAAATTCACCCTTTGAGAAAGATTCCTTCTTTGACCCGTGAGGAAATAGAAGCTTTGTACCATTCTATGCAGACATTATTGTCAAAAAGTGTGGAGCTGAGGGGATTACGTTATGAAAGAGATTTTTACGGAAATCGTGGTCAATTTAACGAAGAAGACTACTTCAAGGTGGGGTATAATTCTGGGTTGTGTCCTGTCTGCAATACACACGTACAGAAGATTAAGACAGGTTCAACCAGCAGTTATGTGTGCCCGAAATGTCAGCCTGTGTAATTCGGGGTTAATCTGAACAGGTGCTTGGGATTGTCACATTTAGGTGCTCATAAATGTCCACTATAGTTTTATCTTGATCACACATTTATGGCAATTTACTGTTACACGTGTAACAAAAATGAGATAACCACTCAAAATTGATAACCTCGTCAGACGAAAACCATTTAATAGTGCAGTGATCGATAGCAGGTATGGACCCATGTGGGCTGACGACTATTCTAACAAAAACCATAGGTAATTATGCTTTTGAATAAATCAAATCTCAATGAGAACAATTCTTTAGAATCCACTATGGATGTCCATTTCTATTCTTAAATAGGCTTGCATGGTTTTCGGAAGCTAACCTTTCTGGAGCTTTCTCCAGATTAACTTAATCTCAATTGGTCACAGATTCTCACAGGTATACAGCAGTACTTCCAGCCAAAACACTAAAACTAATGCTGGGAAACCTTCTTACAAGAAATTATGAGAATACCTGCTGCTAAAATCACAACAAATGCATATACCCATTCAGTATATCCACTTTCATCAACTCGTTCATTTTCGAGCGCTTTCAATTGGGATGCAGTAACACCTTCGCCAATATCCATGACATAATTATCAAACCCTCTATACGTTTCTACCGTTTCATTCTTTAAAGATACCTTCCATATCTTGTCAAAATTTCCTTCCAGAGCAATATAGATATCACTGTTTTCAGGATCGAAAACCAGAGAACACCGTGTTGGATAAGATTTACTCTGGTTTACAGCACTTTTGAGCACAGCAAATCCATCATCTACATCAAATGTATTGTCATGTTCCAGCAAATACGCGTATGCAGCTTTGTACCTGTCATCTCCTGCCCCATACACCTCTTCGTAGTCTGTATCTGCAAATTCATTAACAGGAAAATTGGTCATGACAATGAAATTCCCTTTCATTCTGGTAATGACGTTATCTTTCTCGCCAACTTCCACCACCATGGCATCTCCAGTCATATCTGCATACAAACTGTGTAATGATATGGTGCCCATGACAATCCTGTAGCTATCCATGACAGTACGCACATCCTGACAGTTCCCTAGAGTATTTGCTGATTCAACAAATAATTCTACAATACTCATTTCATCTAAATCAGTATCTTCTGGAGGAACTTCAGGATACAATTCCTGCAAATTACAGAACAATCCGTTACTATTCACAGCAACAGTAGATCCATAGTAACCTCCCAGATCAAACCGCATATCAAAAACTTTTACATCTCCAATTCTGTCAATACAGAACATCATCTCCCGGGAAGGATCGTAATCAAAGTTCATGCCATAAAAGGGCTTATCAGCGTATACAGCAAAACTCGTGCATGCAAATAAAGAAGAGCATGAGCTCAAAACAAGTAAGAGAACAGCTCCAGACAAGAGTGTCTTGTTCATGATTTTTGGGTTCATCTTCGTACCTCCTGTGATGCTACTATAGCTGATAGTAGCTAATATACTATAGCGGGTCTGTTTAAAAACCTTTCGGTTTGCAGGGTGTTCAACCATCGTCTCAATTTGTTACACGTGTAACAAGTCATTTGAGGCAGTATACCCACAAGGGTCGTCTCCACATCTTTTACGGTCAAAATTACAGAAAATCAACTCAAACAGGGTCAGTGATCGATTTACACATGTGTAATTATCCATAAAATCTTTTAAGAATGCGACAGATTGCTAAACTTACCCATAATTTCATTTCTTTTTCTTTTGCAGATTCAGTTCTTTTCTTCTCTGGCTCTACGTACGATATTTTCCACAACCCATCTTCTTGTTGATGGTCTATGAACCACTCCAACGCCTTTTTAATGTCAGGATCGTCTTTCGTAAATCCGATTAATGAGAGAGAATCCAGTGCACTCACTAAATTGTTCCACCAGAACGGGTATTGAAACTTCACCCAGTAGCTTGCTTTTTGATAAGAGGTATAGACATCTTTCTGGAAAAACCGTGATTTCAAGAGAGTGCCAGCAATTGCTGCTTCTCTTGACTTTCGGTATTTCTTGTGTGCAGCAAAAGCCCGCAACACCATCCCTGTCCAGTTGTGCGAGAACGGCTTCGATCGATCAGGTTGAACAGGTTCACAATACTGGCTGGTTAATTTGTACATGGTCTCTCTATCAAAGTGAACGGTGAGAATGGGAATTGTCCATCCCAGATCATCCTGCCGCATTGATAACAACCACTGGAATCCTTTTTCTATGCGCGAATCATCTTCATATCCAGCCTTAATGAGGAGAGACATGATGGCGCCTGTATAGTAGGTGGCATATTGGTTGGCAATCATGCCTCGGATGTCTCCCTCTTCAGTTTGGCATGAAAAAAGATATTCAGCAGCTTTTCTGGCACATGGATGTTCTTTGGTGAATTCATATTTTTCTACTAGGAATCTGAACTGCTTCCATGTTTCAACGAGACTGTAATGATGTTCTGGGTATACAACTGGTTTTTTGCCAGGGTACTTCCATGAACCATCAACTAGTTGGTTTTTACAGATTTTTTGAGCTTCCGGTAATTCCCATAAATGGCTGATGGAGGATACTTCTTCTTCTAAGAGATCACGCCTGACAAAATAGGTGACTGCCTCATTAGATGAAACTAAAGGAGGTATTGGATCGTAGCGCAGTTGTTCCTGCCAGTTCTTCATAGTAGCTACTCCTTTATCTTTGGTATTTTCTACAGGTCACTACTGCACGCAACTACAACCTTATATGATTTTTGGATACATTGGGTTGTCTCGTCTTTAGGTGGTTCCTCTGTCGTTTGTTACACATGTAACAGGAAAATTCAATAAATGTTTACCAACTCTAGAAGAGAAAAAAAGACACTTATTGAATGTTAAAACACTTTCTGGGACAGCCTCTTTATTATTTTTCAAAATTTGATGCTTGTAGAGATACAACCTATAACACTCTATGTACTTGTCTAATGTGCACAAATATTTTTCAATTTGTAACCAAATATTTTCAAGTAGGTTTTTCTCAAGACTACCAAATAAAAACGAGGTGACTAACATGAAATTGAAAGGATGGCCGTTCAACCCCTTTGATATTGGAACGTTAGGGGAAGGGCCTGGCAACGGAATCGGACCAGGAAATCCTGATTGACCTATCTGCTACCAATGTGCGAGAGGAACAAGAAGCAGGTGACTTCTAATATAACCTGCTTCTTCCATTTTTTGGAATGCTTTCATTAGATCATTGATACCTTCATGGAAAATTGAAAGAACAATTTCCTCTTCCAGTGGATACACGTAGGTTGTACATGGTAACTTTCTCAAAGAATCAACTAATCCTTTCTCAAAATCCGATTTTACAATGATAAAAGATTGATTGTAGTATTCATATCCTTTGGGGAAGAAATAGTGGGAAGTATTACAGTATGGTAAAACAGTCTGATAAAAGTGTCTTTTTACAGTGCTGGATGTCACACCAGTTTTTCCTGCTACTGTTTTGAATTCAGTTCTTACATCATCTTTCATAGAATAAAAGATATTCCAGTGAATATCGTCCCAAGGGAGAAAATCTTCTAGTTCTCGTTCTAGGTTGCCTTTCTCCAGGGTAGAACTTCCAAATAACATCAATGCTTCCCTCATAGTATTCTTCCACCCGTGAGGGATAGTATAATGGGGAGTATATAACCAGGTCTTCTTGCAGATAGAAACGTTATGCTTTCTCAGGTCTAAATTGGTGTGGCGACTGGTTACAAAGAAATCATAGATCCCTGATAAGAATAACACCCGGGAAATGTTTGTATCCGCAGATAGGGTTTGAAACGTTACAGAAAGGTTATCTCTCGATTTAGCTTTCAAGAAATAAGCTCTATGATATGAGTTCTCATAAGCTCTCAAGATGAGATTTGGCTTGAAAGAGATTTTATAATCATAGAGTTTGTGTAAGTATTTGGAAGCTGTAGTTATCGTCCTACCTCTTCCAGATAATCCAAGTATTTTAGCCAGTTCGTTAAAATGGTTGACAGGAAAATGGAAGAAAAGGGACAAGCCGATACAGGTGGAAATCCAGTTAAAGAGCATGAAAAAGAGAGGTTCGTCTGTCCTGAGTGCAGAAAACCAATACATGTCAATAACCTGGTGGATATGAAGAGTATTGTTGATGATAACCTCTACTATGTTGGTGGAGTTTTAATTGTGGGTAAAGCACGTTTCTTATGTGATTTTCAGCATCATTATGATGAAGAAGGGATTGCCATGAAGGAGCTGCACACATTAGTGGCAGTAATTGATGCTGAATTTGATCAATCAGGAAGATGTATCCGCTTTGACACAGTGGAGGTGCAGCCTGTAAAGTAGAGAGAAGGAGGTGAGACTGTGAAATCTGTGTCGAAAGAAAACTGGTTATTTTTGATGAAAACAAACATTGGGAACTCGTTTGTTTTAGCACACATTCTTGTACCTATCTGTGAAGAAGAAAGACTCCAGAGACTGTCTCAGTACTTATGGGATGATTTTAAAACAAGGTTTTGTACCGATCCTGTGTGTAATACGAGTGAAATGATACGGAACCAAGTAAATCGCTGGTGGTAACATGGGCAAAATTTCTCAGAAAGAAAGAATGAAAAATTACTACAGAATATTTGAGCAGATCTATGGAGACCCTGTCATGTCTCTTTACGATATAGCAGTGAATACGGAACTATCCAGGAATACGGTCTCTAAGTACGTGAGAGAGATGTATGCCAACAGCATTATAAGAGGTCCTTCTCTTCGCATGAAACCAACTCAGAATTATAAAGAATACATGTACTTGTTGGATTTTTCAGATCCATGGAAGGCTTTTCGAGGGTTAAAGGGGTTTCCTCATGTAGTGTACCACGGATTAACCTTTGGAGACTGGAATATTATGGTGATCACTGATAGATTGTTAGATCTTTCGAAACTTGTTGGATTCGAAGCAGTAGTCCACCAGGGAGTGAGATACTGTTCGTACACACCGAAAGTTGGATATACTTCATGGGATGAAAGCTTTGCAGAAGTGTATGGGCAGTTAGATCGATTCACACCAGTTGAAACAGAATACAAGGACAGAAGGTTCACTACTCTGGATTGGAGTCAAGATGAATGGAAGTTGTTTTATGCTTTTAACTTCATGAGGAAAAAGGTAACGCCAGTATTGCAGAAAATCAAGGTAAGATATGAAGCCTACATTAAATGGATGGAAACCTTGGAAGATCACTGCACCATACACACTGGATTCTACCCTCAAGGGTATAAAACCTATTTGAGTTACTGTTTCTTGCTTTTTACTGACTATGAAAAATCAGTGAGATCTTTGTTTTCTTTTTTTCCTACAACGCCCTTCATTATGGAGGTAGATAGTCAGTTATTAGTTTTTGTTAACGTATCTTCTTCAGATGTTAAAAGGAAATTATTCTGCTTAATATACGACATGAAGAGAAAACAAATGATAAGAAGATTCAGACAAGCAGCAGCCATCTTTCATTTTTATGGCAGGAGATGAAATGATTAAAATTACAGAATTTGAGCCTTACAATTGTCTGATCCAGTTACTCGGTTTGGGATTGAGAGTGGGGGAATTCCAGAATTGGCAGATCATATTAAATGAGAGAAGTTGCGGATTTCACAAAAGTCGTGGATCTTTATAAAGGAAAGGGGTAACCGGGGACCCACGACGAGGGGGGGTGAAACGGGGGAAAGATTTATATAGTATTGAGGAAATAGAGGAAATAAGGGGCGCCTTGAAATCAGACCATAATGGGATTGAAATGAAAATTTCATGACTGATGAGAAAATCGCTGCTGACTTGAAATCAGACCATAATGGGATTGAAATAGGAAACTCAGTCTCTTGGCTGACGGATGATGATGGCTTGAAATCAGACCATAATGGGATTGAAATTTTATCGTTGCAATTATTGAGCCGGAAAGAACGATCTTGAAATCAGACCATAATGGGATTGAAATATAGCTAAATTAGTTATAACCAAATACTTCTCTGAACTTGAAATCAGACCATAATGGGATTGAAATAATCCTCCATGATGTTGTCGGAATGGACAACGGAACCCTGAAATTTTAGTATTATAATATTCCTAGAATAATTAATAAAGACCAAAATTTTGTTACACGTGTAACAAAATTAAGAGAAACACCAAGGTTTGACAATGCCTTCTATCCAAAAGTTTTTATGATCATGATATAAATCCTGTCAGAGACACAAAGGATGTGTAACCATGAAGGACTGGCACCATGCACTACAGAAATGGGCAACCCTCCTCCTAAATAAAGTTGAAGACACCTACTACAACCTAAAGAGATACTACATTTTAAGGGAAATTGTAGATATCCCCAAAAATGATCCAGACGTAGTAACACTCCACAAAACCCTCATACACGGAATCCTTGACAAACAAATGGAAAACGGGTCATGGGACAACAAGGTCTACAACTATGAAGAAGGGACGACCCATCAAGTTATGAAATTGGTGGATTTAGGCGTAAATATTAACGATGACTCCATTAAAAAAGCAGTTAACTACATGTTCAGCTTCCAGAGAGAAAATGGAGCCTTCATGCAGAATGAACCCTCATGTGGTGCAGAAGCCAGCCTGGTTGTCACAAATGCTGTCGTGATGGCTCTCTCACGAACAGGGTACGCTGATGATCCCCGGGTTGTGAAAGCCTACAACTGGCTGTGTACATGGCAGCAACAAGATGGGAGCTGGCTTTCTCCAGGTGCGCAGTCAAGAAGAGAAAAAGGCGGGTACCCTTACTGCTACTGTGGTATACATCAGACTCGCAACATACTTTTGGGGTTGAGCACCAGTGAGACTATGCGGAAGAGTGAGGCTGCTGTACGTGGGGTTGACTACCTTCTAGGGTTATACGGCTACAAGCACACAATAACCGTGACAGAAGCTGTTGAACCCCCACTGTACAGGTACATGGAAGAACCTCTAACATCCTTTGAAGGGGCCTGGCACGATCCGAGAGTTGTACCTCCAGAATTTGGATTGATTTCACCTGAGGATATAGACAGAAAAGTAGAAGTTTTCACCACCCAGCATGTCTTGGGAGCACTCTTAATGCTTGGGCATGGATTGAAAAATGAAAAGATAAAAAAGGGGCACGACAGACTCTTGGAACTAATTCGAGCAGATGAGGTCTCACTGGAAACAGTGATGACCATACAAGGACTGCACCAGCCGTTTAATGTTTTCTCATT
>Ga0209636_10002894_pt1 | contig 17511 bp, 16 predicted proteins | sample DeeMarSWOR152_54_FD_187464 | JGI IMG/M metagenome (GOLD analysis project Ga0209636, IMG submission 187464) | Marine sediment microbial communities from White Oak River estuary, North Carolina - WOR-1-52-54 (SPAdes) (version 2) | ecosystem: Environmental > Aquatic > Marine > Intertidal zone >...
AAACCATACAGGACATCGATTCGATCCACCTCATTCTCGATGGGAGTCAGCGATTCGATAGCGAAGATTAAAGCGAGTTTCCCTGTTTCATGCGCCTCTATGATATTGTCAGCTTTTTTGCAGTGGATGACGAAGTCTTGATGAGCTATATCACTGAGCCTCGTGCCCAAGCTATGTACAACATCGTTCCATTTTCCCCCCATCTTGGATGTTACGCCACTTGCGCCCATTCCGTCGAAGAGGGCGTCTAGGCCTGAGACACTGAGCCCCTCGTAGGCTATGAATTCTCTGCCCGCTTTCTCGCATTCGAATATTTGATCTATATCCTCAGGCTCGACGATTGGATGGTCATGGAGTGAGATCAAAATGTTCGTCTCAATGATCTTTTCCACCCTTTCCTCCTCGACCGTTGACAAGTGAATAAGGTAGGGTTCAACCCTGTTGATCTCCTTCGCAAGCTTGAATGTTCGATAGTCTATCTTTGGCTCCAAATACTGGAAGGCTCTATATCCTGTGTATTTCTTATGTTTGCCCATTTGAATCAACATTAGAGCAACTCATTTTGCATTTAAGATTTTTTTGGGCGACAGAAACAACCTTGCAAAAACGCCAACGCGTACTCGAGAGGGAACGGACGGCTTCCAGTGATACAAGAGGGGAATCGTTATATCTGGTGGAAAGGACCTTGAAGAAAAGAAAGGAAGGAAAATGATGAACGCAAAAACCGGGTTGGATGAAAAACACAGAAAACTTGTTGATTTGTTGTCGTTGGAAGGAGCTTTAGATGACATTCAGATGATTTATGATATTGGTGAAAAGGCTGTTGGAACCCCTGAGGAAACAGAAGCTGCACATTTGACAAAACGGAAATTTGAGGAAGCTGGTTTAAAGAATACTCGTTTAGAACCGTACCCAGCAATATGTCGAACATACAAATCAAGCGAATTGGAAATACTGTCGCCTGTTCGAAAGAAAGTGCCCTGCAAATGCGGCGCCTGTAGTCCCAGAACTCCGGAAGATGGCATAACTGCCCACATCATCGATGCAGGGTTTGGAACCATAGACGATCTTGAACGACTAAAGAGCCGTGGGATCAACGCCAAGGACAACATTCTGTTGATAGAAAGAAACGATCGTATAACGTTATGGCCAAACGTTCCAGTTCATCAAGCAAACGAATACGGTGCCACAGCAGTTGTGTTCACATCAGTAGTTGAAGAACACACAGCGCTGAAGACAGACGTCATCCCGAACGCTTCAATACCCGTTCTGTTTATCCCCTACATCGAGGCTCAGAAAATACGCGATTTATTGCGAAAAGGAAAAGTAAAGGCAACTTTGAAAAACATCGTGGAAGTGAACGAACGAGGAGTTTCATACAACGTGATTGGGGAACTCCCAGGATCCAAATTTCCCGATCAGATCGTAGCATTGACAGCGCACCATGATAGTTGGTTTGGGGCTGCGAATGATAACGCCTCTGGAATAGCGGCCCTAATAGACATTGCAAAGGTTCTGGCGAAAAACTACAAACCCGCGCGGACAATCAGGTTCATATCTTTTGGGGGAGAAGAATCCGGCACCAACGATTTTTTCTACTGGCTGGTTGGATCGAACGCTTACGTCAAACAACATGCTGAAGAGCTAAAAAGAATTGTCGCCGACATCAACTTTGACTGTTTCGCTTACGGCTCAAAATGTACAATAAGCGCTACACCCGAAATGACTTCTCTGTTGAAGGAACTGATTGATGAAGTGGGAGTTGGAGTATTTTATGACGTGATTTCACTGCCATCCACTGCAGTTGATTCGTGGTCTTTTGTTAGGGCTGGAATACCTGCTCTCAACTTTGGAGACGCCGAGGAATATTCGAAGATTTACCATACAGATTACGACATACCGGCACTCATAAACCGAGATCTTGTGAAACACACCATGCACATAGCTTTGTTGTTGACTCTGAAGCTGGATTCCTCTGAACTTCTGCCTTATGATTTTTCACCTATTTCGGAAAAATTGCTTAACGACATAACCGCAAGACGGAAGAGTGTAGAGAATATTATCGATGTTCGGAAAACGCTGAATCAGGCTGCCACCTTAAGAACTCTCGCAGAAGAGTTTACTCAACAAAAGATCTCGACGTTAGCTCAGAAACTGAGTGAAAGCGTGATTTCGTCCATCAATGCTTCTCAGCAAGACACATGTTATATGCTAAACCGAAATCTCATCAACACAACGATGGACACCTGGGCATTCCATGAAACGTGGATGGTCCCCTACTACTTGGATATGCTCATTACAGTGAAAAGGACAGTTGCTGCCCTGAAAGGAGATAACATCGATCTAGCCTTGTCAACTTTGAAGGGCCTGACGACAATGTCGTGGGGAGTGAATGTAAGCCTAAATGTCTACGAGAAGATACTGGCAATGACAAAGTCTTCACGTCACTCAGTTCTGGTCATCGATCTGATGCCCGAGTTGAATTCATTGCAGGAAAAATTGAGAATGGGAAACCGAAAAATTGACGGCGATATCTCATCTATTGAAAAGAAATATGCTACATTAAAAAGCCAAATAGAAGAGAAATTCAAGGATATCAACGATTCTCTTTCAAACTCTGCCTCTGAACTGCTCAAGTCGATCTGTAAACTCTTACGTGCATCAGAAACCTGAACAAGATCTACATCTGAGCACGAAATTCCTTTTCACAAACTTAGAGCTGTTTCACAAGCCAAGATCACTGTTTCCACCGACCAAGATGTCAAAAGATACAGTTGCCGTATTTACAAACTCTCTAAGCGATGTATTTGCCTACTGTTTCGATTGCCAATTCAATGTTTTGCCCTATAGGATTCACAACAGGAAGATTGACTCCCGCGGCTTCATATGCTTTCAATTTTTTTAGGCATCTCTCAGGGTTCCCTGACGCTGTGAAGGCATCTACCATGTCATCTGAGACATGTTTGGAAGCTTCCAAGAAGCTTCCTCGTTTCAGCGCGGATAACAAGGGTTCCGTATCGGCTTTGCTGAAACCACTCAGTTCAAGCATAATTGGATAAAGACAAGAGACGAGATCGTTCTTCACAGCATTTCTGGCAACCTGCAGGTCTTCAGATATTGAGTATAAAATGTGAGAAGCTATGTCGATTCTATCGGGGTCCCTATCTGCTCTCTCTGCACCGGTTTTAACATTCTCAACAGCATATTTGACGTACTCGGGGGAGCACGCGGCTGTTAGCAATACGCCGTCTCCAATTTCACCTGCAAGCTGAAGCATTTTAGGTCCTACTGCTGCGATGTAGATGGGGATGCGCGGGCGCACTGGCTTGAACCCCAGTCTAACATCATTCATCTTGAATGTCACCCCGTCGAATGTGACTCTTCCTTCTCCAAGTAGTTGCCTAATTACATGGACACTTTCTCTTATCGTCGCAAGCGGTTTTGTGAATGGAATACCCATCTTCTCTACCGTTTCTCTCGCGCCAGTTCCGAGTCCAAGGATAATCCTCCCGTTGGAAAGCTCATCAAGTGCCGCCATAGTGATTGCCACGATCACGGGATTTCTGGTGTATGGATTGACGATTCCCGAAGCGCATTTGATTCTCTTCGTAGAGAGCGTGAAACATGTCAACGGCGTGATGGCTTCCCTGAGAAAGTAATCTTCAGGCATCCAAATCGATTCAAATCCTCTCTCGTCAGATAATTTGGCGTATTTAACCATATCTCGTAACGGGAAATCACCAGACAATCCGATTCCATATCGTTTCATAGACAGTTGCTCCTCAACCAATAATGCGCGTGCAAATGATTGCTGGCACGCGCATTAAGGCTTGTTGTTTTCTAAGTTAGCTTCAACAGCTTCTTCGCGTTGTCGCCCAAGATCCTGCTCTTCGCAGCGGATGGAATCTTCGCGTTTCTTATCTTCGCTATTTCATCAGAGATCTCAAAAAAGGGGAAGTCTGACCCGAAGATAACCCTTTCAGCGCCAACCGTTTCATAGGCGTACTCTATTGCTTCAGTGCAGGCTCCCGTGGTCTGAAATGTGATCGCTGATTCTTGGATCCTTGGTTCATAGAGACCTCCCATGTGAGCGGCGATCACCTTGGGCGAGTCATATGTTTTGATCACGTCCCAAAGCCACTTCGAGGCAGAAAGGTAGCCCTCCTCAGATTCGTCTCTTTGCTGCTGAGTTCTCCTAGCTTCTGTTGGTGTGAGAGGCTCCGAGGCGGCGGTTGTTACATGTAGAACGAGTGGAATATCATATTCTTTGGCTTCTCTTACTACTCTGAGCACTGATGGATCGTTCATCTTAAAGTTTTGGACGGATGGGTGCATTTTAAGTCCTCTGAACTCAGGCATGTCGATGCATCTCTTGAGCTCGTTGAGTGCCCCATCCACATCTAGAGGATAGACACAGGTGAATCCAATAAGCCTCTTCGGATGTCTTCTCACCAAGGATGCTATCCAGTCATTGTTTGCGACTGTTTCCTCATAATTTAGACCTATGTACCATAACACGGCTTGGTCTATGGCTAGTTCGTCCATCCTCGTAAGCAAGCTTTTTTCAGTGGATTTGCTGAGGATTGGATCGAGCTTGGCGTCCAGAGTACCAGGTCTGGGAACGGTCGTGTGGGTATCTACAATCGTTCGCGACAACTCCTAGGAATTTTCCTTTGAACTTACTGGGTAAGCAGTTTGACAGTTTATATTTTATGATAAATGTGAATCTATGCCTATGGTTTTGTCAAAGTGCTTTTGGTCGCTGATAAGGGTTCGAAATTTTTTCTATTGGATTTCCCTGGTGGGTTCTAGGTATCTGGGTTTTGTGCCTTTCGGTGCAGCGCTTAGTGTCCAGAGAAAAGTTCCTGGAACTTTTCCAGTATTTTTCACCAGATATTTCCAGCCGGGGGGATGGTGGCTGCATTCTCCTTCCTTAATATTCAGTTTTTCAGCATTTTTGTTTCTGAGGTTAGATGCGTCGTTGCCCCACCATAAGGTGAACTGTCCTACGAGGATGTAGTAGCAGTTGTGCACTGGGCCGTACCATTCCTCAGCCGTGCCGTCATCCTTATTCTCCAAAGAGAAAACAGTGGTTTCCTGTCCCGGCTCCACGAAAAACAGGCCTATCGATCCTACGTCCTCCACATCGAGCATTGTCGTTCCTATTGTGCCGTCTGGGTAAACCAGCGTGTGCCAACCAGTCATACCTACTACTCTCGGCTTGATCTTCGACGCGCCTTTCATCTGTGACTCCTCATCTTTTGTCGCACATTTAGGCAGCCCTTAATATTAAAGACTTTACGCTGTTTCCTGCGCACGAAAAACTGTTACCACTATGTGAAGTTGGCATCAAAGATGTTTATTCCTATGCGCGTATGCGCACGTAGGAACACTATTTTTTGTGCCCATACTTTTCATAGCTACAAAATTCTTGGAGAGGCTTTCTTCTATGGACTTCTCCCTTCTCTTGGGCCGGATGGCCTACCGGGGTGAAAGCCACGACTCGAATGTTTTCTGGGATGTTAAGGGCTTTTTTCACCGTGGTCTCGTCAAATTCGCCAACCCAGCAAGTTCCCAATCTCCGATCCTTAGCCGCAAGAATTAGGTGCTCAAACGATATGCCAATGTCCGTCATATAGTAATCTTTGCCTTCTACGCGACCTGAATTTTCGGGTTCCGCGCAGACCACGATTATCACAGGTGCTTGGACCAGCCAATCCTTGGACTGAGGCCTCGACTCTGCAATTTTGATTCGGCTCGCCTCATCTTTGACAACAATGTACTCCCAGCATTGCATGTTCTTCCAAGAAGGAGCGAGGCGAGCGGCCTCCAGCAAGAATTCTAGGTCTTCGTCAGATATAGGATCGGGCTTATACGCCCTTATGCTTCTTCTCTTCCTAATGACATCAATAAACTCCATTTCACTCATCGACCAGACAATTATTTGCACAATTATTTACGGTTAACGTTTGTGTATGTACACATTCTTCAACTTTTCAGCGTGCGCTCATGATTTTTTGTGCAAGTTTTGAGCTGCAATAAATGCTAGTCCTCGCTCGGTGAGGGCTTTAGCTGTTTTGTTCACCGAATCATGTTTGTCGAGATAGTTGATCAAAAGCTTTGGCATCAATCCTTTTTCCATTATTTCTTTTTTTGGGATAAAGTAGTTCAAGATGTCTGATGGGTGTTCTCTCGTGGTTTCGACTTCGGGGTAGGCTCCTTCGTGTTTAGCGCTGATGTTTTTCACGTGGTCTGCAATGTCTAACAGTTCATTTAGCCTATCGTAGGGTTGTATTACAATACTCTTGTAGGCTTCCACTATGTGGTGTTCTATTCGAACCATGTCTTCGAAGCTCAAAGCTTTCCTTATATAGTCTGACAAAACAATCGTCTCGTTGTCAACGGAATTTGAAACGTTCAAGCCGATTAACGGTGTTGTCCCGTCATCTCGACTGAAGAGCTTTGCTGCCATCAATGTCCAGAAAACAGAGTAGGGATTGTCGTTGCCCAAATACACTGAAATTTTAAATTGAATGTCGATTCCAAGTTTGTAGAGCCAATACGCCAGCATCACAGTGCCGGTATTCACATTCAAGACTTCTGGAATGCCATATTCAGTATAATAATAGAGGAGTTCGTCAACCCATTTCAAGGAATACTCGTTTGGAACTCCGATTCCTCCGAAATACCCTGTGATAGCTTCAGGTCCTCCCAGGTGAAGGTTGATGGGTTTGCCATCTGGTCCAGGCACAGTTCCTTTTGTATCCAGAGTTTGCACAGAAGAAGCCCCTATGACCCGCATGGCTGCTGAGAACGCTAGAGCGTCGCCGTCTTCCACCTGTTCTTTCATGGAGCGAACTCGGATGTAGCGGGCTGGCATGAGATCTTGTTGGGAAATAGCTCTCTTGCATTCTTCCACGAAACATGGAAAGAAGTTGCAACCGCTAATTTCCAATGTAACAGCAAATGTCTCATCAAACTTCATGGAGCCAACTTTGTCGCCCAAAATTTTTCTACGATACTCAGGGATGCTAATGAAGAGCTCTTTATTCCGCTGTTGGATAAGCCAATCCAAATCCTTAGCAAAAGAAGGATTCTGCTTCCCTAAGCGTTCCATAAGATTTTCAAGTGTGCCGGCTTCCCCAGCTTTCCGGTTTATCTCGTCAACGCCGCCGTGCTTTGCAACGATTTCTAACAATTGATTGACAAGCGGGTTGTCCTTTCTTAAAATAAAATCGTTGATTTGCCTTAGGCTATCTTCGGAGATCTTCAATCTTTCTCTAACATCAATCAACATAACCATCTGGAAATTGGTTGGCTAGTGTTCGTTTAAAAAATTTTCCAGCTTACCAGCATATACTTGCATCAGTTTTTTTGATGACTACGAAATAATGTGCGCGCTACCGTTTTTGTTCTTCTCATCCTCAGAATTTCGAAAAGTTCATTTGTCATGCATGCATGCTGAAGATTAAGGAAAATCGAGCTGAAGACTAATGGAGGTCCAGAGAATGATAGAAGTTCGTTGGCATGGCAGAGGTGGACAAGGTGCAGTGGTTGCCAGCAGAATTCTTGCCCTAGCTGCATATCAGGACGGATACAAAGGGGTACAAGCCTTCCCATTTTTTGGGATGGAAAGAAGAGGCGCGCCTGTACTTGCGTTTACAAGAGTAAGTAAGAGTGACATAAGAATTAGAAATCAAGTTTATGAGCCAGACGTCATTGTTGTTTTAGACCCTCTGCTACCCAAGATCGTGGATGTAGACAGAGGTCTTAAACCCAAAGGCTACATAGTCCTGAACAGCAGACAGAAACCATCTGAAGTCAAATGGGCCAAAAACTACAAGACAGCAACAGTCGACGCCATAAGCATATCTAAGAAACTTAATCTCAAAGTTGCCGGCTTCCAAGTGTTCAACACCCCCATGTTAGGAGCTCTCGCAAGAGCGACGAAGCTGGTGAAAATAGCCTCTGTAAAAAAGGCAATACTAGACTATTTTGGGGAGAAACGAGGAAAAACAAATTCGGAAGCGGCTGAAATTGCATATGAAAACACCTTTTCCAGTGAGGGACAAGAATGAGGAGTTTGAGAGATCTTCCTAGGTCTCCAGTCGCGAAGCCAGATTTAGCGGCTATCGGCGTAACGGGCAACTGGAGAACGTCGAGACCTGTAATCAATAAAGAGGACTGTCAGAAATGTATGATCTGTTGGATGCACTGCCCAGACGGATTGATCAAAAAAAATCAAGAGGGATTTCCCGAAGTAAATTACGAGTTCTGCAAGGGATGCGGCATATGTGCTAATGAGTGTCCCACCAAGGCAATAGAAATGGTGGAGGAAAGTGAAGATGAACCTCATCAAAATGCTTACAGCAAATGACGCGGTTGCATACGCAGTGAAGCTCGCTAGAGTTCAAGTTGTGGCCGCCTACCCCATTACGCCTCAAACAGCTTCTGTCGAGAAGATTTCAGAGTTCATTGAAAACGGAGAACTCCAAGCGGAATTCATATGCGTCGAAAGCGAACACAGTGCATCAAGCGCGGTAATCGGCGCCTCCGCTTGCGGTGTCAGAACATTCACGGCCACAAGCAGTCAAGGATTAGCCTTAATGCATGAAATGCTTCATTGGGCAGCAGGCACAAGAGTCCCAATAGTGATGTACGTCGTCAATCGAGCGCTTTCAGCACCATGGAGTATATGGTGTGACCACCAAGATTCCCTGTCACAAAGAGACACAGGTTGGATGCAGTTTTACGCTGAGGACAACCAAGAACTGCTGGACACGGTTCTAATGAATTACAAGATAAGTGAGGACAAGGAAGTGCACCTGCCATCCATGGTTTGTGCCGACGCGTTCACGCTTTCCCACGCGACGACCCCGGTGGACATCCCATCTCAAAGAGAGGTAGATGAGTTTCTCCCTCCGTACACTCCAGAACTAACTCTGGACAACATAGAAAACCCTGTCACTTATGTGCCGACATGTTCGCCTACAAGACCAAGTTCAGACTGGTACATGGAATACAAATATCTTCAAAACGAGTCAATGGCAGAGGCTTTAAAGAAAATAAAAGAGGTATGCAGAGAATTCAAGGAAAAATTCGGAAGATTTCACGGCGATCTGCTGGAGCAATATAGATGCCGTGACGCTGAAGTAGTCATTATGAGCATGGGATCCTTCGCGGCCCAAGCAAAAGATGTAGTCGATGAAATGCGAGATGAAGGATACCCAGTTGGAGCCGTCAAACTACGAACTTTCAGACCGTTTCCAGTCGATGATGTCCGCGAGTTGGCAACAAAAACCAAAGCCATCGCCGTCGTGGACAGAGGCTTATCCTTCGGACATTGCGGCCAAGCATTCATGGAGGTCAAATCAGCACTCTACAACTCGTCCCACAAACCCCTAGTTAAAGGGTATACCCTCGGTCTCGGAGGAAGGGACATAAAAACATCGGACCAACGGCACGTGATAGAACAAACGTTCAAGGATCTCGAAAAAGGATTCGCCGCAAAGGAATCTGAATGGGTCAGCCTAAGGTTAGAGGGGCCAGAAAAATGAGTATACTTGGTTTACCTGAAGAGGAACATCTTCTCCCTGGATGTGGAAGTTGCCCAGGATGTGGAAGCCTACTCGCTCTTAGGCACACAATGAAAGCGTTAGGCAGAAAAACAATTTTGGTCATACCCGCCGGGTGCCTAGCCGCAGTCACAGGTTTGTTTCCAAAAACACCGTTAAGAGTACCGATGTTCGAAACGGCCTTCGAAACAACAGCGTCCCTAGCCTCAGGTATAATCGCTGCCCTAAAGATAAAGGGAAGAGAGGACATCACTGTGACAGGGTTTGCAGGGGACGGGGGAACACTCGACATAGGCATCCAAGCGCTTTCAGGCGCAGCAGAGAGAGAAGAAAATTTGCTGTACATGTGCTACGATAACGAAGCATACATGAATACAGGAATACAGCGGTCAGGAGCAACACCTTTCGGTGCTACAACGACGACGACACCGTTACTCGGAAAAAAAGAAAACAAAAAGGATCTCCCACTAATTATGGCAGCACATATGATTCCTTACGTGGCAACAGCTTGCGTCTCCTACCCGCAAGACCTCTTCCAAAAAGTTAGAAAAGCCAGAGAAAAAAAGGGCACACGATACATTCAAATATTATGTCCATGCCCGCCAGGTTGGCGGTTTAATATTGACCAGACAATAGAAGTTGGAAAACTCGCTGTTAGAACCGGCATGTGGGCGCTTTATGAGATCGAAAACGGAAAGTTCAAATTGACAGGTGCAAGCCGCGGGCTAACAGATCCCTCCAAGAGAAAACCGATAGAAGAGTATCTCAAACTCCAAGGTAGATTCAGACGCTTAAGAGAAAACCAGATTGAAATCCTACGACAACGAATTGACGACCAGTGGAGAACCCATCAAGATATGTCTACCAAAACATGCTAGGCGCATACGCATGTCTCTTGCATGAACTTCAGTCAACTCAAGCGGCTACTATCGATGTTGAAGAAAAAATTTAAGAGTATTCTATGATCTCTTTGTGAATCACTAGATATTTTTGGAGGCTTTGAAATGCGTTTCGAACCCAGAGGCGTAAATGTTGCGCTTGTAACCCCGTTTACAAGGGATAATGAGGTAAATGAAAAAGCGTTAAGAGACCTCGTCGATTTTCTCATCGAGAAGGGCGTTTCAGGTCTAGTGCCGGTAGGTACTACGGGGGAGTTCATTTATCTTTCAGAGGAAGAACGTCAAGAAGTCGTAGAAACAGTTGTGGATGAAGCCAACGGCAGAGTTCCCATCATTGCTGGAACAGGGGCAAGTTCAACTCTTGATGCTATAAGGTTTTCAAAACACGCTGAAGATGCAGGATCAGACGCTGTCCTTGTGGTTGCCCCTTACTACCTTCGTGGAGCTGACAAAGGAGACTTTCAACATTTCTACGAGTTGGCTCATTCAACAAGTCTTCCCATAATCCTATATAACATTCCACAATGCACTGGGGCCTTTCTCAGAAGAGAAGTGGTGGAAGACCTCGCAGACATCGAAAATATCGTTGGAATAAAAGATAGCAGTGGCAATCTGCCATATCTGATGGAGCTGTTGGAGAAGGTTGGAGACCGAATCAACGTTCTCATAGGCTATGACGAAGTTGTCCTACCGGCAATAGCTTCCGGCGCAAAGGGCATGATACTGGCCTCGGCAAATGTCATCCCGGATAGATGGGTTAAACTGTATGAAGCAGTTGCTAAGGGAGATTTGGAGACGGCTAGAAGGATACAGATGATTGTCCAAAAGTTGGTGAGAATATTTTGCAGATATGGTGGCAACGTACCGGTGAAGGAAGCCTTGAAAATGATGCACTTCGACGTTGGCAAATCAAGAAGGCCCTTGACGAAGGGCGGAATTCTAGGTCCCGAAGTTCGAGAGGAGGTAAAACTGGAACTTGAAAATTTGGGAATAATCGAATCTAAATTTTCAATAGCAAAAACCCCCCAAAATCCACTGCCAGAAAGGTTTCAAAACCTTAGCATCGAACCAGAAGTCATTATGAAGGAGAAGCTGAAAGTTGGAGAGGGCTTCGCCGGCCAAGATATAGCACGCGTACATGTCGATCTGCTTGGTGGGCCGAAGGATAGTCCTGTCGGGGACGCTTGGATTCGAGGGTTGACAAACGCTACGCCAGGTCACGAAGCTGTATCAGCCATAGTGGAACCAAACCTGATGGTTAAGCCAATTACGTTAGTGATGCCAGCAGTGGAAGTCAGAAGCTTGAGGCAAGCAAGCATACTTTTCGGCCCAATTCAATCAGCTATTGGAAAGGCAGTATTAGACGCGGTGGAGAACAATCTAATCCCGAGAAAAACAGTGGAAACGTACGCGCTAATCACTAAAGTCACCGTTAACTCCGAAGCTAGCGACAGACGAATCTTATATCATAATGCGTACCAAGCAACTAGTGACGCTATAAACCAGGTTTTCGGAGGGTTACACCAATGAAAAAACCGTGGTTGAAAGGTGTAATGCCGGCTCTCGTGACACCCTTTGACGAGAATTTTGAAGTCGATGAAATGTCCTTACGAACTTTGGTGGACTTCGTAATAAATGAGGGAGTTTCAGCTGTAGTTCCCTCCGGGTCTACAGGTGAGTTTACAAGCATGAGTGCTGAAGAAAGGAAGAAAGTCATAGAAACAACAGTCAATCAAGCGAAAGGAAGAGCCAGGGTGATCGCGGGTACAGGAGATGCAGGTACAGATACAGCCATCGAATTGACCAAAAACGCCGAGAAAATCGGAGTTGACGCAGCATTAATTGTGTCTCCGTTTTACCTCAAACCCACAGACAAAGAAATATTTGAACATTACAAAAGAATCGCTGAGTCGACAAGCCTCCCCATCATCCTATACAATATTCCCCAAATTACCAATGTGGAAATTCCGTGGTGGGTCGTCGAGGGACTTGCAGACATTGAAAATATCGTTGGAATAAAAGATTCAAGCGGAAATATGCCGTATATGATGGCCCTCTTCGAGAAGGTATTCGGGAAAATATCCATCATCTGCGGGCATGACGAAATAGCCACCTCAGCTCTCGCAACTGGAGCAGACGGCCTAATACTGGCCTCAGCAAACATAATTCCAAACGTTTGGATTCAAATATACAAGTTGATACGCGAAAGAAAATTCAAAGAAGCCTTTGCCATTCAAAGGAAAAATCAAACTCTTATAAGGATCATTACGAGCCGAGGAGGAGGCCTGGCTGTGAAGACTGGCCTCAATATGATGGGATTAAACGTTGGAAAAGCTAGAAGACCGCTTGTAACGGGAGGTCTACTCCGTTATGAAGACGAAGAACTTCTGCGCATCCATCTGGAAGCGTTAGGTAAGATTCCCAAGAGAACAGTGACTTTCAGAATGAAGCCTGGCGCAATAACAAAAAGTGAAACCTACGTTGTTCCACAAACTCCCACTGAAGCTAGCGACTTCACTCTCAGAGTAGGCGAAGGTTTCGCATCTCCCAGCACGGCCGAAGTAGCTCACATCGATCTCTCACTGGGAGTGAAGGATGGACCAGTAGGTAGAATACTTCAAGAAACCTTGGAAAATCCCAAGCCTGGACACGAACCCAAGATCGCTAAATTCAATGGAAAAGAAATAGAACCGCAAACGCTGCTAGTGCCCACTGTTCTCGTCAGAACTGCACAACAGGAAAAATTTGTATACGAATATGCTATGAATGGAGTTACCAGAGCCATTGCAGACAGCATCAAGCAAGGCGTATTACCTTCAAGAGCATTGAACCATCTCGCAATGATCGCTCATGTCTTCGTTCACCCAACCGCTTCCAACCCTAAACGCTTAGAGATAAACAACTATAAAGCGATGAGATATGCCATAAGAAAGGCTATTGAAGGAAGACCTACATTGAACGAACTGCTGGAGAGAAAAGAGTCTGCAAGGCATCCATTTAGATATACACCATAGGAACATGAGAGAGTATCATGTGCAAGTTGTCTGTGCAGTTCGCTCATGTTATGTCGAGGGGTTAGCGTCCTCTTTGAGGTCAGGAAGAATCCTTTCGAAGTAGTCCAGCGATTCCGGATTCCTCAAAGCGTCTCTATTTAGAACAGGTCTGCCATGTATTATGTTTGTAACCGCAATTTCAACCTTTTTCATGCTGAAGGTATAGGGAATATCGGGTACTTGGATGATTAGAGCTGGGACATGTCGGGGAGAGGCATTTTCGCGCAAAGCTTTTCTTATACTATTTTTCAAATCTTCTGTCAAACTATATCCCTGAGTAAGCTTGACGAACAAGATGATGCGCTGATCTCCTTTCCAAGTCTGCCCTATAGCCACGCTATCGGCAACTCCTTCCAGTTTTTCCACAACATTGTATATTTCAGCTGTGCCTACGCGCACCCCTGAAGGCTTCAAGACAGCATCGGAACGCCCGAAGAAAGTTATTCCGCCTGTGTTGCTATGAATCATGATATAGTCGCCATGTCTCCACACATTCTGGTCTGGATAGAAGCTGAAGTAGGCTTTCTTGTATCTCTCATTGTCTGGATCGTTCCAAAAATAGAGTGGCATCGAAGGAATAGGAGCTTCACAAACAAGTTCTCCTTGTTGATCAACTACTGGATGACCCTTCTCATTGTATGCCTTCACCTTCATTCCTAAAGCTGGACACTGTAGTTCGCCAGCGTACACAGGTAGAGTGGGACTTCCAGCAGAAAAACAGCCATTGATATCCGTGCCTCCAGAAATAGAGTTGAAATGTAAATCTTTCTTAATTTCTTGGTAGACATATTCAAACCCTTCAGCAGAAAGAGATGAGCCGGTTTGGGATATTTCTCGTAACGAGGATAAATCATAGTCTCTTCCAGGTTGGACTTTCTGGCTCCGAAGATAATTGATGTAGGTTGCACTACAACCGAAAATGGTTATTTTTTCATCCTGAATCAGTTTCCACATAGCACCTGGATCAGGATAATTGGGATTGCCGTCGAATAACACTATAGTAGCCCCCACCGCTAAAGAACTTAGCAGCCAATTCCACATCATCCAACTACAACTTGTTATGTACATAATCGTATCTTCTCGTTTCAAATCTGTATGAAGCATCAGCTCCTTCAAGTGATTGATAAGAACTCCTCCAGCTCCTTGCACCATACACTTTGGCTTGCCTGTTGTTCCCGAAGAAAACATGATGAATCCAGGATGATCGAAAGGCAACTGTTCAAACTGAATTTCCGGTTGTTTCTCTGAAGACAGGAAATCATCGTAAAGCACAGAGTTGGGAATACTGCTAATATCAGGTTTAGCTTCCACATATGAAGCCACGACTGTTTTTTCCAACGTAGGGATTCCCTTCGCGACTTTCTCAGCTTTGGCTAAAGTATCAAAAATCTTGGATTTGTAGAAATATCCGTCGGCTGTAAACAAAACCTTCGGCTCAACTTGACTAAGACGATCCAGCGCGGCTTGTGGACCAAGATCGGCACCACAAGAAGCCCATGTAGCGCCAATACTCGTAGCGGCAAGCATAGCAACAGCCGTCTCGATCAGATTGGGCATGTATGCACTTACCCGGTCTCCCGGGACAATCCCAATCTCCCGTATCGATTTGGCCAAATGCGCAACAGAGTTATACACTTCTGCATAGGTCATCCTTGCTGATTTCTGGGTTTCTCCTCTAAAAACAAACGCTGGGTGATCGTCTCTATGTCTCAGAAGATTCTCGGCGAAATTCAATCTTGCACCTATGAACCATCTTGCACCAGGAAACTTGCCTAGGTCATCAACTACCTTATCGTATCCACGAGAAGCTTTGATCTTCCCAAATTCCCACATGGTCGCCCAAAGATCCGAGATATTTTGAATCGACCATTCATATAATTGGGGATAAGAGTTGATTTCAAGACCGTATTTTTTGTTGACAAGGTCGAAAAACTTCGTCATGTTGGCCTGTCTTATGCGTTCTTCAGAGGGTCGCCAGAGCAATTTTCCCATTGATTTGCTCCCTTCACCTTTTTTGTCAGCGATTGTATGTAAGTTTCAGGTTAGAGCTAAACATATCCAGATTTTTCTCGCGCCGGGACAGATCCCTCTGCTTGCCCTCTAGGCTTCCAACTTTGTCAGTTGGAGCCCAATTTCTATATTCGTCATCATCGTGCCAAGCCAGCAACTCCCTTAATCCTTCATTCAGTGAGTCCATTTTCCCAAACCCTCAAACACGTGCTAGAAGTTGACTTTGTCTACTCCTTTAAGGGTTAGAATTTTCCTTGTCTCTTCGGGACCTGCTATATCCCTGCCCAATTCTTTAGCGATTCGGACCATTTTTGCAACAAGTTCGGCATTGCTTTTGGCTAGGATTCCTCGTTCTATGTAGATGTTATCTTCAAATCCTACACGGACGTTTCCACCCATTATTGCTGCCATAGTCCCAAGATAGAATTCAGCTGGATAACCTACTCCTATAACAGACCACGTGTAATTTTCACGCCCTATCAGTCTGTCAGCGGTATTTTTCAAGTATAATAGATCCTCAGGGGCTCTGCCTATTCCGCCTAAAACTCCCATCACAAATTGTATGTGTACAGGGGCTTTAAGAACCTCTGTTCGCAGAAGAAAGGATACGTTGTAGAGATGCCCCGCGTCATAAACCTCTAGTTCTGGTTTGACGTTGTTCTCCATCATGATTTTGGCGAGATATTCTATATCTTGGAAAGTATTGGGGAAAATAAAACCCTTGCTAGTCCTTGCGTAAGGTTCTTCCCAATCATGCTTAAATTTTTTGATCCTATCGGCTACTACATGTATGCTGAAGTTCATTGAGCCCATGTTAAAGGAAGCCATTTCAGGCTTGAAAGTTGGGATAACTCTCACTCTTTCTTCCACTGGCATTCCAATAGCTCCACCAGTAGTGATGCATATCACTACATTACATCTCTTTTTTATCTTGGTCACTACTTGCCGGAAAACGTTCAAGTCGGAGGTAGGCTTTCCAGTTGTAGGGTCTCTGGCGTGAACATGAACTACGCTGGCCCCTGCCTGACAAGCCCTAACCGCTTCTTCAGCTATTTGCGTGGGAGTTATTGGAAGATAGGAGGTTTGAGATGGAAGAGTACCTCCCCCTGTCAGTGCAGCTGTTATAATCAACTTTTCCATATAGGTGACCTCTATAATACAGGTTAGAGGGGCTATCTAATTTTATTCTTTATTAGTTTTGCTTCAACATGCGCGATTGAAGAAGCGCGCGCATTCCACAGTGCGCCTCGGTCTTGCCGTAAGGAAGCCTTACAAGGATGGCAGGAGATTTTTCTTCAACGTCAGGCTGGTAGATATCGGTCGCTAGCTCCACTCCATCCCGCATTGGAACCCTAACGTTAACGGCAACTTTGACTCTATGGACTGGCTGAGACACTCTGTTATCCTTTGACATCATTCTTTTGACTGCTCGCACGACGTTATGTAACAGATTATTTTTAAGAATTTTTGCGCGTGCATTTGCATAGGTTATTTATATGGGTTTAGAACTGAAACAATGTTCGGAAAGGTGGTTTCGACAATGCCTAAGGTGAAGGTGGATGATATCCAGATTTACTATGAAGTGCACGGTGAGGGCTTCCCTCTGGCAATGATTATGGGGATAAGTGGAAATGTCGATTGGTGGAATCCCCGTATGGTTCAGGAACTTTCAAAGGATTTCAAGGTAGTTATGTTCGACAGCAGGGGAGCCGGACGCACAGACCTGTCCAACAGAGAATACACGATCAAACTGTTTGCTGATGACACAGCGGGTTTGATGGACGCCTTAGGAATTTCTGTGGCCCATGTGTTTGGAGTTTCGATGGGTGGGGCGATAGCTCAGGAGCTGGTGCTTAACCACCCAGAGAAAGTTGAGAAGTTGGTTCTTTGTTCCGCCTCGTGCGGAGGTACGAAGGCGGTTCCAGCATCTGCGGAGGTGTTGGGAAGGTTTGGGGCTAGTAGGAGCGGTTTGTC
>Ga0209636_10002895_pt1 | contig 17511 bp, 14 predicted proteins | sample DeeMarSWOR152_54_FD_187464 | JGI IMG/M metagenome (GOLD analysis project Ga0209636, IMG submission 187464) | Marine sediment microbial communities from White Oak River estuary, North Carolina - WOR-1-52-54 (SPAdes) (version 2) | ecosystem: Environmental > Aquatic > Marine > Intertidal zone >...
AAGGAAGTTTTCGCCCTCGACTTGCATGTGTTAGGCACGCCGCCAGCGTTCGTCCTGAGCCAGGATCAAACCCTCCACTGAATCTTCCTGAAGGGCGGGTCGGTCAACCCAACCCCGATCTTGCTCGTGAACGCCCTATCGAGCGTCCGGAATCATTCGCTTTGCACCCAAGGATCTGGCGGGAAGCGATACCCGCCAGTTGGGCCGAACGCACACGTCACACACCCACAGCTTCAATTGTCAAAAAGCCAGACTAACAGCACGCCCCCGCGGCGCACCGCAAAGAGACTACTGGTAAACGTTTAATTATACATGGCCAAGGCAGGAAAGATCAAGGGGCTCCCCCCCTCCGCACATCCCTGCCCGCCTGCGCCCCAGCGTCCCGCTGAACCCTCCGCCAGGGCGCCCAGCCCGCAAGTCTCATCACGGCAATGAATTACAAGGGGTGAGCGACGGGACTTGAACCCGCGACCTCCAGGGCCACAACCTGGCGCTCTGACCGACTGAGCTACGCCCACCACAAAGGGCCACGCCTCTCAGGCAGTGACCCCAAACCAGCGCGAATCCGCCACCCCTACCAACATCTATCTGTCAATCTACTGCAGCGTTCCACGACTTCAAGCCATTACTCACAGGTCGGCACTCCCTCGCCCGAACCAGCTGCCGCAGCGCCGACCGCGACCCGACAGCGCAGCCCCGTGGTCTTGTGAACGATCTCCGCTCGATAGCCCGAGGGGGAGACGTCACTGAGCGACAGCTCGTAGGTGTCGGGGACGGCTCGATTGAGATACGAGCGGCGGAGCTCCTCCAGGCCGACGTAGCGGCCCCCGATCGCCGCGGCGGTCTCCTCGGCCATCTTCACGTCGCGCAATATCGCTTTCATCTCGGCGGTGAAGCGGGTGCGGAGGTAGGACCGCGGCCCTTCCCCGGCCGTCTCAGATTCGCCACAAGCGCTGAGCATCAAGATCACCAGGATAGCGACCCAACGAGCCGCTGTGGAGTCAGGTTTCATCGCTATGTGCCTCGTGCGTTGCGACAGCTTTCGCGCATCTTAGACGAGTCGCCGGAATCCGGTCAAGGCTTGCGACTTGGACGGCTTGCCCACCGCCTCTACCACGGCTAGCATTCGTCGCTATTGCCGGATTTCGCCTTTTCCGCGGACTGTACATGGCCCTTGAGCTCCGCCAGCCCACTGAGCGAACTGTAGGTCGCGTCCTCACCCTGGTGGTCGTTTCGCTTCTGGCCGCCTTCTTCCGGCTGCTAGGCCCGTTACCGGAGGCGCCCAGCGCTACGGTGCTCCTCGGCTTTCTGCTGCTCGCTGCCTTCGTGGCGGGGGAGCTGGCGCGAGAGATCCGCTTGCCGCGGATCACGGGCTACCTGGTCATCGGCATTCTCTTCGGCCCCCATATCCTGGCCCTGTTACCGCGCCAGACTGTGAGCGACTTTCGGCTGATCAACGATGTCGCTCTCAGTGTGATCGCGCTCCAGGCCGGCGGTGAGCTGCGAATCCACAGCCTGCGTGCGCGCCTGCGGGCCATCGGATCGATCACGGTTTTTCAGATCGTCCTCACCGCCGCAGGAGTCGGAGCAACGGTCTACTTGGGTAGGAGTCTGTTTCCTTTCCTCGCTGGCCAGCCGGGCCGCACCGTCCTGGCCGCCGCCTTGATCTTCGGGCTCGTCGCTGTGGCGAATTCCCCCGCCAGCATCATCGCGGTCGTCACAGAGCTGCGCGCCCGGGGACCGCTTACCGACACCGTGCTCGGTGCCAGCGTCCTCAAGGACGTCACGATCCTACTCCTGGTCTCGGTCGTGATTCCCACCGCTTTGGTCCTGGCTGAACCGACACGCGGATTCGATCTCCACCAGGTCCAGGAGATTAGCCTGGAGATCGTGCTCGCGCTGATGCTCGGAATGGCAGTCGGCTGGCTGATCGGCCTTTACCTGCACCACATCAACCTCCAACCCATACTCTTCGTCCTCGCCGTCGCTTTCGGCGTCGTCGAGTTCTGCCGCGCCCTGGGCCTCGAATCGGAATCCTACATCCTAATGAGCATGGCCGCCGGGTTCGTGGTTCAGAACTTCTCGGTCCAGGGGCCGAGATTCGTCGAGGCGCTCGAGGCCAACTCACTGCCCCTTTATGCGCTGTTCTTCGCCGTAGCGGGCGCCGACCTCGACCTGTCGGTGTTCCCAGGGGTGTGGCGGGCTGGGATGCTGATCATCGCCTTCCGTATCGCTCTCTTCTACTTCAGCACGTACCTCGGCGCGCGCAGCAGTCACGATCTGCCGTGCGTGCAGCGCTACAGCTGGATGGGGTTCATCGCCCAGGCCGGCGTCACCTTGGGGCTCGCCAACATTGTACGTGCCCGGTTCACCGACTGGGGAGAACCCGTCGCCGCCATCATCATCGCCATGATCGCGGTGAACCAGCTGGTCGGCCCTCCCCTGTTCCGCTTCTCGCTCGTACGAACAGGTGAGAGCCACTGACACCAAATCACCCCAGCCCGGACCTGTCCCTCAGGCCGATGCGTAGCTCGGCTCGTTACCAGGTTTCCACTTGATATTGCAGCCTATGCTCGGCTTTTGATCCTCGGCCCCCGGCCTCCCGTCCAGCACCGCCTCGATCGCCGCGCGCAGATCTCTACCGGTCACGGGTATCGCGTTCCCAGGCCGGCTATCGTCCAGCTGGCCACGGTAGACCAGCCGCCGCTCGGCGTCAAAGAGGAAGAAATCCGGGGTACAGGCCGCTCTGTACGCCTTGGCGATCTCCTGGGCTTCATCATGCAAGTAGGGGAACTCCCATCCCTCGCTCGCCGCCAGCTTCTTCATGTTGTCCGGACTGTCCTCGGCGTACCTCTCCACATCGTTGGAGTTGATTGCCACAACGCCCAGGCCTCGCGGCATGAAGTCGGCTGCCAATCGACCGAGCTCACTGCGAACGTGCTGCACGTACGGACAATGATTGCAGATGAACATCACCAGCAATGCTGGCCTCGCCGCAAAGTCGCTCAAGGCTACAGACTCACCGTCGACTGCGTTACTGAGGTTGAAGTCAGGTGCCGGTGTGCCGAGAGGCAACATCGTGGACGGAGTCAAGACCATACTCTTCCTCCCTGGTTGACGGTTGGCGGAGTCTTAAAGATCGCGAGCTCAACCTCGCCGGTGCACCGCTTCCGGCTTCAGCTGCCAGAGAACGCTGACGATGACCCGGCGGCCGTCGAACTTAGCCACCTGCAGGTGGTCAATCCAGTCCTGGCCCCCCAGCTTCACGCTGGCTGCGGTCTCGAAGATATCGAGGATCGTCAGGTCATGCCGGTGCCCCTCCTCCGGGGTTCGTGTCCCGTAGCCGCCCGTGTTCCTTGCATCCATCCCTACAAGTCTAATCTTTCACGCATTCAAGCACTCTCATCAGTCAGGAACTCGGAAGCATCGAGATGCAAACACAGCGACTGACATTCCCCGGTGCCACCGGCGCCAATCTCTCCGCTAGACTGGAGCTCCCGCTTAACGAACGGCCCAACGCCTATGCGCTGTTCGCCGACTGCTTCACGTGCACGAAACAGTACCGAGCAGTGGTCAATATCAGCAGGGCCCTGAGCCAGGCCCGTATCGCTGTGCTCCGCTTCGACTTCACCGGTCTGGGCGAAAGCGAGGGTGAATTCGCCGACACGACGTTCTCTTCCAACGTCGGCGATCTCGTGGCAGCTGCGCAGTACATGGAGCGCGAATGGGAGGCGCCGGCGATCCTGATCGGCCACTCGCTGGGCGGTGCCGCCGTACTCCACGCCGCCCACCACATCCGGGCTTGCAAGGCGGTCGCGACGATCGCGGCGCCGGCATCGCCCGAGCACGTGAAGCGCCACCTGACCAGCTCACTGGAAGAGATCGAGACAAGCGGGGCGGCTGAGGTGCTGCTGGTGGGACGACCGTTCACCATCACGAAGCGGTTCCTGGATGATCTCGGCGCCCAAAAGATGGTCGAGGTCATACGCGGGCTCGGCCGCGCCCTACTGGTCTTTCACTCGCCTGAGGACGCAATCGTGGGGGCGGAGAACGCGGCCCGGATCTATGAAACAGCGGGGGTTCCCAAATCTTTCATCTCCCTGCCGGGAGCCGATCACCTGCTATCACGAACGGAGGACTCGCAGTACGTGGGAGCCATCATCGCGGCCTGGGCTACGCGCTACCTAACCGCTCCTGTTGACGCCGCCCGCGAGCCAGAGGAACCCCGGGCGAGGTGATCACCCTCCAAATGGAGCTGGCGAGTCCTAGCCCCGGATCGCTGCTGCTCTGAACAAAGCGTCGGCAGATTGCAGAATCTTGCCTCTCAGCCGCGCCGGATAACGCGGGCGTTCGTCCAGGAAGTCGCGAACGATCGCCGCAGCGCTCGCGGAGCTGTGCCCGTCCAGAGTCGCGTCCAGCCAGTTCTTCGGGAAGAAGATGTCGCCTGTCGCCTGGATCTCCTCGAGCAATTCGAGGCCCGCAAGGATGTACTTCTCCGAGTGCGGCGCGCGCAGCGGATGGTGGAGATACTGCAGTGCCTCGAGCACCCACGGCTCGTGCTCGCGCCTCTGCGGCTGCTTCAGGCTCTCGAAAAACCGATCTCGCACAGCGGGATCGGCCGACAAGGCCGGCCGAACGAACGCGAATTGCTCACGCCGGTCCGGGTTCTCGATGCGTCTCTCCTGCTCGTCGAGGATCTCCTCCCAACCCGCCACCTCATGGACGGCCAGATCGAGCGCCAGACGGGTGTAGTCGCGCTCTGCGAGCGTCAGGCCCTCGATCTCCGTCTCCTTGCGCCAAATTTTCTCCAGCCGCCGCAGCGCGGCTTGCGTGAGCGCCAGTGAGCGGTACGCGTCGAAGTAAGTTGCCTTGAGGCTCGCCGTGGGCGCTTTCTCCATCAGCCTCCAGAGCAGCGATTCCAACTGGGGAGCACGACGCTCCCGCTCCGCCTCGGGCAGGAGACGCCAGTAGGCGTTCCGCAGATATGCCACAATCCGCTGAACGAGCAGCTCGTCGGTCTCGCTCGCCAGCGCCTCCCTCGCCAGTTCCACGAGCCTGACTGGGGGCAGACGCGCCTCCAACATCGCATCCCACAGGGACAACCAGGCGATGCCGCGGGTCAACGCCGCCGGCAGCGATGGCGTGTGCTCCAGCAAGTAGTCCAGGCTCGCAGGGTCGAGTGCGAACAGCCCGTAACCGAAGCCGCGCCCGTCGGCAAGAACGAGATTCGGGGCAGGCAGCCCCGCGGCATCCACCACCTCGAGCCGCCGATCCTTCAGCTGCACGGCGAAGCTCCGCTGCGTATCCGGATAGACGAGCAAGACCTCCAGCCTCTGATTCCAAAGCCGGTCCCTCCCTCGCGGGTCCGACTGCTCCAGCGTCAGAGATGCGACTCTCCCCCCCTCGTCCAGCGCGAGCCTCGGTGTTATCGTCGGCCGTCCCGGTTCATCCACCCAGACCTGGCTCCAGTTGGATAGATCCTCCTCGCTTAACTTGTCGAGTATCTCGATCAGGTCCGGCCAGGTCGCGTTCCCGAACTGGAATGCGCGCAGGTACTCGCGCACACCATCGCGGAGCCTCTCCTCTCCCATCAGCTCTTCCAGTTGCCTCATGACGATCGGCGCTTTCTGATAGATAATCGCACCATACAGCGTTCCTGCCTCATTCAGGTTGTCCAGTTCCTGGCGGATCGGATTCGCTCCCACCGTCCGGTCAACCTCGTAAGCCGCGGGGTAATGAGCGAGCAGGAAACGCAGCTGATGGTCGATATCTGGGAACGCCGGGTTCACGATCTTCGCCGCCATGAAGTTGGCGAAGACCTCCTTCGTCCAGACATCGTTGAACCAATCCATCGTGACGAGATCGCCGAACCACATGTGAGATGTCTCGTGTGCGATCAGGCTGGCTCGACCCAACTTCTCGTTCTGGGTGGCCGACTCATCGAGTAACAGCCGAGAGGCCCTGTAGAAGATCGCTCCTGCATGCTCCATTCCGCCGTACTGGAACGACGGAATGAGGACGAAGTCGAACTTGCCGAATGGATACTCGATGCCCGTGTAGGCCTCCAGCCAGTCGAGCGCCCCTGCGTGCAGGTCAAAGATCGCAGTCGTATTACGGGCGAGGCTCGTGCTATCCGTCTCTCGGTGATACATCCGCATCACCCGACCACCCCGCTCCGCCTCCACGACCTGGAACTCGCCGGCGGCGAAGGCGAATAGATAGGTGCTAAGCGGCTCGGTCTCGGCGAAGCGGAATACAGCGCGATCCGCGGTCGTTTCATGCGATAGGACCGCACCGTTGGCGACCGCTTGCCAGGAAGCAGGTACGTCCAATGTCAGACTGTAGCGGGCCTTCAGGTTCGGCTGATCGAAGCACGGAAAAGCGAAACGGGCGCGCTCCGGGACGAACAGGGTGTAGAGGAACTCCCGGTTCCGGTTGAGCGAGCCCTCCCCCGCCAGAAACTCGATCTCTACGGCGTTCTCCCCTACCTCCAGATTTGAGGCCGGAACCACGATGTGACCGTTCATTACCTCGTAGGCCACCTCGTTGTCCCTGACCCGCACGGCGATGACACTCTCGTCCGGTTGCTGGAAATCCACCACCAGCGGCCGATCAGCGTCTGTCAGTCGGAAACGGATCGTCGCCCGTCCGGTGATGCGCTGACCAAGTGAATCCGGTATGGTGAACTGCATCGCGTAGCCGACATCAGAGATGATGCGGGCTCGCTCCGAGGCAAGCGTCCACGAGACGCCGGGTACGATCTCGCCGGAACTGGGCTCTCTGCAGCCCGCTGGCATCCCGATCAGCACAGCAAGGACGAAGCAGCGTAGTAGCGCCTTAGGCAAAAACCGCTCGCGCATCGTTATCCTCCGTGATGAATGTGGCAATCTAGCGGCTGGCCGTGCGCGCGGGAAACGGGCCGCAACGACGAGCACGTTTCCTGGAGTGCCCGGCTAGCGAGCAACGGCGTTTGCATCGGACGGCGTAACTGACCGCCTGGCAACGGATTACGCTGATGGCACTCGACGCCGAAACCACGCGCAGGGGCGTGGTGCGCAGCCCAGGCGTAGACTTGCGGAGCAGTCCCATCAGCGAACGGATGAAGAATCGCGTGTACGTCTAGCGCTCAACCCGCCTCGGCTTCACGCCTGCGCGACGCTAGTGTACTGAGGTATGGCGGGCAGACGGATGATGAAGGTGCTCCCCTTGCCCACCTCGCTCCTCACGGAGATGGTTCCCTGATGCCTGGTGACGATGCCATAAGCGATGGAGAGCCCCAGGCCGGTGCCCCCACCGTCCTTCTTCGTGCTGTAGAACGGGTCAAAGATGCGATCGACCTCGTCCACCGGTATTCCGCATCCCGTATCGGAGACGGAGATCTCGACGAACTGATCATCGGTGAAGCGCGTGACGACCGTGAGAGTGCCTTTCTCTTCCATCGCCTGCACGGCATTCACGATGATGTTCATGAACACCTGCTCGAGTTGTGACTTATCGCCCACCACCGCAGGTAGCCCAGCCGTGAAGTCCTTGAGCAGCTTGATATTGAAGAAAAGCGCCTGCTTCTGAAGCAGCCGCAGCGTCTCGTCCAGCGTCGCATTGATGTCGACTTGCTCCGCCCCAGTCTCTGACTGACGGGAGAACTCCAGCAGCCCCTTCACGATCTCGCGACAGCGCTCGCACTGAGCGACCACCTCCTCGAGGTTCTGACGGTTGGGATCGTCTTGCGGTAGATCCTCCAGGGTGAGCGCCGTGAGCGCCAGAATTCCACCCAGAGGATTATTGATCTCGTGCGCCACTCCCGCAGACAGCATCCCCAGTGATGCCAACCTCTCGGACTGAGCAACCCGCGCTTGCATGGCGACGAGCTCTTCAGTCCTCTGCTTCACTTTCTGCTCAAGCGTCTTCCCCCATTCCTCGAGGTCCCCCTTCATCCGCCGCAACGCAGATGCCATGTGGTTGAAAGCGCTTGCCAGCTCGGCGAGTTCATCGTTCGATCGGACTGCTACCTGGGTATCGAGATTGCCACCGGCGACTTCTCGTGAGGCATAGACCAGTTGTCTGATCGGGACCGACAGCCTTCTGGAGATGACATACGACAAGCCCATCACCAGGAACGCGCCTCCCAGAGTGATACCCAGGAAAACAAGACTGGTGTGCCGTTTGAGGTCGAGATACGGCTCTTCCAGGATCCCCACATAGAGAATCCCGATGATTCTGTTGTTTATGTCCCGGATCGGCTCATACGCGCTGATGTACCAGCTGTTCACCACAAAGGCGCGCCTGATCCAACGCTCCCCGTCTCTGACGACACGGTTGTATACCTCCTCGCTCACGCGCGTGCCGACCGCCCGTGTGCCGTCCTCATTCATGACGTTAGTCGAGATCCTGACGTCGTCCTGGAAGATCGTGGCCGTGCCGATATCTCTTCCTTTGTACTGCGCATTCTGGAAGACAGTTTCCTTGATCTTGTCGACGATCTCGTAACGTCGGTTCAGCAGGAGTCCTCCGTAGACAACGCCGACTATGTTGTCCTCATAATCGGTGATCGGCGCGGCAGCCTTCAGCATCATGCCCGCCGTCTGCTGTGTCTCTTCTCTGGGCCGTGCCCCTGGGGTCTCGACCAACTCGCAATACGCTCGGCCAGCGATATGCGGGCACTCCTTTTGGAGAATCTCGGCAGGCACCACGGTTGTCGCTCTGACGGGCTCTCGCCTTTCGAGTACCGCCCTCACAAGTTCGTCATCGGCCTGACTATCGCCAACGACATAGGGATTCGTGACCCGTAGCAGCACGACGCCGTTCGCGTCGGTGACAGTCAGGACGTCCAGTTTCTCTCGGGCCCACGTATTCTCAAGTTCGCCGGCCGCGCGCTCGATGTCTCGGGCCAACACGGCGTTACGCAGGTAGAAACGCACCGCAGTGAACCGGATCACGTCGTGGACATCCCTCAAATAGCCCAGGTAGATCTCCCGAGCGGCGTTGAGGTCCATCTCGACTCTGTTTTGGGCCTCGGCCACAACTCGGTTGCCGATAAGACGGATCCCCACAACACTGAAAATCGCGCTGATGATCACGATGATCAGCAGAAAGCTCACCATGAGCCTGACGGCAATCCGCTTCATGGGGTTGCCCTTACCTGCTCAAGACCTTCCCTGGGCAATCGAAATCACTCCGAGCTTTTTGTCTCCTCTTCTGCGGTTCTCTCCTCCCTGAATGCTGGCAAGCGCACACGAAACGTGGAGCCGACATCCACTTCACTTTCTACCTCGATCCTACCGCCCATCTCCGAGACGATTCTCTTACAGATGGGGAGCCCTAGACCCGTCCCACTGACTTTCTTCTCCCGGTCTTTGATTCTGAAAAACTCGTCGAAGAGAAACTCGTGGTAGTTCTCCGGGATCCCTACGCCAGTATCCTGAACGGACACGACGATCTCTGGGTCTTCCAAGGTGGCTGAGACTGTGACCCGACCTTTGGGCCTGTTGTACTTGATCGCGTTCGCGATCAGGTTGTCGAACAGAACTCCGAGACAGTTCGTGTCGCCGCGCACCAGATAGGCATCCTCGGGCAGCTCCGCACGCAGCGTAACTCCGGTCTCAGCCGCCAGCGTCTCGTAGGTCTCGAGGGTATGCAAGATGATGTCCTTGAGATCCACGTTCACCCGTTCGCGAAACAGACTACCGCTTTCCAGTACCGCCAAAGTCAGCCAGTCATCGATGAGCGACTTCATGTCTTCGGTTCGCTGGAGACAGCGATCAAGCCAGTCGCGCCGCTTTGCGCGAGCCTCCTCTGTATCTCCAAGCTGCCGCAACACATCCAGATACTGATGGACTGCCGCCAGCGGGCGCTTCAGCTCGTGCGATACGAACGAAACAAAGCGGCGCTTCAGTAGCTCGCGCTCCATCTCGTAGCGGCGCGACTCGAGCTTCAACCGCCGACGCTCAAGGCCGCGATTGACGATTATCCGCAGCTCATCGGGCCTGAAGGGCTTGGGCAAGAAGTCGTACGCACCCGCCTTCATAGCGTCGACCGCAGTGCTAATGGTCGCGTATCCCGTGATTACGACTATGATGATCTCGGGGTCGATATCGTGAATTCGCGGGATAACCTCTAACCCGCTCATGCCCGGCATCTTGAGATCGACGATGGCGAGGCTGGGCCTGAGCTTCGCAACCCCCTCCAGCCCCTTCGCGCCGTCCTCGAATGTCTCGACCTCGAACCCGCTCTTGGAGAGGATTTGCCTGCACGACAGGCGCATGGGATACTCGTCATCGATGACGACTATCCTCTCCTGCTCGTACTTTTCCTGCTCAGAGAGCTCATTCATAGCGCCACTCCCCGACCTTGCCTCTCGATAATCCGCGCTTGGGGCCAGCGCTCACACGCTCACTGCACCGCTCTCGATCGGCTACCTGACAATCTCCAAGATGTCCGCGATATCGAGCCGCCTGCTCGACTATCGGCCCCAACAGACCGCTTCAGCTTTGCCCGACCCCAGAGAACTTGGCGCACAGCTGCACCCAAGCCCGCAGCACCACCGCAGGACCCCTCTCACCGTTCAACCGGCTGCGTAAGCTGGTCGATGTACGCCGCCGCCGCGTCGATGGCCTCGTACGAAAGACCGTGCAAGCCCCAGTTGGGCATGACGTTCTCGTGGCCCACGTAGATCGCGTGGCGCAGCGCGGGCACATCGCTGACAAAGGGCCAGTCCGGTGTGAGGAAGGACCCGACCTCGATACCCATCTGCTGCGCGAGCTCACCATTCCCGCCGCCGTCGTAGCCGTGGCACCTGGCGCAGCTATGGTTCCAGACCACCCGGCCCCGCTCCAGCCGCGCCTCCTGACTTTGCCAGGTCAGCGTATCAAACACCGACGCATCGTACTGCGCCTCGGCCAACGCAACCGAGTCGGCGCGTGCCGCGCGCCGACTCGCCTCGAGCTCCTCCTCGCTCTCCCCGCGCGCACAGCCCGCAATCGTGAGGAGCGTGAGACTCACCAACGCGACTGCAACTCTGCTACTCATTCTACCCCCTGCACAGCTATTGACCAAACCTGGTAGCATTAGAAAACACAGCGAGTTCTGTGCCATGAACTCAACCGATCTCCCCGCTCATCCGGCCCCGGATGGCGCGCCTGCCGGGCGACTGTGGACGTCCAGCGTGCTGCTACGTGGAGCGGGACGATGGGCACCCCAAAGCGTGACTTTCCGCCCCATGAAGCTCCGGCTAGGGCTGCTAATCGTTGTAGGTGTTGGGTCATCCTGGTCTGCATCTTGCTATCGATAATGGGTCAGCGTAAGTAGAAGATTGGCAAGAACCCGGGGAGAGATATGCTGCCGAGGCCGGATGCCAAGGAAATCGATCGGAAGGCGCGGATGGCGCTGCCGCACCAGCCGATTCCGAAGCAGGATCCGAGCGAGCGCGTTCATAACTTCAACGAGGTGTACCTGCACTATGACCTGGAAAGCGCGATAGCCGAGGCGAAGCGCTGCATCCAGTGTCCCGGTGCACCCTGTGCCAAGGCTTGTCCCCTTCACAACGACATCCCCTTGGCGCTCTGGCAGCTGGAGCACGGCCTCCTCGAGGAGGCCGCCGCTGTTTTCCGCGAGACCAGCACGATGTCCGAGGTCTGCGGGCGCGTCTGTCCGCAGGTGATCCAGTGTGAGGGTGCATGCATCTACGTCAAGAAGGGCAAGCCAGCAGTGGCCATCGGCCGACTGGAGGCTTTTGTTGCTGACTACCAAGCGGCTCACAGCGGTCGTGATACGACGACCGCCGCAGCCACCGGCCATCGGGCGGCGGTCGTCGGGGCCGGACCTGCGGGCCTCACAGTCGCGCAGCTGCTTGCCAAGCGAGGCCATTCCGTGACGGTCCTCGATGCCTGGCCCAGCGGCGGCGGCATCCTGCGCTATGGGATCCCCCAGTTCAAAATGAGCCACAAGGTGGTCGAGGAACTGGTGGAATACACTAAGAAGCTCGGCGTCGAATTCGTCTATGACACCAAGGTCGGCGATGACCTGACTGTCGATGACCTGTTCAAGCAAGGCTACGAAGCCGTCTTCCTCGGCGTCGGTGCAGGTGTTGCTGCCGACCCGAAGATTACGGGTTCGGGCCTGAAAGGGATGTACAACGCGACGCCGTTCCTCATTCGCGCTAACGTGCCCGATGAGCTGCGGCCCCCAGAGCTGAAGGACCGGCCCGAGATCGGCAACCGTGTTGTCGTTATCGGTGGCGGCGACACTGCCATCGACTGTCTTCGTACCTCGGTACGCCTGGGTGCCAAGGAAGTCACCTGTGTGTATCGCCGGACGGAAGCAGAGATGCCAGGAAACGAGAAGGACCGTGCGCTGGCTAAAGAAGAGGGGGTCAAGTTCGAATGGCTGACGCAGCCTATCCGCTTCATTGGCGACGACAAGGGGAACGTCAGCGCGATGGAGTGCAGACGCATGGAGCTCGGCGAGCCTGACGAGTCCGGACGGCGTCGGCCGGTACCCATCGAGGGCTCGGAGTTCACGATGCCAGTGGACACGGTGATACTGGCGCTGGGTTACTGGCCGGATCCGCTGATGGGCGAGACCACGCCGGGCCTGGATACGCACGATTGGGGCCTCATTTCGGTGGACGAGGAAACCGGGTGCACTTCACGTGAAGGCGTATACGCTGGCGGTGACAACGTGGTGGGACCCAGCCTCGTGGTGACGGCGGTCGCGCACGGTCGCCGAGCCGCAGACGCCATGCACGAGTACTTGATCCAGCGAGAGTAGCTGCCCTCGAGTCCGACCGTCTGAATCTGGCTCTTGCTACCTGAGGGACCGAACGCAGAGGCCAGTGCTGCACTCTAGCGCTGGCCCTTTCTCATTGGCTCATCCGGCCAAGTCCTCAGCCTGACGCGCGTTGTTCGGTCAGGGGCACTGGAAGGCTCATCGACTTCGTCGCGCGGTGGCGGCCCGAGTCGGCTCAGATGCGCTTCGCGCGCACGGGCTCGAGCGGCAGGTCCGCCACGACAAGCGTACCGCGGCCCGGTGTGCTGTCGATGGTAACGCGACCCCCGTGCTGTTCGGCAACGGCTTTCACGATGGCAAGCCCCAGCCCCGTACCCTCGGCCGAGATCTCGCGCGCGTTGGGAGCTCGGTAGAACTCATCAAACACGCGCGGCAGGTCTTCCGGAGGAATGCCGATGCCGGTATCCTCGACCTCCAGGCGCAGACCCCCCTCGCCTCGTGCGAGCCTCACGTCGACCTGACCCCCACCGGGTGTGTAGCGGATGGCATTGCCCAGCAAGTTGCGAACCAGCTGCCTGAGCCCATCCGGGTCGGCCCTGAAGGTGCCGAGCCTGCGAGGAATGCTGGAGCGAAGAATCACGCCGGCACGCTCCGCCGACTCCGAGAGCTGCCTCACAACCTCTGTAACCAGCTCGGCTGGGTCCACCGCCATCATCTCGACTTCAAGGGGTGCCTCGCGTGCCCGCGAGAGCATGAGCAGTTCCAGCGTGACCTGAGCCACCTCGCCGGCCCGTCGCTCGGCGCGCTCCACCAGCTCGCGTAGACTCTCCGATATATCGCCGGCCAGCTCCTCAAGCACCACTTTGAGTTCCGTCTGAATCGTACCCACCGGGCCGCGTAGCTCGTGCGCGACCTTACGCATGTACTGAGACTTCGCCCGCTCGCTCTCGCTCGCTCGCTGGTAAGCAGTCTCGAAGAGCCTTGCCTTTTCCGCGAGTCTCCACAGATGACCGGCGACCGCGCTCCCCAAGTAGGCTGACAGGTACAGGGTACTGGCCAGGACGAACAGTTCCACCCCAACCACCCTCGGGTCACGGTACGCACCGGCTTGCAGCGCCTCGTGGAGCGGGTAGTGTGGCAGGATGCCGAGGAGTTCGCCCAGAGCCACAGCCGAGACCAGAACCAGACCGAGCGTAGCGTAGAAGAAGGTCGCCGGGCGCGAGAGCAAAATGCTGGCGACGATCACGTGGAACACGAAGAACAAGATGAAGGGGTTCTCGATACCGCCGGAGAAGTGGAGCAATAACGCAAGGAACAGCAGGTCGATGGCAATCTGCACGCTGGCAAGGAGCGCTGCCCTGAACGCTTCAGCTGGCGGTGCGAAGTCTGCTGTAGACTCGGCCAGCAGCAGGCGCGTGACTCGCCCAGGTGCCCGGACTGCTCTATCGCGCTGCCCGTGCCGCAGTCGCCTGAAGACGAGTGTGAGGATGAGATTGTAGGCGGCGAGCGCCGCAATCGTCAGGTAGAGGGGCTGCAGCGCCAGCTGCAGTGAAAAGACCCGCCGGGAGATCTCGAGGAAACAGACCACACCCACGACTGCCAGCCAGCGCAACCGAATGAGCCAGCCGACACGGGCCACGAGCTCCTCGGCGACGGCAGGCAACTCGCCCAGCCTAAGCGATCCCCCGGTTCTTGGCATTGCCAGCGCTTCACGGCTACCGCTCGTCACCGCGCGCAAGCCCCAGCTGCCGCTGCACCTCCCGCACAAGCTCCGCGGGATCCACTGGTTTGTCAATGAAGCCCTGGACCGGCAGGAACTCTCCAGCCTTGTAAGTGCCGTCGGCCGACTCGGGGTAAAAGCGCAGCTCAGTCCTCTGATGGATCGCGCTGATCACGATGATCGGCACGGTGCGGAAATACTCGTCCTCGCGCAGGCGAAGCGTCCACACGAAATGGAACCCTTCGGTTGCGTTGGGCATCATAACGTCGAGCACGATCAAGTCTGGCCTCTCTGCCTCGGCCCTCGCCAGTCCCCCCGGTGCGTCATGCGCCGCCACAACCTCGAAACCGTGCTTCTTCAGCACGATCTGCAGCGCTGCCACCAGGTCCTTATCGTCCTCGACGATGAGGATCTTACGCTGCACGCTCACGGTCCTGCCTCGCTCTGGCGTGGGCTCGCCTGCGCCAGTTCCTCAAGTGTTTCCTGTCGCATCACTTCCCCAGCAACCTTCTTGGGCGCCAGCCCCAGCGCCACGGCCACACCGTAAAGTATCGCTTCCGGCCGCGGCGGGCAGCCGGGCACGTAGTAGTCGACCGGCAGCACCTTGTCCACCCCGCCCAGGACGTTGTAGCTGTCGAACCAGCACCCTCCCCCGGTCGCACACGAGCCGATCGCAAAGACAAGCTTGGGCGCCGGTACTGCATCGTAGAGACGACGCAGCGCCGGCGCCACCTGGCGCGTCACCGGGCCGCAGACCAGCAGCACATCGGCATGTCTGGGCGAACCGACCAGTTTGATCCCGAAGCGTTCGGCATCGTAGTAGGGCGTCAGGACATTGATCACCTCGATGTCGCAGCCGTTACACGCACCGCAGTTTGCGTGGTAGACCCACAACGCTTTGGGAAACGCTTTCTTGCACAGTCGTCTAAGCATTGCTGGCCTCACCTCCCGATCAATGCCAGCACCCGTGCCGCGCCGTCCACGAGCGGGAAGACCACCTGGGGGTAAAGCCCGAGGAGGAGACTGACACCTGCCAGAATCACCATCGGCCCCCACATCACCAGGGGTACCTCGCGCACTTCCACCGTAGCCGCCACAGCGCGCGGGGCGCCCCAGAACACTACCGATGCCGCTCGTACCAGTACAGCCAACGTAAGGAGACTGGCGAGCACGGCGATAGCTGCAGCCCACCACAGGCCGGCCTGAGCTAAGGCAAGGTAGATCGTCAGCTTGCTCATGAAGCCGGACAGCGGCGGCAGACCGGCGATCGTCAGCGCTCCCACGACAAAGCACACGCCCGTCACCGGCATCTTGCTCGCCAGACCACCCAGATCGCTCATCCGGCGCGCCCCGGTGGCATAGACCACCGCGCCCGCGCACATGAACAGCAGTCCCTTGGCGACGGCGTGGTTGACCAGGTGGAACAGACCACCGTAGCAGCCCAGGTAGGTCCCCAGCCCGACGCCGACAACGACATAGCCGATCTGACTGACCGACGAGTAGGCGAGCAGCCGCTTCAAGTCGTCCTGTGTGAGGGCAACTACGATCCCCAGGACCATCGTGAAGCTACCCAACGCCACCGCAAAGACGGTCAGCTGCGGCCAGCTTGGGAAGAAGATGCTGGCGGTGCGCGCAAGGGCGTACACCGCCATCTTGATCATCACGCCCGAGAGCAGAACCGAGATCGGTGTCGGCGCCTCCGCGTGGGCATCCGGCAGCCAAGGGTGGAACGGTGCGATGCCGGCCTTGGTGCCGAAGCCGACCACAAGAAGCGCCACGGTGAGCAGTGCGGTCCCGGCGGGGAACAAGTGCGCTACCTGCCGCACGTCGCTGATATGCAGCGCCTGGCCGCCAGCGAGTTCACCCGTGGCCGCCGCTTGTGCATAAAGCAAAACACAGCCGAACAGCGCGAACGTGATGCCGATTGTCAGCAGCATCAGGTACTTATAGCCGGCTTCCAGGGCGCGCCGGTCCCAATAGAACGCGACCAGAAGCCCCGAGGCCAGCGTCGTCGCCTCGACCGCCACCCAGAGCATGATGATGTTGTTGGTGACACACCCCCACACCATCGTGGCCAGGAACCAGAGCAACAGGCTGTAGAACACGCGCAGGCGGCGCTGCACAACCTCGATCCCGACCCGAGCGAGCAGCTCGGCGCGCTGCAGGTAGCGCAGCGAGTACAGACAGGCCAGAAATCCGACACCGCCGATCACCACCACCAGCAGCGCACTCAGCGTGTCCACGCGCAGCTCGTTACCCCAGCCCGTCACGACAGCGCCGCCCACCGTGACCGCGGTCAACCACGCGCCCGCCACGAACGTGAACGCGGAGGCAAGCACCGAGGTTGCCTGCCAGAACCAGCGCGGCCCGCGCCAAGCCAGTAGCACGACCGCCCCGGCCACGAACGGGACAAGAAACGCTGCCGCCGGCCACGCGGACGACACGGTCAGCAGTCCCGGCGAGGGAGCCTGTAGGCTCAAGACCTCTTGGCTCACAGCCCCGTAGGCGAGCATCACCACTGCAGCTCCTGCAGCTTGAAGGTATCGGTCGTCCCGAACTCCTGCCGAAGGCCGTTGATCACATACAGGAGCAGGTAGACCGTGACGACCACCTCGGTGGCGACCCCAAACAGAGCGGTCTCAGGCAACTCGGGAGCAAGGCTGACAAGGCTGAGGTGCACACCGTTCTCGAGCAAGCAGAGCCCGATCACCGTCTTGACCGCGTCGCGCCGGGTCAGCACGCAGTAGAGGCCGAGGGCGAACACGGTCGAAGCCACCGCCAGGTTGGTGCGGAGCACCTCCTGCTGCGCCAGCGCCGTTGTCGGCACGAGCAGCCCGAACTGACTGTGAGTCAGGCGGTAGAAGCCGATCATCAGTGCTGCGGCCACCACGACCGAAGGTCCGAAGCCGATGAGCGGCTTCTCTTCCCTCGCATCTCTTCCTCCCATGTAGTGGAAGAGGAACCACGGCGTGAGGATCGCCTTCGTCAGCAGGGCCACCGCAGCCCACCAGTAGAGCGCCGGGTTGAGGGCGGCGAAGCTGAGAAGCAGAGCCACCAGGATCAACGCC
>Ga0209636_10002896_pt1 | contig 17507 bp, 15 predicted proteins | sample DeeMarSWOR152_54_FD_187464 | JGI IMG/M metagenome (GOLD analysis project Ga0209636, IMG submission 187464) | Marine sediment microbial communities from White Oak River estuary, North Carolina - WOR-1-52-54 (SPAdes) (version 2) | ecosystem: Environmental > Aquatic > Marine > Intertidal zone >...
CGATGTTGATCCTCCTCCTCCTCCTCTAGGAACGGTTGTAGTCGTGGTTGTCGTGGTTGTTGGAATATATTCTTGAACTTTAATTTCATGTTCAGAATCAAGATAAATTGAAAAAGAAGGCAAAGTCCCAGATGCATCAGTAGTTAATGTATCAACCAATACAGAGTTGTTGTAAATATTATAATTTGTGTTTGCTTTCAGCCCAGAAACATTATAATATGCGACTGACGAGGGATCAACCCACCAAAAATTTGTGTAGGTAGTATCACCATTTAAGAATTGACCTATATGCATTGCCAACATGATAGGAGTATTGTATTGGTTTGGAAATAGAGAATGTGTCAAATTCAATTTAAAGCTCGTATTGTATTCGATGTCGTTCTTCCACCCATGTTCATCCCACCAGAAATCTATGAATTTGTTTGTGATATCATCCTTCAACCTGTAATGCCTTTTAATCTGGGACTCATTGAATTCCAACTCCAAATCTTCCGACAGATCATATTCCTGCTCCACACCCTGCAAGCTTGCCCCTTTGCCAACATCATTCTCTTCATCTCCATCAACCCTTATATCTTTGACAAGCCAACCAAAGAACATGTCGTTTATGTCATTACCCGTATTCTTTAAGCCAATAGAGACATTGATCCTATCATACCCGTCAGCGAGGTAGTATCTGACTCTAAAAGTAGCTGAATAACCACCCTCTGAATATGTTGCTGTTCCGTTCAACTCGACAAAAGTGTGGTTTTCGTCTGTTCTGTTAACCCAATTCCAATTCATACCATCAGAACATCTTCTCTGCCATCCTGAAGGTATTTTGATCCACAAACACCACAGATTGTGTGACCAATAATCTTGATAATGGTTGGTGATTTGCATTCCACTATCGTTGATATAGTAGTTGTTATAATCGTTCCATACGTGAAACACATTACCCATTCTCTCTATGTGAGTCGAGGCAGATGCAGAATCATTCCATTGCATCAATGACTGAGACCATGTTGTTAATTTTTTTGTTATTGTTGTTGCAGAAGTAGAAACATTTGTTTTCAACCAAAGATTACCTGTAGCTTCATTGTTGTAATTAAACCAAGAAGTTGTATCATCGAATCTTATTGTTCTTGGATCAGTAAAGTTTGTGTTGGTAAAGTTATTGCTCATGAGTGCACCTTCTAACCTATAATCATAAGTATTATCATGAATAGAACCTCCTGTGATGGTATTGTAGTCTGAATAGAAACCCTCATCAACGTAATCAAACCAAATACCATAACTGCAGTTGTATATTGTATTGTTTATAAAAATGTTGTAATCTGATTCTTCAATTTCAATTCCGTTACCATCTCTTACCGTGTTATTTATGAATGTGTTATTATTAGCTCCTAGAGGACTTTGATACTGTAGATAAATAGTACTAACAGTATTGTTCTCTATTCTATTGTTATTAGACCGTTTCAAAACGATATCCTGCGTATGACCAGTTACATTGTTATTAGTTATATTGTTGTAATTAGCATTATCAATTAAACTAATACCAGAAGAACCACCAGCACCGATTATCGTATTATTATTCACAGTATTGTTTTCCCCACCGTCAATATAGATTTGATAATTACCGGTATTCTCCATATAGTTGTTTTCTATGTAGGTGTAATCACTTTCAAGGTTAATGCCATTATCATTATCTTCAAACGTATTATTCGTTATGTTAGCATTAGAACCACCACTTGAGTCAATCGCAATTAATGCATTCGAATAAAAAATGTTATTGATTATTTTTGTTTTCTCGGAATCAATATCACGAATTCCAACACTGAAATCAGATATGTTACAGTTCTTAATTACGAGGTTCAAAATTCTATTTTGACTAAACGCTAATAAATAAACACCATACCTAGTGGAAGAGTCAGTTCCATCCAAATTATGTCCTAAACAATCCAAAGTGGAATTCTCAACACGAATATTGTAAATCTCAATTGCCCCATTACCAGAACCAGGATCAACGTTATAAAAGTCCTTAGCCAAACAATAATAAGTATTGTTCTGATCAATTGTGTAAGGAACACTCTGTATACCAACATCACAGTATTGGGGAACAGTAACAAAACTAGAATCAGAAACATTCCAGTTATCAGAAGTATCATTAGCATATACTTTCCATCTTATCGTACAACCAACAGTATCATTTATAACGTAAGTCTCATTACTCCAACTTTCATTGATAGGAGCGCCAGGAAAGCTATATTCTGTTACATTACTAAAACTACCAGTGCAATTATCCAGACTAAAGATATAACTGCTCAAATTGACATTATCAGTCCATCTCAGTCTGAATTCTACTGGTGTTCCTGCTATAGTGGTATTGGTTGAGTTGTCGAAATATTGTGGTGTGGCTTGGATGGGAGATGTAAGTATGAGTAAGAAAAAAACCATTCCCAAGAATAAAATCAAAAATTTTCTCATATTCTCTCTTGTCATTCTTCTCCCGCCCCCTTCTCTACAACCCAGAGGTTCATCCTTCCGACTCTAAATCCAGAAATTTTTCCTTTAGATTTAAGAATTTGACAATATTTTTGGACAGAATGCCATTCTCTATCTATTTTCTGAGCGATTTCATCTGTAGAAACTGGCCTATCAAACTGGTTTAAAACGCTAATGATATCTTCATCTATATTAATACTTCTCAATTGACTCTTACCATTTAATATTTACGATTAATCGTAAATAAACCTTTCATCAAATTTCAATATCGACAAAAACTTCTCAGTAAGGGGATTTAATCTGTTAACCCACCTATTTATTTTGCAGGATACTTTTGAATTATCTCTCCCCTTTCCCCTGTGTTATCTGAAATCAGGATTTGTAGTGTGTATATTTTTCCACTTATCAGACAAGGGTGAAAATCTATACTCCAAGTCCCAGAGAAAGATGTTGTGTTCATGTAATCTGTATCTAAAACAGAAACTCTTACATTACCAGAAGTGCTTGGTTCCCCGGAATCAACATCCACTGAATATCCAGAAAGTGAAATGTTTTGTGTAGTACAATCCAAACCTGCTGTACTGGGGTTGTCGTTATCTAACTTGAGTTGAGTGTACCCAATCTTTTCGTTATCGTCTATTATGTACGTCAAATACAGCACATCATCAGTACTCATATTAAAGTCTACAGACCATTCACCATTCGTGAATGCAGTTGGATTGATTTTATTCTCAGGATTTTCAACTGGTATGACTGTCACATTCCCATTAACTCTCTCACCCGTATAATAGTATAAGGCTATTCCGTTACTATACATCATTTCAGGTACAGGTGGTAATCCTATTCGTACGATTGCATCATCTGTATCGTTCTCACTGGCAACAGAAGAGGAGAAGTTGGCATCTATCTTCCATGCAGAATCAATAGCACCAGTTGCATTTACAGTCCAGTTCAACTGGCAAATATCCCCTTCGTTCATGTTTCCACAAGAAGCTGGTTGTGAACTATATTCAGTTAAATTGGCGGATATGTAAGTGTCATAGAGATCGAATTCTGTCCAAGGAGAACCAGTTTCCCATCTTCCAGAAGCTATTCTGAATATAATTCTAGCATTCCCATTTGAATCAAAATAAGATGAATTTAAACTTAAATTTTTTGTTTCTATGATTGCCCAACCGCCATCACTTTCATCTACATTTAATAATCTATCCCATACACTGTTTGTCCAATTCCAAGCGTAAATAAACAAATCACAATCTGCACCCGCTGCACCACAATCAAACAAGAGCTTTGATGTGTAAAACAAAATTCCATTATTTGTATCGGCTGGAAAAACCCAATAATAAATTTCACTTTCCAATACACTGGTATAATCACTAGTACTCTGTGCAAAGAAATTAGCAAAAGTAGAAGTATCATTTAATCCATCATCATAAGCATATTCAGGATTATCTGGTTCTGTATGAGAACCGTCTTGTGCATTATCGTATGGATGTGCATCTTTTGAGATAATATAAAACGGCGTAGCTCCTTTTGTTGAGTTTATTGGAATCATCGTTTCCCCTGTACTATTATACCTGACATTTCCATTTACAAGACCACAATCGTCCTCTCTACAAGTAACGGTAGCATTAACCCAATAAGTCTGGTTCTGAGTCCAAGAACAAGGTGAAGATTCAGTGCATGTTGCAGGGTCAGGAGTTGAGAGGCTGACTTCTAGATAAGGAGCAAGAAAATCATACATTATATTGTAAGGAGAAGTCCCATTTCTCCAAATAAACTCTATTCTACCATTATTGTAATTCCACTTTGTATTAACAAAATCATTGTCTAGGTCATCGGTTGTTACGTATTGAACGGTTTGCCAGGCAGTTCCATTATATTTCCTGTAAACTATGTTAAAATTGTTGCCATACGACTGGTCTTGCTCCCAAAAAACCACAGGATTTCCATTAATATCAACAGTAACTGAAGGGTAGTTTGCATCATACGCTGAAGCACCCAATTGATCTATTCTGTAAGGTTCCGTCCAATTTGTTCCTCCATCAGTAGAATTGGAAAAATACATCTCATGACTACTACCGACAAGTTCACCATAGGAAATATAGATATATTGTGGGTTGCTTGAGTTGTAGTCTATTGAAACGGATCTAATTTGATTAGAAGTACTAGACTTTACTGTTCTCGCTGGTGACCAACTTGTTCCTGCATTTGTAGAATTTTTAAAATAAACAGTGTAAGTGCTGTCTACACTTAAATCACACGTCGATTCAGGATTGGGGTCATCATCTCTATACTCATATTTTACTGTTACGTATATATCATCACCTGCCCCCCCAGAACCACTCACAACCATAGAAGAGGAACGATAAAATATACCATCGCAAATAGGGTAATCAAGATAATTCCCATCAAATAACGTTGTTATAGGACCCCACGTATCTCCACCATCAGTAGAATTCATAAACATACTGTCATAAGAATCATTCTCAAAAACAAGGTAAATTCTACTTCCTCTTCTCTCTACCTGGGCACTGGGCCCGAGAGCAACAGCAGGGGTCGTTCCGCTCCAAGTCACTCCATTATCTGTTGAGATGTTGACACATAATTTTTTAACTGGAGGCCCCCTATCTATATAAGCGATAGTGATATTATTGCCGTTGCATGATATAGATGGAAAATTAAAATCAGATCCATATCCGATATCCCTTGTGTTCCATGTCACTCCATCATCAGTGGAGTTTGCGTATCTTATATAATTTCCGGTTCTTGCCCATACAGCATGTAAGTTCCCTTGCCCATCCCTACAGATACTTCTCATATTTGGGTTGAAAGGATCAACATTTGTTGTACCTAGTATCGTAGAAGCTTCAACTTGCGGGAGATAAAGAAAACAAAAACCAAGAGTTATTAAAATGAAGATGAATGAAGTCCATATTTTCATGCCAATCTATGATAATTTAGGTTTTATCTCAGTTAAGTTTTTCTCTATTAAATCTTTCACTGACGCGTCTGTCTTAATTCCCTTGTTTGAAAAATGAGTTCTTCCCACTTTGTAACCTCTGTCCTCCAATCTTTCGATTATCGCTCTGAATTTCGGTATCTCCATTTCATGCTTTTGGCAAAGTTTATGAACGTCATAATACAAGGGGATTGATTCGTTTTTCAGGAGATTAAGCAACTTCTCTATCTTATCCTTGGTTTTCAGCCAATCAAGGTTGGATAATTTTTTCTGACATTTCTGAATGAATTTTATATCTTCTATATCGCCCAACCACACCTTCCCTATAGTCTGACTCCCAGACCCACAAAACCCACATTTTGTTACTGGTTTTTTATCAACTTTTCTCCATAAACACTTTGGACAGTAATTAACGTAGCGAAAATTCTTATCGATTGTTTTATTCACTTTAACCTTTCCTTTTTCAACTCGGCCCCAAACTCTGTAGTAATGTTCAGAAGAGTAACTGAGTAATGGCTTAAACGTGAGTGACCACTTAGAGAACGACAAAACTATACTCGTAATCAATACCCTTAAGCCCAATTCTTTGAAGAAGTCGGTCTTGAAACTTTTAACTCCATATCTTCTCATACATGTCATTGGGTTAGTTCCTGCCAGAGGAGCAGTATCTGTGGCAGTAAAAGCGACTAAACCCTTTCTTTTTACAGATCTGGCACAAGAATCAAAATAGTAACAAGGACTCCCAAATGGATCTATATCGATATAGTTAAAGATTCCTCTGTTTGATGATAATAACTGGTTCGCATCTTGGTTAATTATTTTAACCTTCTGTTTGACATTATTTAACTCAATATTCTTCTTTAGAAAGGGTCTAACATCTTCACTCACATCGTTTAACCAGACTTTAATATTGCATTCTTTCGCGATTCTTATCCCTCTTGCACCTATTCCAGATAGAGCGTCACATACGACCCAATTTCTGGCATCTAATGTTTTGAGAATTAACACAGTCAAGTCTCTGGCCAATTCCATCTTTGGGTTAAAAAAATGTTTTTTCTTTTGGTAGTCTTTCGGTATTTTAAGCCTGACTAAACCTTCTTTAACGATCATAATAAGATATAATCAACTATAATACTTCAACTTTTGTTGTAATAGCCTGACCTGGTAAGTTCTTCTCAAACTTAGCTCTCACAACGCCTTTATTCCCATGTAATGCAATTATTTCTCCTTTTATCTCTTTCCCGGAGGGTGATTTCCAAACAAGTTTTTTTCTCAAGAACTCTTTCGCTTTTTCTCTAGAGTTGACATTATCCAATTCTATTAACATCTGGTTGACATTCTGTGTGTGTCTCCCCCTTCTGTAACCCAATATTGTGCCTTGCATAGAAATCGTTATTTCTTCTTTTTCTTTTCCTTCTTCTTCAATACTTTCGCCAAATCTCTTATCAAATTCCTAACATACTCTCTCATTTTGTAAACATCCTTGTCGGCAATCTTGTCTAAAGCCTTTTTCTCTGCTAAACCTTTCATCTCTTCTATTCTCTTCCAGATATCCCAATAATAACCCTCGACAAGTTTTTTATCGACAAATTCTTTCTTGAACGCGTTTGGTATTTCTTCTGTTTTCTTCGGTAACTTATGCAGGGTCTTTAATGCGGCAATCGCAGCCTTGTACATGACTTCGTGAGTCCTTTCAAGGACTTTCTCTTTCTTCCTGAATTCCAAGACTGATAACAACTGAAACATTTTTTCTATGAATTTATCAGCTTTATCTATCCACTCATCGACAAAAGCCCCAGTAACATCCATCAATTCTTTATGCTCTATTTTCTTCCTTATTCCAATAATTTCTTTAAGCCAGTCAGCATACTTTTGCTCGAGAATACCAGGATCAACAAGATACTTCTTCACTTCACCATAGGCCTTGTTTGGAACAGGCGGCTCTAAACCCATGAACATTAGAACGGCTTGAGCTGTGTTGAGCATCGCATAATAACAATCTTCTGCTAACATCAACAACTTAACAGTCTTTGCTCTCATGAGTTTCTTTGGTGCTCCGTCCATGTAGCTCTCGATAGCTTCACGGGTTGCAGGAATCTTTCCCATGTCTAACAATCTTTTGATGGGCATGAAAAAACCAGCATCGTAAACAGCCTTTCCCTCTTTAATGAAGTTGTAGATAATAGGATGACAGACTCTGGCATAATCCCAGAACTCTGTGAGAGTGTAGGAAGGTTGAATCGATATGTCCTTGTTTATTTCAGACGCCATCTTCTCGATTGTGTCATCGATCTCATTCTTCTGCCCTGGAGTTATAGGTTTCACAGTATCATCAATGACGATGAAAACATCAACATCAGACTTAGACTTGAACTCACCTCTGGCAACAGAACCCATCATTATCACACACTTGACTATGTCACTGTATTTAGCGAGAATTTTATCCTTTAATTTCTTGACATCTTTTTTTATTTGCGTCTTCGTCTTTCCTTTCTTTTTTTTCATCTCAATCACAAAAGTAAATCTGATTTAGTCAAATCCTCGGGTAAAAGTTTTTTCATCCTATTGATAATTTCAGAAGCCAATTTCATGGCCTTATTCAAATGCTCAGATCCAACCTTTTTTATTCTTTTATGTTCGATGTCCTTCCAGAGTTTGTCCAGTTCTTCAAACTTCTTGATATAATCTGGTTCGAGCTTTTTTTCTTTAATGAGTTTTTTTAATTCCTCTGGCATGTGTTTTTGGTCTGGAGTTGTTTTGTAATAGTACATTATCACGGACTGACATGCATCAGTGGCAGCATACCTTAAATCGAATATCATCGACTTGATCCCTAATTCCACTTTTTTCAGGTGTGCCTCGGCCGACCTGGCTTTAATCCCGACGGTTTCTTCACTCGGAGGAAGAAGGCCTGCCTTAAGCATTCTTTGCACCGGTTTTATAAAACCTGTGTCGTAAATAACCAAACCTCCTCTCAGAAAATTGAACAGTTCTGGAGAACCTTTTTTCATCCATCCCCAGAATTCAGTCAAGCCTGTTGTTTGGACGTGTATGTCTTTCATCTGCGTGGAAACGAGTTGAAGTTGTGCTCGAACTCTCTCTAAATCCTCAGAACCCTTAGTAGCAGTATCGTCGAGAATAACCCATAAATCCGCATCAGACGTCTTTTTCATATCCCCTCTAGCAGCAGAACCGAATATCAAGACTGATTTGATTAAATCTCCATAAGATTTTCTAATCTGGTTCGTAAAATTTATGATTTTTGTGTAAATCTCGCCTTTAGGTATTTCTTGTTTTTTAGCATCCTTCCCCTTGAAAGTTAATGGTTTTTTCAACTCTTTTGACAGTTCTTCCTCAAATTTCATACGTATATACCTTGACCTATCAATTTATAAATTTTACTACTCTTGAAGAGTGAATGTTTTTTCTATATTCTGATTATTCTAAATTAACGTCTGCAGAGAAGATAAACTTTTAGGTTTATTCTAACTCACTGTAAAATCTTGTAAACTTTATCGCCTTCTCTTACTCGATCATCGACTTTCATGCCTATTGAATCCCCTTTCTTAGCCTCTTTTATGTTCTTATGCTCTATCTGCATGGATTTTATTTTCTGCTTAAAATTAGTGCTTGCCCCCTCTATGGATATCTCGTCCCCGACCGAAAATTTACCCGATACTTCTATGACTGCGACCCCTATTTTAGTAAAGTAATGACTAACTTTCCCAACAAGCTTTTTTTCTTCAGCCATGAATAATGTTATGAATGAAAAGATTATAAAAGCTTTACGTCGGGTCTTATTTCTAACCAATTTTATAATATTAAAACCTAAATTATAATGGTTGCGACTTTAAATCCCTCCTTTTCAAAAAACCTGAAATAACCCTAAAAACCCCGTTTTAAACCGGATTTAAATACATTAGATTTTAAAAAATTTGTATGAGATTGAGAACATGGTTCAAGCGAGAAAAGGAATTCTCACATGATTTTGAATCAATCCAAGAGTGGTTTTATGTGCGGGATCATTGGCTATGTCGGGAATAGAAAAGCTTCTCCTATACTCTTAGAATCGATAAAAAAATTGGAGTATCGTGGGTACGACTCAATAGGCATGTGTACGATCGGTTCTAATCTCAACATCTTGAAAGGAGCAGGTAGAATAGACGATGTGGATAATAGACTAAACTTTACATCTTTACCTGGTACCATAGGAATATCACACACTCGTTGGGCAACGCATGGTGGAGTGACAGATTATAATGCCCATCCTCAAACTGATTGTTCAGGAAAAATAGCTGTAGTTCACAACGGCATAATCGAGAATTATTCTGAACTTAAAAAAGAACTGATCAAGAAAGGACACAAGTTTAGTTCTGAGACTGATACTGAAGTTATCCCACATCTTATTGAGGATTGCATCAATACAGGTAGTGACTTCAGAGAAGCTGTGATTAAAGCATCAAATAGATTGGATGGTCTTTTTGCATTCATATTAATTGATGAGAATGATAGTGGAAGGATTATAGCAACCAAGAACAAGTGTCCTTTAGTCTTGGGTATTGGGTCGAACGAAAATTTTGTTGGGTCAGATGTCGTTTCTTTCCTAAACCATACCAATAAAGTTGTTTTTTTGGATGATGGGGAAACTGTAGAGATAACTAAAAACGATTTCAAAGTTTTTGATAAAGAGGGCAAACCGAAAAACAAGAAGATTGATACTATTAAGTGGAGTCCTGAACAGGCTAAAAAATCAGGATATAAACATTTCATGATCAAAGAAATCTTAGAACAGAAAGAAACCGTTGATAGAGTTTTAAGTCATGATAAAAAAACTATAGGAAAAATTGCGAAAATGATAAACGATGCTTTTGGCGTCTTCTTTGTGGCATGTGGGACGAGCTATCATGCATGCTTATCTGCAGGATACATCTTTTCAAAAATAACCAAGAAACACGTTAACGTTTATTTGGCTTCAGAATTCCCAAACTTCTCCCATTTCCTAACTAAAAATACTTTGATGATAACAGTTTCACAGAGTGGAGAGACTGCTGATGTTTTGGAAGCGGTTAGAGTAGCCAAAGAAAAAGGAGTCAAGGTAATATCTTTAGTTAATGTGATGGGATCTTCTTTAATGAGAATGAGTGATTTCACTCTTCTTCTGAATGCTGGACCTGAGATATGCGTCCTTGCAACTAAAAGTTTCACGTCCCAACTCGCTTTGTTGTATTTGTTGGCTTACACTTGTGTAGGAAAGTATGGGGAAGGGAAAGAGAAGTTAAAAGCTGTATCCGAGAAGTTGAAGGATGTTTTGAGTGAAGATAATATTCAAAAAATTAGGAAATTGGCCAAGGACTTGAAAGACGAAGAAAACATTTATTTGATTGGTAGAGGATTAAGCTACTCCACGACTTTAGAAGGAGCTTTAAAACTAAAGGAAGTTTCTTACATACATGCTGAAGGTCTGGCCGGCGGAGAACTAAAACACGGAACTTTGGCCTTAATAGAGAGAGGAACACCATGCATAGCCATGGTTCCTGATAATGACGGAAAACAAGACATCCTTAGTAATGCGATGGAAATCAAATCTCGTGGCGGTTATATCATAGGAATAGCAAATGAAGAGGATGAAGTTTTTGATTATTCGATCATTATTCCAAAAGTTGAGATGCATCCGATCTTGATGATAATACCAATTCAATTGTTAGCATACTATCTTGCTCTTGAGAGAGGATGCGATCCTGATAAACCAAGAAACTTGGCGAAGAGTGTGACTGTAAAATGAGTATATTTAGAGCATATGATGTGAGAGGAGTTTATCCGACAGAGATAAATGAAGAAATCGCTTTGAATATAGGCAAAGCCTTTGGTACTTTTAATCCTGGTAAAATCGTTGTTGGTATGGATACGCGTCTGAGTAGTCCCTCACTCAAAAAAGAGTTGATTAAAGGACTGTTATCGACTGGTGCAACAGTAATAGATATAGGAATTTCAACTTCACCGATTGTAATGTTTGCAACTAGGCACTTAAACTGTGATGGAGGTATAAACGTTTCTGCTTCTCATAACCCTAAAGAATACAACGGATTTAAGTTCTATTCAAAAGGTGGCATCCCTATTGATTTTGAAACAGGACTTATCAAGATTAGAGAAATAGTTGAGAATAAAGGGTTCACTGAAGATAAAGGAGAGTTAATAAAAAAAGATGTCATAGAAGACTACTCTGATTTCATACTGAAGTCAATCAATAAACCAATAAACGTAAAAGTAGTAGTGGACGCAGGCAATGGTCCCACAGGTGGCATATATCCCAGGATACTCAGAAAAGCTGGAATAGAAGTTCATGAATTATTCTGTGAACCCGATGGTAATTTTCCAAATCATGTGCCCAATCCTTCAAAAACCGAAAATCTGGTTCAACTGCAAAAAAAGGTATTAGAATTGGATGTCGATCTTGGATTTGCTTTTGATGGGGATGGGGATAGGGTGGCAGTGATAGATGAGAATGGGAGTATAGTTTATGTTGGTGTTATTTTCTCGATTTTAATCAAGAGTGCTCTGGAAAAAGAACCAGGCTCTAAAATAGTTTACACTATACTCGATTCTAAAGCAATCGATGATGTGATTAGACAGCATGGTGGCGTTCCCACTGTTTGCAGAGTTGGTCACACTTACATAACTCAAAAAATGATTGAAGAAAATGCTGCTGTTGCAGGGGAAATCTCTGGTCATTATTATTTCAAAGAAACTTATGGTGCTGATGATGCTTTATTCGCATGCTTAAAGTTGATAGAGCATCTTAATGAATCAGGAAAGAAGATATCAGACTTTGCCGATGAATTCCCAAAATACTTCTCTCAGGTTTCAGAGGGTTTAAGAATCCCGATAAAGAAATCAGAAAAGTTTTCGTTCATAGATGCATTGAAGAAAGAATTTAAGAGTAAAGGCTTTAAGATTGATACTTTAGATGGAGTGAAAGTTATCTTTGATGATGGTTGGGCACTGTTCAGGCCGTCGCACACTGAGCCAGTGATTTCCATGTCTTACGAAGCTTATAACAAAAAAGCTTTCGAGAAAATAAAAAATTTTGTTGACGAAGTTGTATCAAGAATACCAAAGTGATTAAAATGATAGGGAAAGATGGAAGACGTTGGGTAAGATTGGTTGTATACATATTTCTCGAACGTGACGGAAAAATACTTTTAGGTAAAAGAAAAAATGCATTTGGTGAAGGTTATTATTCTACTCCGGCTGGACATATAGACCCTAGCGAGACAGTTCTTGAATGCGCTAACCGGGAATTATTAGAAGAGACTGGAATACACACAAAAGATTTCGAGTTCGTCGGCGTAAGACTCATTGGAAATTATGAAATAAAAGGTGAGAAGGCTCATGAATATATTGCATTTGCTTTGAAACCCAAGAACTGGAGCGGCGATCCGAAATTGACGGAGCCTAACAAAATTGAAAGATGGGAATGGCATTCGATTGACAATTTGCCAAAACCGATGTTCCCACCAGTTCCTATGTTGATAGAATGCATTAAAAGATCTGTGCCTTTTGTAGATTGAAAAGTGATTTTATGAAAGTAGTATTTTTGTGTGGTGGGATCGGAAAGAGAATGTTTCCTTTGATAGAGGATAAATTCCTGTTTAAATTCATGGGTAAGACCCTGCTTCAACACCAGATTGAAACCGCCCAGAAAGCTGGACTCAAGGACTTTGTGATGATTGGGAATGAATTCAATATAAAGAAGATTAGAGAAATATGTAGCCAGACCAATGCCAAAGTAGAGTATGCCTTACAAAAAGAACCAAAAGGCATGGCCGACGCACTCTTGAGCGGAAAGAGATTTCTAATCAATGAAGAAATACTCATAGTTAACCCGAACGATGTTTTTGGTGTTTCAGCATACAAGAAAATTATAAAGGAAGCTAAGAAAGGCAACTACGATTCCTACATCATCGGATACGAAGTAGATTCTTATTTTCCTGGTGGATATCTTGAAGTCAATGAAAAACATGAGTTGATTAGAATCCATGAAAAACCTGGAGAAGGGAATGAGCCGAGCAATCTTGTCAATATAGTCATTCACTTGCATAAAAACTCCAAGAAGCTTTTCGAATACTTAGAAAGCACGAAGAGTGAAAGAGATGATGTTTATGAACGAGCTATGACTAAAATGGTTGAGGATGGACGCAGGATCAAAATCATACCTTACGATGGATATTGGCATGCGATAAAATATCCGTGGGACATCTTTGGAGTCGTGAAATATTTTTTAAACAAGATTAAAAAACCTGATATTTCCCGCAAAGCAAAAATCTCTAGAAGGGCCAAAATATACGGTAACGTAATTATAGAAGATAATGCCCGAGTTCTTGAGAATGCTGTGATCCGTGGTCCATGTTACATCGGAAAGAATACAGTGGTTGGAAACAATGTTTTGATATGGAACTATTCACACATTGGAGAAAATTGTGTTATCGGATACTCTTCAGAAATTAAACACTCTTTCATTGCCGATAATTGTTGGTTTCATGTGTCTTATGTCGGCGACTCTATAATCGCAGACAACTGCTCTTTCGGAGCGGGAACGATTACTGCTAACTTCAGGTTCGACGAACAACCTATAAAAGTCAACATCCAAGGCAAAAAAAGTAACTCAATGATGGACAAATTGGGTGTAATAATGGGGGTCAATTGTAAGACTGGGATCAATTCATGCACGATGCCTGGGATAAGAGTCGGACCGAACAGCACTATAGGACCGGGCGTGACATTGTTAGAAGACCTTGAGCCGAACAAAATCATACTGCTTAACAAAAAAAGTTATTCGATCAAAGATAACAAAATAACTCTTTCAACCGAAAAGAAGGAAGAGTTGATGAAAAAATTGTTGAAACATGGATATGAGAAAAAGTGATTTTAATGAACGAAACGTATTTAAAACTACGGAAAATTATTGATTAATAGGGAGGGGTGAAAATGGAACTCTTGATTTTGTCTGGTGGGTTTGGAAAAAGGTTAAGACCTTTTACCCTAGAAACTCCAAAACCTTTGATACCGATATTAAACAAACCTGTGATAGAGTATCAGCTCGATTTCTTCAAAAGACATGGGGTAGAAGACATAGTATTATGTACAGGATACAAAAACAAGTTGTTCAAAGAAAAATATCCAGACTTAATCCATTCTGTTGAGAAGAGTCCTTTAGGTACAGCAGGGGCTATAAAAAATGCTAAAAAACATATAACAGGAGATTTCATTGTAACGAACGGTGATAACATATTCTTGTTCAACTTCCAGAAGATGCAGAAAAAATTCTTTGATGTCAGAAACCCAACTTTGGCTTTAACTCAGTTAGTCTCACCATACGGAGTCATAGACATTGAGAACGAGAGGATTGTTCAGTTTAGGGAAAAGCCTGTATTGAATCTTTGGATTAATGCAGGGATAACGATATTCAACCAAGACAGTCTAGACTACTTCCCTAATAAAGGCATGATAGAAACCGATGTCTATCCCAGATTAGTTAAGGATAGAAAACTCTTTGCTTTCAAGATGAGAGAAGGCTCTTTCTGGACAGCGATTGATACTCCAAAAGATATAGACAATGCAGAGAAAATCCTGTTGAAGAGATAGCTTGGATTAGATGAAAGAAAAAATCATAGAGTTCATTAGAGAGAAAGTTAAAGATGTTAATGGTGTAGTCATCGGCTTGAGTGGCGGTTTAGATTCTACGACTACTCTGTTTCTTTGTGTTGAAGCTTTAGGGAGGGACAAAGTCTTAGGAGTAATGATGCCTTCGCAAATCAATAGAAAAGAAGATTTAGAGGATGCGATTCAAGTTTGCAAAGAATTAGGGGTTAGACACAGAGTTATAGAGATTGATACTATCGTTGAAAGTTTTGGAAAAATTTTAGATTTGAGTGATAGGCTCGTCAAAGGAAATTTAATGGCAAGAATCAGGATGTGCCTTCTTTATTACTTTGCCAACAAAGAAAAACTATTGGTTGCTGGAACTGGGAATAAGAGTGAATATTTACAAGGATACTTTACTCTTCATGGGGATGTTGCCTGTGATTTCATGCCTTTAGGGCAATTATACAAAACAGAAGTTAAAAAATTGGCTGAAGAAATAGGAGTTCCTAAAAAAATCATCGATAAAACACCTTCTCCTGGCTTGTGGCCAGGCCAAACGGATGAAGGAGAATTGGGCATATCTTACGAAGATTTGGATAAAATTTTACCCCTGGTAGAAAAAGAATTATCTGTTGAAGATATTGAAAAAGAAATAAATATAGATAGAGAGAAAATTAGCAGAGTAATAGAAAGAATGAAAAAGACTGAATTCAAAAGAAAATAGTTTAGCAAGCAGGGGTTGCCAAGTCAGGTCAAAGGCGCAGGACTGAGGCTCCTGTCCGTTAGTCGGTTCGTGAGTTCGAATCTCACCCCCTGCACTTTAATAGTAAATTTTTTTCTATTTAGATGGTATACCTCAAAGAAGACATTTTAATAAGCCTAAAGTCTTCAAATTTTGAGAGTAATTTTTAGGATCAATCAAGATAAAATCTGATGAATGTCAAATCCGTAAACTGTTTTTAAAGTTGATTTTTTTTATTAGTTACTGCACTTGAATCGAAAGATATTAACAGGAAAGAAAAATCAAAATGATAGGTTTTTGTTCTTGGAAGAGAAAATTTAGATTATGAAGAAGAAATATTATTGGATTATTGGGATTATAATAATAGCTTTTATTGCTATAACTTATTACATTTTTGATAATCAATTTATAAAATATTCTCAGCAACCTATACCATCTTGTAGTGAAATGAAAGGAAGTTTGTGCATTTATAATAATATCGCCATTTTATCAAATTTAGATGCTTTAATTTGGATAGAAAATAACATTCCTTCAAATTCTACTATTATAGCTTGGCATGACTATGACACTGAATTAAAAAATATAGGTAATGTAAAAACAGATTCTTCAATAGCCTTTGATTTGACTCTATACAACGTTACACAATTTTTATGCGGAGTAAAACACGCTGATGCAAATTACTTGTATCTAACAGGACAAGAACTGTTATACACTGGTTATATGAGATATACTCCTGTCATTCAACCTTTTGGTTTGATGAAATTGAATAAAACCGAATATGAAAGCGACGATAGAAAAATTGTTTTAAGATTAGAGAATGAAATTTGGACACCCTATGCTTATTACGAAGTATCAGAATCTGGAGGATTTAAATGGTCTCAAAACATTTCTAAATTTAATAAAATAATATATTATGAAAACAATGAATATATAACTCATGAATTCAGTGGCTCTAACTTAAATTGGAGTTTGCTTATCTATTATGACTTTTCATACGGTTACATAATATCACCTAAAATTGAAAATTCTATTTTGGTAAGACTTCTCCTTTTAGATGATAAGATAGAAAATTTTTCGAAAATTTATGACAAAAATAATATAAAAATCTATTCATTAGATACTGCTTTTTTAAATAAAGATTGTTATTGGTAATATTGATGTCCACCAAACAATTCCTGAAGCCAGACAAGAGAAAAATTGTGATATTTGCTGTAATTATAATTTTAGTAGTTCTTCTAATGACAAATATAATCAATTTTTTGGACAAATCATGTAATGTTGATTCTGATTGCGTATTAGCTTACACTGGATTAGGACCTTGTGGACCTTGTAACAATGCCGATTCTGAAATGCAATGCGTCTCTGTGCAAGAAGCTCAAGAACTCAAAAATAGACGAGAGTTATTAGGTAGAGTAGCATACTGTAAAATGTGCCCAACACCTCAAATACTGTATAGATGTATTTGTGGGCAAAATAGATGTGAAAAAACTACTTTTTGTGAAAGCGATTCAGATTGTAAAACATCATCTTTTAGAGAAGGTTATTCATGTATAGATAATCAATGTAAATGGGTTGGTGTAAAACAGTGACTACTTTCAAACAATTCCTGAAGCCAGACAAGAGAAAAATTGTGATATTTGCTGTAATTATAATTTTAGCCAATTTGCCTGTAATCGG
>Ga0209636_10002897_pt1 | contig 17505 bp, 15 predicted proteins | sample DeeMarSWOR152_54_FD_187464 | JGI IMG/M metagenome (GOLD analysis project Ga0209636, IMG submission 187464) | Marine sediment microbial communities from White Oak River estuary, North Carolina - WOR-1-52-54 (SPAdes) (version 2) | ecosystem: Environmental > Aquatic > Marine > Intertidal zone >...
TATTATAGATGCCATGATTAACGATTTTGTCTCAGGAGGTGTAGAAGGAGCAATAATTGATTCATGGAAAGATGATCATCCTGATTTTATAATTATTGAGGGACAAGGAAGTCTTGTTCATCCTTTTTTCCCAGGTGGTTTTGAAATTCTTGCTGCTGGAAAGGTTCATGGTTTTATTCTAGTTGATGCTCCAGGTAGAAAAAATCTTGATGGATTTCCAGATTATCCAATGCCTGATCCAAAAAGAGTTGTAAAAATTGCGGAACTTTTAACCGAAAAGCCTTTGTTAGGAATAGGTATCAATAAAGAAAACTTGGATATAAATAATCTAGAAAAAATTAAAAATAATTTTAGGAAAACATTCAGAGTACCTGTTATTGAACCTCTTTCAGATGGCACATCTGAAATAGCTGATTATTTGGAGAAGTTAAATGAAAAATAGAATACTAGATATGATTTGTTTTTCATCAATTAATCTTTTAGAACCTAGAATAAATAAGAAAATTGTTGATTCAAAAGTCATTTTAAACAAGTTAGATGGAAAAAAAAACGAATTTATTTTAAGAGTAAAATATGATGAAGATGTAAGTAAAGAATTTCTACCTCTTCTTCGTCTTGCTTTTTGTATGCCATTATTAAATTATGGTTTATTTTCAAAAAAATTAAATCTACAATTTCCAATAAGCCAAGCAGATTTTCGATTATTAAATGAGCTTAATAATATTTTTAGCAAAGATATTTTTGTAAATAAAATTTTAAGAAGAAGAGCAAATTATATTCTGCCAGAATTTTTACCCAAAGAAAAAAATGTTAAAACAGAAGATGCCTTTCCAAAAGCAGAAATAAAACAAGAGAAAATTTATAATGATACTTTTATTTCTAAGGATTTGGATAAAAACAGTTGTGGTGTTTTATCCAGTGGTGGAAAAGAAAGTCTTTTAACATACGGGTTATTAAAAGAGATGGGTTGCAATGTTTATCCTTTGTACGTTAATGAAAGCGGTGGTCATTGGCGTACAGCACTTACTGCATATAGATACCATAAAAAAAATGAGCCTAACACTCAAAAAATCTGGACAAATGTTGATAGATTTTATATTTTTATGCTTGATAATTTAAAGTTTATTAGATCAGATCATCGAAAAGTTTGGGCAGATACATATCCGATTAGACTATGTATCTTTCCATTCTATGTTTTTTCACTGTTACCAATATTTTCCAGAAAAAAAATTGGGAATCTTTTAATTGGTAGCGAATTTGACGATTTAAGGATTAAACCAGTTTATTTGGGAATCCCACATTACTTTGGAGTTTATGATCAACATCAAGATTATGATATACTAATGAATAACTGGTATGATAAAAGATTACAAGGCTTATATCAATGGTCAGCAGTTCGAAACATATCCGGATTGATTGTGGAAAGAATACTTACTAAAAGATATCCAAAACTAGCTGGTTTACAACGCTCTTGTCATTCATGTCATTTTGAAAACAAAGAAATCGTTCCTTGCGGAGTATGTTCAAAGTGTATGGGTGTTTTGTTGTTTTTATTGGCAAATAAAGTAGATCCAAAAATAATGGAATTTAAAGACAAAGACATTGAACTCTTTCCAAAGAGAATACATCCAAATAACCTACGCTTGGATGAAGATGAAAAAAACCAATCATTTTATTTAATTGGTGAGAAGGATAAATTCCCGAGTGCAAAACCGGTAGATCATGTCGAAAAAATCCATATTGACAAAGATAATTGTGATTTAAAATTAATACCAAATAATTTTAGAAAGAACATCTTGGATATCATTAAAGTTTATACAACTGGTTTTTGTGAATTAAAAAATGACAATTGGATTCCATTATAAAAATAAATGTTATAATGTCAATATAACTAGGATCGTTAAATTGAAATAGTCAAACAAAAGTAAGTTTTAATAGGGTTCTAATTGAATAAAAACTTCTAAATTATTTATTTTTTTAAAGCTTCTGCTATTATTAGTATACTGCCAAGTTGCATTTTCACAGAATTTCTAATTGGTAATTGATAAAAATTCCCTCTTTCTTTTACATTTTTTCCAAGTGTTTTAATTTCAATATCGGCAGAATCCATTAGGTGACATATTTTTGGATTGCCACCTTTTATACAAATGCCTTCTGCAACCCTCCAAATTTGGCCCAAAAAGAAAAGGTCAAATATGTCTGCTAAAACCTCACTTTCAAAAAGCTCTGAGTTTGTCACATTTTTTTCTTCTGTTTTTTCTAATATTCTTTTTTCATGGTCAAGAGAATTTTGAGCATTTACTAAATGTTTTTCTGCAGCATCTAATAAAACAAAATCTGCTAAATCTGCAAAATCTTTAATTAAATTGATAAATTTTATAGAATATTTCACTCTATTTTTCTTTCTACGATATCTTTCTATTATCATATCTTTTTTACTTTTATTTGATAGTTTTTTATCCAGTAATTTAGCAGAAAGATACATTGGAACTTCGCAGTTGAAACTAAAACCTCCAATTTTTTGTTTGTACCATTCATCACTACAAGCCCCACGTTTTATTGTTATTAGTGCCGTCGGGTCTTTTTCTTTATAATAATCGATGTAATCTTTTAGACCATACATTTGATAAAAACCAGATTGAAACATTTTGCCAAAAGGAACATCTGGTGCATTATCAGATAAAGGCATTCTACAGCTTTTAGCTAATTTTTTTAGATTACTATAAACTTCTGGTAAGTCTCTGCTTAGATAGTAATATGCATTATAAAATCCAGAATGATGTAAATTACATAGTAAATCGGGTTTTTCGTCTTCTAAGACTTTTTTAACCGCCAAAGTTTCAGGGCGAGATTTGTGCCATTTATAAAAATCATATTCTATTGGAAATGACCATTCATATTGGTCTTCTGTTGGTTCCATAAAATTTGATTTTGCTATATCTGCAAAGGAATTTGGCATATTAAACCAACCTTCATTTAGTTTCATGCCACGTCTTTCAAGAATTGGGATAAAAAGCCATCTCCAACCAAAAAAATCTTTTTCAGGATGTGTTACTAACCAACGAGCTAGAAAAGTTATAACTAAACTTCCAAGAGGCTCATCACTATGCGGAACTCCTATAATTAAAGCTGTTTTTTCTCCTTTTCCAATTTCAAGCATTATAAGAGATTCATTATCTATTGTTTTCCCAATGGTTTTATAGTTTACATTCGGAAGTTTTGATATAGAATTTACTAGATTGTCAATTTCACTAACTCTCAAAAATCTGCTATATGTTGGAATGTCTCGATAAATATCCTCGTAGCTTTTTTCCAATTACAAATCAACCTCTATTCCAAGACCAGGTTTATCTGAAGGTATGACGAAACCGTTTTCGTAACGTGCACCACCTTTTACAATATCTTGTTCGAAATCTAGGGCTGAGTCTAGATCTGCATATTGAACATTTTTAAATGCGCAAGCAAAGTGAACACCTGCTGCCATTGCTGCCATTGATTCATTCATACATCCTGCCATTACAGGTATCTCAGCAATTTCAGCGTATGTATTTGCTTTTATTGCATTTGTTATTCCACCAATTTTCATTAGTTTTAAATTTATCATATCTGCAATTTCCATTTTTACGAGTTTAAGACTATCTCTTAATGTCAAAGCAGTTTCGTCTGCCATAATTGGAACAGTACATTGAGCTGTTACTTCTTTTAATGCATAAAGATATTTGGCTGGTGTTGGTTGCTCAAGCATTTCAATGTCTGCTCCTAGTTTTTCTAAAGTTTCAATCACTCTAAGCGCTTTTTCAAGTGTATATCCTTCATTTGCATCCATACGAATCTTTATGTTAGGCCCAACTGCATTTCTTATAGCAAGAACAACTTCTATATCTTGATCAGCATCCATACCACATTTAATTTTCAAGCATGTGAATCCCTGAGATACAAAACTCTTGGCTCTTTCTACCATTGTGTCGACCGGGTTTAAACCAATTGTTACTGAGGTTTCGATTTTATCTTTATATCCTCCAAGAAGTTTGTACAAAGGCATATCTGCTTTTTTACCAAGTATATCATAGAGTGCCAAATTTATACCAGCTTTTAGTGAAGGATTTCCTTTTACTTTTTCTTCAATTATGTCATTTATAAAATTGATTCTGAGAGGATCTTCTCCAATAAGAATATTTTTAATAACATTATTAAAACAATCAACCACAGTTTTTTTTGTTTCAGAAGTTACGCTATCTGGTGTTGCACAACCCCAACCTGTTATATCTTCATCTGTTTCAAATTTTAAAAATACATTTTCTCCAATATCAACTGTTTCATTTGCAATAGAAAAAGGCTCTTTTAATTTTAGGTCCATAGGAATTGCATTAACAGCAATAATTTTCATAATCTAACTGTAACAACAAAACACTAATAAATTTGCTGTAAGTATCCAAAATTTTATTTAATATAATTTTGTATCAGATATATTTGTTAAAGGTTATAAACCTAAAAAATCTGATTAATTAATATTCCTCATTACCAGAAACCTCTTCATCTAATTCATAAGAGGGGCCTTCTGATTTATATTCATCATAACTATCTCTATGTACAGGTTTTGCTTGTTTCTTTATTAATTTCCCGCATTTTTTGCATTTACCTTCTTCATCGTATTCACGCCATTCCATACATTTCATACAGAATTCGTCCTTACCCACTTCTTTTATCTTTTTCATTTTTTCCCTTTAACAAACATTAATAAAAATATATGTAGTTAAATCTTTGTCAATTTTCTGGTACTATAAAATATGTTACCTCCATCAAATTTTTTATTTAGTTCATAAAAATCCTTTTTAATTTTATTAATTGATTCTTCTGAAATAAGGCTATTATTGTTAAATCTGCAGGGCAATTCAGGTGTATTACCTTGCAATCTGCAAACAATTGGTCTAACTTTATAAATTATACATCTATCATTTTTTAAAAAAGGACATTTCATATTATTTTTCTTAAATTCCTCAGTTGTCCATTTAACATTTTCTATTTTATGTTTTTTCATGTAATCATTCATCAAAATTTCTTCTGTTTTAAACCAAATAATAGGACCACAGCATTCATGACAATGTTTACATTCAAAATCAGGTATTTGATTATATATAGTTTCCAAGTTGTTTTTAATTTCTTCAATGTCAAACATTAATATCATCTGTATATGTTAATATTGAAAAACCGGTAAAATAAGAAGGTTTTATAAAAGTTTCTATCTTGAATCTTTAAGATTTTTATTTTTTTATAACAGAAGGAGAGTTTGATAATTTTCTAAGTTGGATTTGTAATTTTTGTATTGCTTTTTCTCTATCATTTCCTAAACCCAAAGCACTAGGATTAATTTCCCCATTTGTTATTTGTTTTAACCATTTCTCCAATACTTTTTTTTGATCCATATCTTTACATCACCTTTTTACTTTATAATATACATTATTTTAAAGTTTATTTCTAAATGTTAAATCCTATTATTCATCTTTTTGGTCTAAAAATTTAATTTTTCATGTTATTTTGATTTTTATATCTAATTCTTCCATAATTGTTGAAACTTTACTTGATTCTATCTAATTGTGGTGAATTTCAATAAAACTCCTGTACCTTTTAGTTTTGACTGAATTTTATCTATTAATTTTAGTTCATCTGATATTGTTGTTATTCCTTTCCAATCATATACAAAATCATGTTCTCCAATAAAATATTTTAATCCTATTTCATCTAATTTGGAAAAAACTTTAGAACCTTTTTCTCCATCAACATTCAAATACACATCAACGAATGTTTCCATACTACCACCTAGTATTAAAAAATACATTTGTGGATTATAAACTATTTGAATTTATCTTAAATCATCTGATAATATCATTTGAAATAAAAGAAAAAAAGGTTTTATTTTTAATATCCACCCATTCCCATCCCAGGCATACCAGGCGGTCCACCGGGTCCACTAGGCGGTGGCATTGGGGGACCACTTGATTTTGATGCTATTACATCATCAATTCTTAAAATCATTGTTGCTGCTTCTGTAGCTGCTTGTATTTCTTGAAGACCTAAACGTAGTGGTTCAATTACATTGTTTTTAAGCATGTCATCCACTTTACCACTTAAAACATTGATACCTGCGTTTTTCTTTCCTTTTTTATGAGCACTTCTAATCTCTAGCATTATATCAATTGGATCAAGCCCTGCATTTTCAGCAAGTGTCTTTGGAATTACCTCTATAGCGTTTGCAAAAGCTTCTATTGCCATTTGTTCTCTGCCACCAACGTTTGGTGCATAATCACGCAATGTCATAGAAATTTCTGTAGCCGCTGCTCCTCCACCAACAGTAATCTTACCATCTTCTAAAGCTGATTTAACAACGGAAAGTGCATCATGTAAAGCACGCTCAAGCTCATCCACAACATGTTCTGTCCCTCCTCTTAATAAAACAGAAACTGCTTTTGGATTCTTACAATCTATCACAAAAGTTAGTTTATCTTCACCATATTTTCTTTCTTCAACAGTTCCAGCAAACCCAAGGTCTTTAGATGATAAATCATCAAGGTTTGCAACAATTTTACCACCTGTAGCTTTTGCAAGTTTTTCTATATCGCTTTCTTTTGCACGTCTTACTGCGTAAATTCCCTCCTTTGAAAGGAAATGCTGTGCAAGATCATCGATTCCTTTTTCACATATTAGTACATCTGCACCACTTTTTTTGACTTTTTCAACCATTTTTCTTAGCATGTTTTCTTCTTCGTCTAAAAATGCCTGAAGTTGGGTTGGATCATTTATCTGAATACGTGCATCAATCTCGGTTTTTTTAACTTCAAGTGCAGCATTAACAAGAGCAATCTTTGCATTTTTAACCTGTTTTGGCATTTCTTCATGAATTCTCTCTTTATCTAAAATAATACCTTTAACAACTTCTGTATCATCTATAGAACCACCTTGTTGTTTCTGAATTTGAATGTTATCTAAATCAACAGTAGTTTCTCCACTTACTGTTTCTGCAACACTTGTGGTTGCATTAACAACTACATCGGCAAGTAGTTTTTTTGACCCGCTTGATCCTTTACTAGCCATTGCTGTCATTGCTATGTTTCTTAAAATGGTCTTATCACCTGATTTTATTGGTACTGCTAACTTGTTTAAAGTTTCCATTGCTTTTTTAGAAGCCAATTTAAAACCGCCGTTTATAACAGTTGGATGAATATTTTGATCAAGAAGCTCTGCAGCATTTTTAAGAAGTTCCCCTGTTAAAATTACGGCCGTTGTAGTTCCATCACCACATTCCTCATCTTGAGACTTTGCAACCTCTATTATCATTTTAGCAGCTGGATGATCTACATCAATTTCTTTAAGTAAAGTTGCCCCATCATTTGTTATAACAACATCTCCCATAGAATCAACCAACATCTTATCCATTCCCTTTGGACCAAGTGTTGATTTTACTGCATCAGATATTGCAACAGCTGCCATTATATTATTGGTTCTAGCTCCCTTACCTTTTTCTCTTGTTGTTCCTTCTTTTAATACAATTATCGGAGTTTGTCCAGTCATCATTTTTAAATACCTCCCTAAATTGAAAAATTTAAATACCACATACTTTTGCTTTTTTTAACTTTTTTGTTTGTTTTCTAATATCAATTTAACATTTCTAAAATTGATTTGTTTAATTTCTCGTTTAATAAAAAGATTTTTTAATTTTTTAAAATATTTTATTAAGTGTTTAGTAAAAAAATGTAAAAAATTAAAAAAACAACAATTTTATTTTTTTTATTCTTTTGTTATAGATTTTTTAACAAGTGGATTTTTATCAGCTTGTGCTTTTAAAAAACAAAGTATAAATTTTTTCTGCTCCTCGGATAATGTCATAATAATTTTCACCTCTTTTTAATCATATAAATCTGATACATCAAATAGATGCTTCTGGATTTTGTAACCTTGCTCTGTTTTTTTTATAAGGTCGTGTTTCAAGCAAAACTGTATAATTTCTTCATTTTCTTTCTCATAATTCATTTTCCTTTCACCTTTATCGTGTTAATTCTTGTCAATGACATTATTTAAAGCTTTCGTGTAAAAATACCAAAATTAAAAAAGTTCTACAAAAAAACTTTATGATACGTTTTTTAAGTATATAATTTAAACATATAGGTTTATATTATTAATATCTTAGATGTTTTCTGCCATTTGGAATTTTAAAAAAAGAATAGTTATTCTATTTATTTCCAAAAATACTGAACACAGAAGAATTGCTCAAAAAATAGTATAAAAATAATTTCTTAACTGCTAATTATTCCTTCATTTTTTTATTATTCATATTAATAACTTTTTCATATGTTTTTTCAAATTGATTAACCATTGAATCCATAGAATGTTGTTTAATTAATTTTAAACTATTAAACCCCATAGATTTCCTAAGTTTTTCATCTAATAGTAGTTTAATTATACTATCTGCCATCTGTTTACTATTTTTTGGTTCAAACAAAAAACCATTATTCATACTAGCAAGTTCAGGTAGCGCACCATTATTAACAACCACAACAGGTAAACCTGAGGCTAAAGCTTCCATTGTTACAATGCTTTGTAACTCTGATTCAGAAGGTATTGCAAACACATCAGCAATAGAATAAATATTAGGATAATCATTCCATTCTAAAAAATCGATAAAAGTGGTATGCTCTTCAATTTTTAGTTGTTTGGCAAGATTCATCAACCATTTTTTGTATTCACCACCTGAACCCACCAATAAGAAATGGGCATTTATTTTTTTAACAACATAGGGTATTGCTTTGATGAATACATCAAGATTTTTCTCTTGATTGATTCTTCCAGTGTATAAAACAATTTTTTTATCTGGTAAATTAAATCTTTTTTTAAGATATTCGCCATTGTTATGTGGATTAAAAATCTTTGTATTTAATCCATTTGAAATAGGAATTATTTCTGTTTTTAAACCTTTTTTAATGTAAATATCCAATCCTGCTTTTGTTGGTATTGTCACCCAGTCAAAAAGATTAAAAAAATATACTAGATATTTCCAAGTGTATTTTTTAAGTACTTCATAAAATCCCAGGTTGAAAAATGGTGTTAACATATTCTGGGGTAAAATATGAATGGATCCTATAAGTGGAATATTGTATTTTCTTGCCCATAGAATTGCACTTATAGAAATAGGATATGGTGAGCAAATGTTAATAATATCTGGTTTAAATTTTTTGATTATTTTCCTAACTTCAAACAAAGGAAATGGTGAAAAATAATATTTACTATTCATATAAAACGGCAGTTTAACTGCTTTTGTTCTATAAATAGTAGTTCCATTGTCTTTTTCAGTTAAGTTCTTATAAAAACATCCTGGTGCTATTATACCAACATTGTGACCAAGTTTTTTTAATTCATGAGCTAAATTGTGTTGAGCTACTGCGCCTCCATCTATATTAGGATAATATGATTCGGTAGTTAGTAATATTTTCATAATCTTTCATAATCCATAATATAATTATAATGACATCAATATTAGTTGATAATTGATAAATATTCTTTTTTTATCCTCTTTTTTCGTTTCAATAAAAATAAATTCATTGATAAATCAAAAACAAGGGATGCGTATAAATTTTTTATTAAGATATTCTTTATCTATGCTTTTATTCTAATATTATATGCTTCTTGACATAATACAAATAAATTGTACACAAAGTTTAAATACTATTAATAAAATTATTTGATTAAGAAGGGAGGTAAATTATGCAAAGTATATCCTTACGTAAATGTTATGTTTTTTTAGTAGTTTTTATTTTTTTATCAGTAATTATTTCACCAGTGTTTGCTCAAAATTTAAATAAATATGATTTTAATAATAGATTATTATATCTTGATAATAACATAATAACAAATGATGAAATTAAAACTAAAAAATTACATTTAGAATTTTCTATACCACAAGTTAAATTAGCAGGAGAATATTCTAAAATAATTATAAAAGAAATAGATTCAAATTCTTTGATTCCAGGAGAACCGTCACTTCCTAAATATAATACACTTATCACATTACCCTTTGGATCTGAAATTGTTAATGTAAAATGTACTTTTTCTTCATTTGAAACTATATACTTATCTAAAAAAGTTGAGCCAGTTAATTATCCTATTTTAAATGGTATTAATAATATATTTACAAATCATAAAACAAATTTTAATATATATAATAATATTGACTGGTATCCATCTGAAATGTATGTTTATCATACTGGTTGTGGTTTAAGCAATAATAATCATGTTACTTTTTTATCTATTCAATTATATCCAGTGAGATATTCGCCAAAAACTGATATAATAGAATATACAAAAAAAATTGATATAGAAATATTTTACAAGGAACCCATAAGTCCTCTATTTATCAATGATGATTATGATCTTTTAATATTATCTCCATCTAAATATTTAAGTTATCTTACACCACTTATAAATCATAAAAATAGTTATGGTGTTTTAACCAAATTTGTCTCCCTTGAAGAAATAGAAGGAACAGGTAGAGATAAACAAGAACAAATAAAGTATTTCATAAAAGATGCAATAGAACAATGGGGCATTAAATATGTTTTACTTGTTGGAAGTATAGATGAATTACCAATTAGACAAACTTGGATTGGTGGATTTGATGTTTTAACAGATTTGTATTATGCTGATATCTACTTTCCTAACATGAGTTTTTCTTCATGGGATACTAATGGTAATGGCCGATATGGAGAATATTGGCAGGTTGATGATGATGTTGTTGATTTATACCCTGATGTATACATTGGACGGTTAGCATGTAAAAATAAATATGAAATTCGTAATGTTGTTAATAAAATAATTAAGTATGAGACATCAACATATGGGAAAAAATGGTTTAATAATATTATTTTATGTGCTGGAGACACCCATCCCGGATGGGGTGTTTATGAGGGAGAGGTAACCGTAAATGAAATTATTAAAGTTATGCCTGAATTTACACCTATTAAATTGTTTACATCTGATGGTACTTTTTCTGCTAGATCGTTAAATAAAGCATTAAATAATGGTGCTGGTTTTCTAGCATATTCAGGTCATGGTTTTGAAAATGGTATTGGTACACATCCTCCAAATGACAAAAAATGGAATTCTTATATAAAACCTAATCTTTTAGGTCTTTTAAATATTGATAAATTTCCAATTATTTATTTTGATGCATGTTTAACTTCTAGATTGGATTATACCCTTGGTGATTTAATAAAACTACCTTTTATTCATTTTCCTCTTTCTTGTTTTGCTTGGTGTTTTATTAAAAAACAGTTAGGTGGAGCAATAGCTACTATTGGTGCTACAAGAGTTGCTTTTTCAAGAGTAACTGAAGAAGGCCCTATTGATGGAAGTGGTTATTTATCTTTACTTTTCTTTAAAAATTATAATCAGAGTACTAAAGTTGCTCAGATGGTTGTATCATCTCAAAATGATTATTTAAATAATGTCTCGTATGACCCTATGACAGTTGAAGAGTTTATATTACTTGGAGATCCAAGTCTTGTGGTAGGTGGTTATAATGAATGAATATAAAATTTGGAAAAAAACGATAATAACGCTAGTGACTCTTATAATCTTATTAAATATTTTACCAAGTGGTGTAACAACTGAAAATAAGATAAAAGATTTAGAATTAAAAATTAATTTCCCAACTTTAGTTATACCGCGCCAATCACATGAATTGAAATTAGTTAATTTTATAGATTCAGGTTGGCCAAGGATTTATGATAACGGACCTGAAGATTCACCTTGTGGAGTAGTTATTGATTCTCAGGGTAATATAATTGTTTCTGGTTATACTTTTTATTTAAAAAATAATTCAACTGAAGCGCTTGATTTTTTGACGATTAAATATGATTCCGAAGGAAATGAATTATGGAATGTTACCTATGATAATGGCACTTTTGATATGGCTTGGGATGTCACAGTTGATTCATTTGATAACATAATAGTATTTGGTTTTAATGCTACATCTTTTGAAGATTTTCAAAATCTTAGTCTTTATTTAAGAGTGGTAAAATATAATAAAGATGGAGCGGAGCAATGGAATGTATCATTTAAAAATGAAGTTGATAACTATCCAGGCGGAATTGCTGTTAATTCAAATAATGATATTATAATAAATGGTGGTCATGGTGATATTGATGATTTGGATTTCCACTGCTGGACTATAAAATTAAATAGTGATGGAGAAGAACTTTGGAATCAAACATTTATGGAAGATATTGTATCATTTGGTTCTGATGTTACTGTGGATGAAAATGATAATATTATTGTTGGTGGGTTATCAGCATCATATTTTGGTCAAGGTTACTGCATAATTGAATATGATGATAACGGTAATCAAATTGGAGTACATAGATATAACAAGGGAAACCAACCAAATGCAATAGCTTTAGATTCCAATGGAAACATTATTTTAACCGGAGTAGGTTTTTCATCTAAAAGTAATACAAGCACTTGGTTAACAATTAAATGTGATAGACAAGGAAATCTATTATGGACTAGGGAATATGATGGTATATATACTGAAAGTGCTGAGAATATAGCTATAGATTCTAATGATAATATTATAACAGTTGGTACAAGTTGTTTTTCAGGAGAATATAATTATGAACATTGTGCTATAATTTATGATAAAGATGGAAATGAGCTATGTATGAAAAGACCGGATATTCCTGGTATTATTTATGGTGTTGCAATTGATATTAATGATAGGATAATTATCTCTGGGGCTATTGAACAAGAAAATAACTGGGATTATTACACAGATATATATGAAGATAATACTCCGCCCTCTGTGCAATTAGTAAGACCTGAAGAAAAACATTTTTATTTATTTAATTTCAAGATGTTAAAACTTCCTAAAAACACGATTATATTTGGAAAAATAAACATGTTAATCAATGCTGAAAATCTATCTGATATATTAAAAGTCGAGTTTTATATCGACAAAGAACTCAGAGAAACAAAGGATCAGCAACCTTATCAATTTTTATGGAATGATAAATTACTTTGGAAACATAATATAAAAATTATGGCTTACGATGCATACGGATGTATTACAAAATATGAATTTGATGTTTGGAAATTTTTCTAAAATATTTTTTTCTTTTTTAATTCTATATAACAAAATAGAAATGTATGTTTTTTTACAAAGTACAATCTAGAAAAAATTTATTTTTTATGTTATAAATATCCGATTTATCTAAATAAATAATTTATCCATCATCAGGATTGATCTTAGTGAAACACAGGAATATAATTCCATTTTGACTTCTACTATCTGAAATTCCTAAATCAATATCTGCTGTAACTGTTACCCTTGTCTTACCAAAACCAATTAGAGGTTTTGAACGAATCGTTACATTCTCTCCAGGTTTAATAAGTGGTATTTCATCTGTGGTTGACTTTCCCATAAATATTAAACCACCATTAAAGGTGATATTCCACTTAACCATTGCAGCTTCGCATCCACCTTTATTAACTATCTTAGTTGATACTCCTAAAAAACCTCCTAATATCATTTTTATTTCTAGTGCAGGTGGTGGATTACTACAGGATTTTATTTTTAGTGCAGGATCCCCAAAAAGATTTGTTTCATAATATACCCAGCGGATTCCATTTTCATTTATCTGCCAAATATGATCCTCTTTTGAGTAGTGATTTGCCTGACCTAAAGCACGAAGATTTTCTGTAAATAAAGCAGTAAAAAACGATTCATCTAAAACTTGTGAGGGTGATACAAGAGTGTTTTCACTACCCAGGCCATATCTTGCATTCATAATAACAGCAAAGGCACCATGCGAAGTTTCTACAGTGAAATATTCTGCTGCACAATCACCACCGGAGTTGTCAAAAGAACCTGCAAGACATGTCTGAGAATAAATAAAAAAATAGTTATTATTAGTTAACGAAGCAATATCACTTACTATCATTTTTAGAGCATATTGAACATTCCCATGACCAAGATGATTTATTAGATGTGGTGTATTTGTGTTTAATATATTCATTAGTTGATTTTTACTCCATGTTCCATCTCGATCGTACAATGTATCAACAACATAAGTTTCAGGAAATAAAGGAATAATTAAATCTTTATAATTACCACCATAAGCAGATACTCCAGGAAAACCAAGAGATTCACCAACCATAAGTCCTGTGAATATATATGGATCGGCTGAGGCTTCATACCCAAGGGTTTTCATCACAAAATTTGATACTTCATTATCCGCATCCACACAGGCTCGTCCAACATACACTTCAGATAAAAGATCTGCTTCATCTTCGTCATTATATCCATTCTGGGTTGCGTTTTCACCCCAATGATCATCTTCATCACGGTTAAAATTGCCATCTAGACATGCATAATACACATCAGATGGAATATCCTCCTCTATTAAATCTCGTGAGCCTAATGGCAAACCATCCTCTACAGCAAATAATTTTCGCAGGGGCACAATATTATCACTACTTGTATAATCTGCATCACCACCTAGTAGTACATATTCGGTTCCAAGTTCGGTATATGCATAGCGAATGAAATTGCGAATTTTTGCTGGAGTATCATTAAATTTAGCAATAGGGCCTTGTATTTCTCCATAATAAAATGGGTTACTTGGATTATTATCACCCCATGGTCCATTAACCCAATAATCCTGATTTGCTATTATATCTTCTACTGTAAAAATATCAGCGTTCATCCCTTTGTTTTGTTTCGCTGTTACTAAATCTTGAAAAGTATAAGCACCAGTTGCATTTTTTAACTCTTCATTGGTAATAATTACATACTCTATCAAATCCAACGTGGTTAATTGTTGTGCATCGTTATAAGTTTCAAGCACCTGTGGATTAACAACCTGTTTCATCACTATTTCTTTATCCTGATGCTTATTACGAATAATTCTATTTTCAGAGGTTGGTTGAGTTTTAACCTGTAACGTTATATGTTTATACCAGATAAGTTCACCTGAATCTTCTTTATATTGAACAGGATGAAGATTCACAAATAATATCGTATATCCTCTAAACACATAGGAACCAACAATAGTAAATAACTGATTATTAAAATCAAAATCTTCAACAAAATTATCCTCAATCGACTCGCTAGACATAATGGGAATGATGTTCTGTCCTTTCTCCACATTAAAACCAGCACCTAAAGATAAACCATTTTCTATTACCACATCTACGGTATCAAGTACTCTACCATAAGGTAATAATACTTTCAACGGTTTAACAGGTAAACTAGTAGTGTCCGTATCACAAGAATTTGGAAGAACCCCCATCTTAATTCTATCAAAATATTCATTATTTATTTTCACTTTTTCAATAGTAGGTGATGGAAAATCATATTCTAACATGATAGTGTCATAATTATTTCCTTGAGCATTGATATCAGCTACGACTGGTATTATACTTGAGCATATCATTAAAGCCGAAAATATTGCCAAAAAAATCTTCTTTATCTTTTTCATAAGATTTACTCCCTTAAATAAATAATTAGTTTTCTCATATTTATAACTACTTATTTATAAGCAAATATTCCAAACCATGGGCTTTATTAATGAAAAAAATATACCAAAATAAAATTTTGGGAAGGTAAAAAAAATGAAAAAACAATTATTAACAGCTGGATTAACAATATTATTACTTGCCATAGGATTAACTGGTTGTTTAGGTGGTCAATACACTGATTATTTTGATGGGGAATATGCTGCAAATGAAAATACTGTTTTGAAGGTTACTGCTCTTAATGGTCAAATTGAAATATACACCTGGGAAAATGATACAGTCTCATTAAATGCAATAAAAAGATCTGCAATTAGTAGAGAAGAACTTGATAATATAGATATAAATGTTGATGAAAGTGGAAATATAATAAAAATTGAAACATTATATGTTGGTCAAAGAATTACTCAACCTTCCGTAGATATGAACATCAAAGTTCCAAATTATGTTATAGTTGATACTGTAAAAACATCTAATGGAGCTATTATAATTGAAGATGTAAAAGGTAATATTACCGCAGATAGTTCCAACGGAGCAATAACCATTAAAAATGTTGATGGCTTTGTTTCAGCAACTACAAGCAATGGTAAAATAGAAGTTACAGACACAACTGGAATCAAGAGTTTACATTCATCCAATGGTATGATCAATACTGAAATATATGACTTTCAACAAAATATTTCAATAAGTACAAGTAATGGAAGAATTACTGTTTACATAAACCCTTTATTAAATGCAGATATTGAAATGGAAACATCTAATGGTCAAATTACCATAACTGGTATAACATTGAATTTAACAACAAATGAAGAAAAACATAAGCAGGGAACTTTAGGCAATGGTGGAAATAAAATCTCCATAAAAAGCTCTAATGGTGATATTAAACTTTATAAATTAGAATTATAATCTTGGAATCTTGATTGTAGCGACCCTTGAAACCTAATTGTTACGAAGATGATAAGTGGCCCGAGGGTTTAAATCTTTGTTCAATTTTACAATAGTTACCAGATGCGAAATAGAAAATACATTAACTTTAAATGCAAAACTAACAGAAGCAAAATATTCAAATAGCAAACTAGTGAGATTATAATTATAACAATATTCTGGCATACTTGACTTATCATCAATTATTTTGAGATTAGGATCTCCAACAAATTTAACATAATCTGCAATCTTTGGATATTGCGCACATGCCCTATCAAAGGCTTTTTTAATTGTAAAACCTTTATTTATTTTTTCAAACAAAAAGTTCTGCCAATACAATGATTGAGTCCACTCTGAACAATTGCCCATTTCAATATAACCAATAACCACAGTGTCCGACATTTCTCCTTTTCTAAACTCATAAGAAAGTGTACCTGGACCTGTATCAGTCATAGCTGAACAACAACAAAGAACAGCAAGTTTCATTGAACTCCTGTTTACCATATCATAATGAAGTTGACTTGCTTCATAATACATATTTTTATTAGCAAGAAAACGTGTTGGTAATCCACCAGAATGCGCAATAACATAAAACAATTCAGTATCTATAGATTCATTTTTAATAAAATAAGAGATTTGATTGATACTAGGATTCGATATACTATTTACTGAACCATACCATTTACTGTACCATTCCTGAGCATTTTCTCGCCAGTATCTCCATTTTGAGTCACCATAACCTTGTATTGCAAAACCACTTGATGGAGCAGGTACACCATATCCTATTGGAATTTCATTAAAATCATAAAAAATTGTATTTCCATCATTATATCTGACTTCCCAGCAGAATAATGGGTAGTCTTGTTTATCGTAAAAAGTGTAAAATAATCCACAGTCATCTGCATCTGGAAAAACAACTTTCCTTTTCCAAAGACAGTTTTCTTTAAACTCACCTTTTCCAAAATTCAATGAGATTATTTTGATATCGCTCCAAATTTTTGCATACTCAAGTACTTTGTTATA
>Ga0209636_10002898_pt1 | contig 17499 bp, 16 predicted proteins | sample DeeMarSWOR152_54_FD_187464 | JGI IMG/M metagenome (GOLD analysis project Ga0209636, IMG submission 187464) | Marine sediment microbial communities from White Oak River estuary, North Carolina - WOR-1-52-54 (SPAdes) (version 2) | ecosystem: Environmental > Aquatic > Marine > Intertidal zone >...
CTTGGTGCTGCCACCAGACTGAGGGACGCCGTTTCTCACCCTGTCTCCAGCTTTTATTCTTCTGTAAATGCCGATGATTGCAACGGTTGCGGTGTTTGTGAAGACAGGTGCCCGGCAGAAGCCGTTACGGTGGGTGACGTGGCCATCGTAGATGTTGTTCTTTGTATTGGCTGTGGTCTGTGTGCTTCCGCTTGTCCTACGGAAGCCATTGCTCTCGTTCGCAGGGCCGACGGTACAGAACCACCGGCGGCGGCCAGAGACCTCGCTCTCAAGGTTGCGCAGGAAAAAGGACGAACGGAGGCTTTCTTAGCCAATCTGACGTGAGAAGGCCCAGGCGGTTGCGATGGGGCGTTGTCTCTTCGAATGATTGCCTTTGTGGCCTTTAGCTATCTGGCGGCTTGAGTGAAAGGTGAGAAACTGGCTGATCCGCTCGGTATTACAGCTGACACCCCTGCGACTATAGACAACCACCAGAGATCGGGAACTGCCCAACTAGCCAGCATGCCAGACTGCACTATCGATTTGGGCAGATTGTGACCATGCCATCCTGGTCACACGCTTCTATTTCTTGACAGTGAAGGGGTGATGAGTTATGCTAGGCCTCGTGATACGAGGCATGGCATGCGAATACAGTTAGGAGCATTAGCGCGGTGGAAGTATTCTGTTCTGCATTATTAGCTGTGTCCGCCTTTTGGCTAGGTGCCTGTCCCTTTTCCGTATGGATTGGTCAGTGGCTGTTGGGCAAAGATATAAGAGACTATGGAGACGGCAATCCCGGAGCAGCCAATGTCTTCCGAGCTGGAGGCCGTAAGTCAGGTTGTCTGGCTCTGATTCTAGATATGGCAAAAGGTGTACCTTTCGTAGTCCTGGCACATTCGTTCTTTGGACTCCCTGAAGTGGCAGTTATGTTAGTTGGACTAAGCGCAATATTGGGACACGCCTTTTCCCCCGTGCTTGGGCTGAAAGGCGGTAAGTCCTTAGCAGTCACAGGTGGTGTCCTCTTAGCACTACCTCAACACGAGATAGTGATTGCGTTTGTCATATTCATGTTCTTGGCTTTCCTGTTTGTAGAGATCGATGCTTGGAGAGTGATGTTTGGCTCAGCAGGTTCATTGGTTTACCTGGTAACCACCACGGGTAGCTCATTGGCATCGCTGTTTATGTTGTGCGTGGTAGCAGTATTGGCAGTAAAACACTTTGGAGATTTGCGAACTATTCCTCGATTTAAGGTAGGCTTTGTAGCTTGGCTTCGAGCAAGGAAACGGCAAACCTAGGGCGGAGATAGCGTGATTGACAGTATGCTATATCAGGTAATAGTTGCTGTTGGTCTGGGTTGTTTTGCGCTTAATCTCGTCCTCAATCTGAGGGCTCTCAAAAGACCCAATAGTGATAGCGGGATACCCGAGCCAGCACCTCTAATCTCTGTACTCGTTCCGGCCAGGGATGAAGAGGCAAATATAGAAGCCTGTATGAGGTCTCTGCAGAAACAGGACTACCCTAATTTTGAAGTCTTAGTCTTGGATGACAATTCTTCAGATCACACGGCTGACCTTGTGGAGCAGATAGCGGCTACAGATGACCGTGTCCGGCTGATAAGAGGCGAGCCCCTTCCTGAGGGTTGGGCGGGTAAGCCCTTTGCCTGCTATCAGCTTGCTAAACGAGCCAGCGGTTCCTGGTTCCTATTCGTTGATGCTGATACCACGCATGCCTCTCATATGCTCCGGAGTGTTCTTGCTCTGGCTCTTGAGCTTAGACCTTCCCTGTTATCTGGATTCCCCCGCCAGCTGGCGACCTCCTTCGCTCAGAAGATAGCAATGCCCGTATTGTACTTTGTTATCATGAGCTGGTTGCCACTGTGGTGGCTCCAGCGCTCCAGGAAACCGAAGCCATTGCTGGCTATCGGCCAGTTTCTTCTTTTTCCTCGAGAAGAATACTGGCGGATTGATGGGCACAAGGCAGTGAAATCCAGAATACTGGAAGATGTCTGGTTGGGGGTTGAAGTAAGCCGACACGGTGGGCGGCATGTAGCAGTTGATTTGTCGCCTGTGGTTTCATGCTACATGTACCGGAACGTGGGGGCAATGTGGGAGGGATTCGTCAAGTGGATGTATTCAGTGGCAGCGTTGTCATCGGCAGCGCTAGTGGCGCTGATGATAGCTGGCTATGTTTTTCTTCTGGCCCCGTTCTACTGGCTTTGGAATGGTCTATTTGTGGCGGCTGCTCCTGCCAATTGGCAACTCATTGTTTCTTCCCAGGTAGTCATGATAGTAGCTATGCGCTGGCTGGTGGACAATCGTTTCAAGGAGCCTATTGTTTCGGCTTTCCTGCACCCGGTTGGCTTCTCATTCCTTTTTCTATCTGCTCTTTACGCCGGTTGGCGGCAGCTAGTTGGCAAGGGTGTCCGCTGGAAGAGTCGTCTATACAGGGAGGCATCGGGCGTGAAGTAGAATGGGGCTAGGTGGCGGCATTCGTGGATGAAACCTGGGGCAAGCCCAGGTCACAAAGGGCACGGGGATACATGTCGCCGGCGTCGGTTCGACTCAGGCAAAGCCTTAATTGGTTACATCGTGAACCTTGTGTGGTTTTCAAGTAGTCTCTCTCTTGGCTAGGTGTCAATTTCTGCCAGTTTGCCGTAACACAGCAGGTAGTCACCGGCGAGCAGCTTTTCCTCTGGTTCGGGGTGTGACAGTATGCTGCTCCCTCGCTCGATGGCGAGGACGGTGATATCTCGTTCCCGCAAGCCAGCGTCTTTCAGCTTGAGTCCAGCCATGCCAGCCTGCTCGCTTATAGTGAGGCTGAGCACTCCATAGTCACCGCTCTGGTGGCAAATCTCCTTAACTGCAAGATTGGAGCTTACTTGCCCCTTGCCCGGGTGACGAAGGATTGCGTTAGTCAGCTTGTCTATCAGTCCACACCAGAAAGCCAAACCGATGGCAAGCAAGATCGCAAAAGTGAGAAGGACGAGGAACATTGACGGTGGTGTCAAGCCGGCACGCACATAGAGGATCAGAAGAATAATGAAGGCAACGATTCCAGCGTTGCCCAGGAAGATGAGATAGGTGGCAATCTTACGGCGCTTAGGATGCTGAACAATGGATTCAGCTTCAGTCGTGGTGAAACCAGTGCCGGTTAATGTTGACAGAGCCTGAAAGCGAGCCTTGGATCGCTGCATACCTGTCGCCTCCAAGGCAGTGGAGCCTACCCATAGGATTAACAGCCATACCCCCAGAAAAACAAGGAATACTATGATCTGCATTTCTACCTCCTTCAGCTACATTACGGAAACGGTTCGTCGCCATCGGTCGGCTGGAAATGTGTTCGTCGGCGCAATAACATCGCAGGCAACCTGGAGGGAGAAGGAAGGAAAAGGTGTTGACAGCCGGCTCAGCCAATTCTGATAGCTCGAGAGCACGAACGGACAGGACGAAAGCAGCGCTTCTGTCGATAGATGAATAGGTCCCTCAGCGCCTACAAGCCTGCCTTTTTCAGGTGCTTCGCTACCCTCGCCAATAGTTCCTCGGGGCTAACCGGTTTGTCGATGTAGTCCTCGGCTTCAAGGGTCAGCCCGCGGCTAACCGGGATCGTGGTCTCCTCACGTTTGGCAGCGAAACCGGTCAGCATTAAGACCGGGATTTTACTCAGGTGGGGGTCTTTCTTGAGCTGCTCAGCAGCAGTGAAGCCGTCCTTTAGCGGCATTATTACGTCCAAAAGGATCAAATCGGGGTTTTCTTCCTTTGCCTTTTGTAATCCCTCGTCTCCATCATAGGCGATTACTACGTAGTAGGGCTTGCTTTCCAGGATTGTCTTCGTTGCTTCCACGAAGTCAACATCGTCGTCGATAAGTAGAATCTTGGCTTTCTTTTCCACTGCTAATCACCTCCACAAGAAGCTACATTTCTCAGCTGAATTCAGGCTTTCTTCTCCTTCTTGACGAGCCTCTCCACCCTTTCCAGCAAGATGTCGGGAGCAATTGGCTTTTCCACATAGTCATCCACATTGAGTGCCAGGCCAGTCTCCAGCTCATAGCGGCGGCGGCTGGCCTCCTCCCTCACTGAGGTCAGGATTAGTATAGGCATACTCCTGTACTTTGACCATCTCGCGTCTTGGAGTTCTTTGCATACGGCAAATCCATCCATCTTAGGCATGAGAAGATCAAGAATCATTAGGTTCGGCATTTCTGCTTTCAAGCTATCCAAAGCCTCTATACCGTTCTTGGCGGTGGTCACCTGATGGCCCTGGGATTCAAGGATCATAGTCAACGCATCCAGGATATCAGGGTCATCGTCAACTACTAGTATCTTCGCTGGCATGCTTTCCTCCTCTGGCAATTATAGTACAGGCCTGGGCAGTAATCCAGCCCTTTGGGCCATTTCCGGAACAATATCCTCCCATCCCACTGCCATGATGTGAACTCCGTGCACCCCGGGTATTTCTTTTACCTGCTCGATAATCTCAAGGACTATTCTCACTCCCTCCTCCTTGGCGGTTTCGGCCTGTTCCATTCTGGTGACTACTTCGTCCGGGACGTGTACCCCGGAAACATAGTCTCTCATGTAGCGTGCCATTCCCGCTGACCTGATGGGTATCACCCCGGCCAGAATGTAGGTCTGCTTGTCCAACCCCCGATCGGCAACCATATCCATCCACTTGGCAAACTTGCCGACGTCATAGACTGCCTGGGTTTGGATGAAGTCAGCCCCGGCCTTGACCTTTTTGGCCAGCCTCGTCACCCGAAACTCGAAGGGGTCGGCATATGGATTCGCCGCTGCTCCAATAAACAGCGGGACTTCTCCCGAGATATCTTCACCACTAAGGAATTTCTTTTCATCCCGCATGCTCCTCAGTGTTTGTATTAGCTGAATGGAGTCGATATCAAAGACACTCTTAGCTGTCGGATGATTGCCGAACCTCTGGTGATCACCAGAGAGGCAAAGGATGTTGCCAATGCCCAGAGCTATGGCAGCCAGCACATCGCTCTGAATAGCGATTCGGTTTCTGTCCCGGCAGACCATTTGCATAACTGGTTCAGCACCTTGCTGCCTTAGGAGTATACAGCCACCGAGGCTCGCCATGCGGACAATTGCAGTTTGATTATCCGTCACATTAACCGCATCACAGCAGGAACGAAGCAGCTCTCCCTTCTTTTGCATTACCGCAGCACTGGTACCCTTGGGTGGGCCGGCCTCAGCAGTAACCGCAAATCTGCCGCTTTCCAGAACTTTCTCAAGGTTTGTTCCTGCTTTCATGAACGCTGCCTCCGTTCAGTTTGACACTGCTTGGGTAGGATAAGGGTGAATATGCTGCCGATGTTGGTTTCAGGGCAAGGGCTCTCGGCGGATATTTGGCCGCCATGGGCTTCGATGATCCTCTTGACTATGGATAGTCCCAAGCCTGTCCCTCTGCTCTCTACATTGCTAGCCCGAAAGAAATCGTTGAAGATTTGGGGCAAGTCTTCGGCTGGGATGCCAATGCCGGTATCCATGACTTCAACTTGCACGTCGTTTTCCAGTTCCTTCACCCTGACCGTCACCAGCCCCTCGGGGGTATAGTTGATGGCATTATCAACCAGATTGTTTATCACCTGCTGTAGGCGGGGGCCTGAGCCGCGGATCTTGGAAAGAGACCGCGGAAGTTGCAGCGTCAATTGGACTCCTTTCTGTTCTGCTAGTTCGCGCAGGCCATTGGCGCAGCAACCCGTGATCACTTGGCTCAGAGAGATCATCTCCATCTCTTGGACAATTTGCCCGGTTTCTATGCGGGGAATGTCCAGAAGGTCACTAATCAAGTTCAGAAGCTCGTCGATCCTGTGACTACTCCTTTCCAGCATGTTTCTCTGCTTGTCAGTGAGTTCCCCAGCAAGTCCGCGCAGCATGACCCACAAGAAACCTTGAATGGCTGCGAGAGGGGCTTTCATGTCGTGAGCCGCTATGCCCAGGAAGCGGAGGAACCGCTCCTTATCCTCTTCTAGCTTGGACAGCTCTATGGAGGCTTCTTTCAGCGTTTCTCCTAGAGCCTCGTGTGTTCTAGCTTTCCCCAAAGCTATAGCGCCCAGATTGGCAATGGAACCCAAGAATTCTATCTCTTCAGACGAAAATTTGCGCGGCTTTGAGGTATAAACCCTCATTATACCTATGACCTTCCCACCGGGCTTAAGTGGGACAGACAACATGGATGCTATCCCCTCGTTCATAGCCTGTTCTTTATACTGAACTCTTTGGTCTTGGGTGGCATCCAAGATAGCCACTGAGTTACCTTTCAATACATCATCGATGACGCCGATGGACGGCACTAGCCCCTTTTGGAGATATGATTTGCTTAATCCATAGCTGACAGTGTGTACCAGCTGTTTCCTATCTTGTGTAAGAAGCATTAGCGAACAGCCTTTGGCATCTATGGCTCTGGTGACACTTTCTACAATAGTGTTAAGCACCTTGTCAGCCGACAGACTGGAAATCAGTTCTCTCGCAATCTCATAAAGAGTCCTATAGCGATGCTCACTTTCCATAAGTAGCTCTTCTAATCCCCTATCGTGATTCTCCGAGGGCCTCCGTCATGGCTGGTGCTCCAATCCCTGACCGGTTGGATTTCCTCCAGTTCGTCCAGTCGCCCCAAAGCGGTTAGGCGGTCAATTATCAGTTGCCAGGCACAAGGAGTGTCTGGTGATATTTCACACATACCTTCAACTGACCCACCGCATGGCCCGTTTAGCAGACCCTTGGCGCACCTGACCAAAGGACATATACCGCCGGTCTTGTCCAGAACACAGTTTCCACACTGCATGCATAGCTCGATAACACTGCCGGGCTCCTCTTCCTTCCCTATGAACAAGGTGTTCAGTGCTGGATAGACACTCTTGTTGGCATAGAGGCTAACCGTTTGAACACCGAAGGCGCAAGCCAACACCAGAATGCAGTCAGCAGACGCGTTCTCTTTGGCGGTCGCTGTCAGGGCATCCTTGGTAAGACTGTCGCAGGCCGTGGGGACTACCATCCACCCAGTGACCTTCTTCCCCGCGGCTTCGAGCTTGTTCTTCATCTCCAGGACCTCAGATTTGCCGCCGGTGTGCAGCATAGTGGCACAGGTGCCGCAACCCACCAGATACACCTCTTTACATTTCTCCAAGCTCTGCACAATCTCTTCCAAAGGCTTTTGCTCAGTGACCGTTATCATAGTCATTAGCTCCACTTGGTTTTCTTGATTCGGCTCTCATAAGCGTCTCGGAAATGGTGCAAGCTATCCATTACCGGTATGGGTGCTGCTTGGCCTAGACCGCACATGGAGGCAAGCATCATGGCGGATGACAACTCCTCCAATAAGCCCATGTCCTTCTCCGACCCTTCCCCGCAAGCGAATCGCCTCAAGATTTCGAGCATCACTTCGGTTCCTTCTCGGCACGGGGTGCACTTGCCACAAGATTCCTCGGCCAGGAACTCCATAGTCCTGTAGACAATGTCTATTATGTCCCGACTTTCATGAAATACAACTACAGCTCCTGCCCCGAGGATGTTCTCGAAGGCAAGTGGGGTATCTATCATCTGATAAGGTACGATTCTTCCGGTAGCCCCACCTATCTGAACCATCTTAACTTCCTCGGCCAAGGCTAGCTCCTCGACTAATTCCTTCAACGGGCTCCCCAGCACCAACTCGTATGTGCCGGGTTTCTTCACATCTCCACTAACCGAGAAGACCTTGGTGCCCTTGCTCCGTTCTGTTCCCAATTGATTAAACCAAGCGGCCCCGTTAAGTATTATCTGGGGTATATTCATTAGCGTTTCTACGTTATTGATAATAGTTGGTTTTCCCCACAAACCGCTTGATGGTGGAAAAGGAGGCCTGTAGCGAACCTCCCCCCTTTTGCCTTCAATAGAATCCATCAATGCTGACTCCTCACCGCATACATAAGCACCGGCGCCCTGGCGAATCTCAATATCAAAATCCCGTACGTACCCTGTCTCTTTCGCTTGATCGATGGCACTCTTCAATGAATCGAGTAGGAAGCGATACTCAGCACGCAGATAGATGTAGCCCTTCTCCGCCCCAATAGTACGGCCAGCGATGGCCATAGCTTCAATAAGCGTGAAAGGGTCGTTCTGGAGAATATACTTATCCTTAAACGTTCCTATCTCGCCTTCGTCAGCATTGCAGATGACATATTTCTCATTACCGGGAGCCCCACTTGCCAGTTCCCATTTCAATCCGCAGGGGAAGCCAGCCCCTCCGCGACCACGAAGCCCGGACTCTTTTATTTCCTCTATTATCTGTTGTTGGGACATGGTGTCTCGAGCTTTCTCTAAAGCTTTGAAACCATCCTTATCCAGATACGTAGTTATCCGCTCTGGGTCAATGACACCGCAGTTTCTTAATACGATCCGTTTCTCCGGCACTCCGTGGCCTCCCTGGGGAAGTAGAGACTCAGCTCTTCATTCATAAGCCTTCAAGATCTGTGACGTTTTCTCCGGTGTTAGGTCGACGTGGACATCATCGTTCACCATCATTGCAGGTGCCTTGTCGCAGGCACCGATGCAATTGGTCAGTTGGAAGGAGAATCTACCATCGCTGGTAGTTTCACCGGGTCTAATGCCGATTTCCTTTTCAATGGTCTCAATTATGGGTTGGCAGTTCCTGAGAAAGCAGGGGATGCTCTTGCAGACCCTGATTACGTTCCGTCCCTGCGGCTTCGTTGAGAGGAAGGAGTAAAAGGTAGCCACCCCATAGACATCGCTTGTGGACACATCCAGGGACTTGGATAGCTCGGAGATGAGCTCTTCAGGTATGTGCCCGAATTTGTCTTGTGCTTCCTGTAACAGTACCAGCAGGTTCTCCTGTCCGTTGTGTTGAGCAGTCATCTTCTCACTAACTCCGTCTTTCGCGCTCGCCGGTATCATTCCATTAGTTGATTATGACCAATGGTTCACCCTTCTTTTCCTCCCCAATCTCTCTTTTCTTGCTCAACGCTCCTGTTGGGCATATGGAAATACACACGTCACAATCTCGGCAAACGTCTTTATCTATCGGCTGGTCTAGGTCGACGACAACCTTGGAATCAAACCCGCGATAGGCTATGCCGAAGACCCTTTCCTTTCTTATTTCATTACATGCCCTCACACATCTACGGCACAAGATGCACTTGGATAGGTCACGCACAACATATGGGCTCACATCTTCGACCGGATAGTAACGCTTCCTCACTGTAAATCGGGGCAGTCCTACTTCGAGGTCAGCGGCGATCTTGCGTAACTCGCAAATGTTGGCCTTATCGCACATGTAGCAAGAACCACAGTGGCTGGACAGCAGAAGTTCTATTATCACCCTGCGAGTTTCCAAAACCTTGGGAGAATGGGTGTGGATGACCATACCTTCGGCGATTGGAGTGTGGCAAGAGCCAACAAGAGCTCTTGAACCCTCCACCTCGACTACACAGATGCGACAAGCTCCGATGGGTGATAGCTCTGGCCTATAACACAAGGTGGGAATATCTATCGCGTTTTCTCGGGCAAGCTCGAGAATGGTCATCCCTTCAGGGCCCTGAACTTGTGTGCCATTTAGGCTGACATTCACATCCTTCATCTGGTGTACAAGTTCCCGTGTTGCTCCAAGTTGTGGTTAAGCGATAGCAGGTACTGCACGGTATGTGGCTAGCAGCGCCCCTTTGCTTCCTCAACATTCACCGCGTTTTTTGCGCACCTATTTTAGCACACCCTGTTAGTTGATTCCAATGTGCCGAGCCTCAAGCTTAACACCCGTACTACCCTTGGTAGTCCACATGAGGTTTAAGTCGTGACCTTGACAATACTCCTCGATTCTGTATACGCTTTGTTTGGATGGCGATTTCCTGAGCACCCGCAGGGATTGTCTTTCCTGAGATGTGGCTCTTGTGGTCGCATTCGGTTTGAGAGTTTACGTCACCTCGGCCAGGTTGGATGAAAAATGGACGCGAGAAACAAGGTAAAGACCGGGACCTCTGGTCAAGCGAGCGCTGACTCAAGCGGACGCGGGGCAGCGAACGGGACTGAGAAGCGATATCGTGATCTTCTGGCTTTGAGTCGGGTCTCGGCTGCGCTCAGCGGATTGGGAGACTTGGACGCTATCCTCAAGGTTGGGCTGGATAGCGTACTGAGTATCATGGATGGAACGGTTGGGGGGGTTTTGCTCCTCGACGAGCAGACCGAGATGTTGTCCTACCGGGTTCATCGTGGTCTATCTGCCAAGTATGTTGAGGAGATGCGCATGAAACTTGGTGAAGGAATCGCAGGCAGGGTCGCTCAGGGCGGTAAGGCCATCATGGTGGAAGACATCTCGAAAGACCAGCGTGCTGCTCTTCCTGCTCTGGTCAGCACCGAGGCCCTCAAGGCGTTCATCAGCGTTCCTCTTAGAGGGGAAGGCAGTATCTTGGGAGTGATCAACGTCGCCAGCTACACGCCGCACCGCTTCACCAAAGATGACATGTACCTCTTGCACTCGATCGGAGACCAGCTTGGCATAGCCATCGAGCAAGCAAGGCTATACGAACGGCTGAGAAAGGCACGGGAAAGACTACGCCGACTTGCTCGTCAAAACCTAGTAGCTGAAGAGGACGAACGGCGGAGGATTGCCCGTGAACTGCATGATGAAACCAGCCAGTCCCTTTCTGGACTAGCCCTGCAGTTAGAGGCGTTGGTGGGCATGGCTGAGATGTCTGGCAGGCAAGATGCTGAGTTCGTAGCTGCCTTGAAGAAGGTGCAATCCTTGACAGTCCAGGTGCACAGCGAGGTAAGTAGGCTGATTGCTGACCTTCATCCCGCCTTGTTGGATACATTAGGATTAGTTCCTGCTGTTCGCCAACACGCTGAAGCTAGGCTTCGCCCCCTGGGTGTCGAAGTGTCTGTGGAAACCAAGGGTGGGGATAGGCGTTTGCCCTCTGACTTTGAAGTCGCGCTTTTCCGCTTCGTCCAGGGCGCTATAGGTAATATAGCCCAACATTCTAAGGCAAAGAACGCCGTTATTGCGCTAGAATATCAGCACAATGAGTTGTTGCTGCGCATTAGTGATGATGGGCAAGGGTTCGATGTTTCAGAAATCACTGATGTTGAGGAAAGTGGACGAGGCCGCGGTTTATTTAGTATGAGAGAGAGGGTTGGGTTTCTTGGCGGCACCAGTGGGATTGAGTCCCAGCTTGGGCAAGGGACTACTGTTTGGGCAAGGGTTCCAACAGGTCAAGATATTGAGTATGCAGAGAATAAGAGTACTGGTAGTAGATGACCATACCATTGTGCGGGATGGAATTTGTGCCCTGCTGGCACTTGCCGGAGACATAGAGGTAGTGGGTGAAGCTGCCAACGGGAGTGAGGCGCTGAAGATGGTAAAGGAACTGGGGCCGGACGTGGTGCTTATGGACATCGCTATGCCCGTCATGGATGGATTGGAAAGCACCCGCCGGATCCGTAAGGAATCCCCAAGAACAAGGGTGCTAGTCCTTACTCAATATGATGACAGAGAATATGTATTCCCGGTTATTGAGGCCGGCGCTTCTGGCTTTATCAGCAAGGTAGCAGCCTCCCCAGAGCTTGTCTCAGGTATCCGCTCCGTGTTTCACGGAGATTCTTATCTTTCCCCATCGGTAGCCAAGCTTCTGCTCGAAGATTACCAACATAGGAGCCAACGGGTTAGTCATGAGCCCTATGATCAATTAACTGACCGGGAGCGCGATGTATTCAAGCTAGTTGTGGAGGGATATACTGCTAAGGCGATTGCTGATAGACTGATGGTCAGTCCAAAGACTGTTGAAGGGCACAAGACTAACCTTATGGCCAAGCTTGGTGTCCACAATCGTATTGAGTTGGTCAAGTATGCCCTACGTAAAGGTATCATACCTAAGTGATATTTGGGCAGTACATCTGCATTTTTGGCCCTTAGATAACGTAACCTGTGAGCTCCTCCAAAAACTCTCCTCGTTGATTCATTACCCACTTAGCTTGTCACCAGGTCTGAACCGCAAACAGGTGAAAATCCAGAAGAATCTAGGGGTTTAATACCCCGTCTACCAAGGTGAAACCCCCTTTCGCTCATTTCCGTTCTAGTTTATGCTAGTCATTAAGTATATCGCCAGTCACAACGCCTATATTGGGTAAGGTGATGGGTCACAGTGTTGAAGGAAGGAGGATAGTCATGGAAAACAAACCCAGAATCTTAATCGTGGATGACGAATCCGATTTTGTGCAGGCTCTGCAGGCGACTTTGGTAGCTAAAGAGTATCAGGTGGTAACTGCCAGTAACCGAATACAAGCTGAGGACATGGTTCGCTCCCATGAGCCTGACATGATTGTCTTAGGCACAATTTCACCCCGGGGAGACGCATTCCTGTTTCATCAGTGGTTGAAACAGACACTAGGGTTTAGCAACCTGCCCATTATGGTTATCAATGTCGCTCCAGACAAGCAACCAACTAAGGGTTGGAGGAGGGACGAGGGGCTACAGTGTGATGCTGAGGACTTCTTGACCAGGCCCATCGAGCCAGCAGCACTGATGCCTCGTATTCAGAAACTGCTGGATAAAGAGGCACCGAAGAGGATTAGGGTACTGGTCGTGGATGACCATGCTGTGGTCAGGGATGGTATTCGAGCAGTACTCGCCTTGCAACGGGATATGCAGGTGGTAAGTGAGGCAGTAGATGGAAAAGATGCGTTAGAGAAGACAGTTGAGTTTATGCCTGACGTGGTGTTGATGGATATCGTCATGCCAGTAATGAACGGACTTGACGCGACCAGAGAGATATGTAGCAAATGCAAGGGAGCCAAGGTATTGGTGTTAACGCAGTACGATGATGAGGAAAACATCAAAGCCAGTCGCGAGGCAGGAGCTCTGGGCTTTATTCCCAAAGCAGCAGCTAGTTCCCGCCTTTTGTCTGGGATTAGGGCAGTGGCTCGGGGGGAAGACTTTATCCGTAGTCTTACCCCATAGATGACCGTGTCACCGGAGTTACAAGAGGTCGCTAGTGCAAGCAATCACAATTACGCTTAACGGACGAGAGGTAAGCGGTCAACCTGGTATGACTATCTTAGACCTCGCCGAAGAATCAGGCGTAGCTATTCCAACACTTTGCCATGATCCTCATCTGGTGCCGATTGGTGCCTGCCGCGTTTGCATAGTGGAAGACGAGTCTTCTGGAGCGTTGATGGCATCCTGTGTTACCCCCATAGCATCTGGAATGGTAATCAACACTCAGTCGCCACGAGTGCAGGAACGCCGAGAGACGTTGATCAAGCTCATGTTGGCTAGCCATCCTGACTCCTGTCTTGTATGTGACAAAGGTAACCGTTGTCAGTTGCGTAAAATTGCGTCGGATATGGGCATCGGCCTGGTGGAATTCCAGAGGATTCCTCAATTCGCCGCCATTGAGGAAGTCAACCCATTCATTGAGAGGGACTTGAGCAAATGCATCCTCTGTGCCAAATGCATTCGGGCATGCGAGGAGCTAGTCGTTGAAGGTGCTATTGACTACTTCAACCGGGGATTCATTTCGAAACCGGCAACGCTGGGCGACCTGCCGCTGGAGAAATCCGAGTGTACCTTTTGTGGAACCTGTGTTGCACTGTGTCCCACCGGCGCACTGACAGAAAAGGAAAAAGCATACAGAGGAGCAACTACCGCCACCGTCCGTACAGTTTGTCCCTTTTGTGGCTGTGGCTGCGATATTTGCCTGGAGGCAAAAGGCAACTACTTGGTCCAGGTCAGACCTGACCAAGATAGTTCTCTAAGTCATGGCACCCTTTGTGTCAAGGGGAGCTATGGCTGTGATTTCGTGCATAGCCCAGAAAGACTAACTAGCCCTATGGTCAAGGAGAACGGCGACTTCAAGGCAGTGTCCTGGGAAGAAGCTTTGAGGTTGGTGGCCGAAGAATTCAAGCGAGTAAAGGAAGCGTATGGGCCTAACAGCTTGGCGGTCTTTGGCTCATCAAAGTGTACTAATGAAGAGAACTACTTGCTACAGAGGTTTGCCCGCTGTGTACTTGGTACCAACAACGTTGATAACGGCAGTCGGTTACACAGTTCCGCTGGTTATGTTAGTCTTGGGGCCAGTGTTGGCTTCCCCGGTACTACTAGCTGTCTTGATGACCTTGAGCAATCAGAGGTGATCTTGGTCATCGGAGCCAACCCGACCTCTTCAGCACCCCTTGTGGGGTACGCCATAAAGCGTGCCGTTAGGCATAAAGGCGCCAAGTTGTTGTTGATAGACCCTCGAGAGACAGCTCTTGCCCCGTATGCGCATCTCTGGCTAAGGCCCAAAGTTGGCACCGATGTGGCTCTTGTGAATGGTATGGCCAAGGTGATTATCGATGAAGACCTGTTGGACGGGGAGTATGTCGCCAGAAAAACGGACGACTTTGAGATATTGACCGGTGGTTTGCAGACATATACCGCAGAGTATGTGGGGGAGATTACCGGGGTCTCAAACGAAGAGATGGACCGTGCCGCTCGACTCTTCGCCGAGGTGAGCCGGGCTTCAATTGTGTATGGCAACGGCGTAACGCAGTATGTCAATGGTGCGGGCACCGTAACCGCTTTAGCCAATCTGGCTATGTTGACTGGAAACATCGGGGCTGGCGGAGGTGGCATCTATGCGTTGCAACCGGAAAACAATGGACAAGGTGCCTGTGACATGGGCGCTTTGCCTGATTTCCTCCCCGGATACAGGAGTCTGGAGGATGCCCAAGCCAGGAGGATGTTTGAAGACCGTTGGGGATGTGGCTTGCCTGGTGACACGGGGCTAACAGCGCTGGAGATGATCCAGCACACAAAGGAGGGCGCGATTAAGGCTATGTATATAGTAGGGGAAAATCCAGCCTTGGGTTTCCCACAAGCGGCCCTAGTTAGAGAAGCTCTGGCTTCACTTGATTTATTGGTGGTACAGGACATATTCCTTACCGAGACGGCGAAATTGGCAACGGTTGTCTTGCCAGCGGCAAGCTTTGCCGAAAAAGAAGGTACGTTTACCAATTTTGAAGGAAGGATACGAAGGCTGCGTAGAGCTCTGGAGCCACTTGGTGACAGTCTGCCAGACTGGGAGATAATACGTCAGTTAGCAGACGAAATGGGCTACCCGATGCCATATTCTTCTTCCCAACAGGTTATGGATGAGGTCGAGAAATTGGTTCCTTTATACCAGGACGCTGGCCTTAGCGACTCGGAGATGAAGGGCCAACAGTTGGTTGAGTTCGGTGGCACTCGCTTGGCAAATAGGCGCCTGTACGGCGGGCAATTCCCGACTGGATTCGGGCGCTTTTCACCAGTCGACTATATCCCGCAGGCAGAGACTTCGGGGGACGGATATTCCTTGACCCTGCTGGCTGGGAGTACACTGTACCACTTTGGCACCGGCTCCAGAACTTCGAGGTCTTCCCGGCTAAGGAGTTACTTGCCGGAAGCTTTTGTAGAGGTTAGCCGGCACGATGCCAAGAGCCTTGGCATCAACGATGGCGACGTGACCCGGGTAGTGTCGCCTACCGGCGAGGTGACTGCTGTGGCCAGAGTTGTCGACACAATTACTCAAGGGATGGTTTTCATGCCTGTGTCATTCCCAGAGAGCCCTGTCAATGGATTATTCAGCATTGTGTTAGACCCTCGGACAAAGGCCCCGGCTCTAAAAACATGTATGGTAAGGCTCGAGAAGGTTGGAAATGATGGCTAAGCTGAAAAAGAGACCTGAACCTAGCCTAACCCGGATAAATGAACTCATAGCTGAGTATGAGGGTCAGAAGTGGGCCTTGATTCCCCTGCTCCAAAGAATCCAGGAAGAATTTGGGTATATCCCTCCCAAAGCTACCCAGCCGATAGCCAGGGCTGCAGGCTTATTTCCTGCCCAGGTACAAGGTGTAATCTCCTTCTATGCACAATTGCACACAAAGCCGCAGGGCAGAAATATTGTCAGGGTATGTCGAGGCACTGCCTGCCATGTCCGGGGGGGCAAGACGATATTGAAATTAGTGAAGCAGAATCTGGGGGTTGAGGAGGGGGAAACTACCCCTGGCTATGAGTACACCTTGGAGACGGTTGCTTGTATAGGGGTTTGTGCTCTGGCTCCTAACATAGTTATCGGCACGACTACCTATGGGCACATGAATCCCAAAAAGGTAGCACAGTTGTTGGGTGTCAGAAAGGGCGAGGAGTAGCATGCCGGACCGAATGACCGTTTTTGTTTGCCAGGGCACAGGCTGTGTTTCTGGTGGGTCCGATGCTGTCTATGAAGCGCTGAAAGCAGAGGTGGCGCGGAAGAAACTAACAAACGTTGAAGTGGACTTCACTGGCTGCCACGGCTTCTGTGAGCAGGGCCCTAATGTGGTTATTGAACCTGAAGGCATTTTCTATACGCATGTCCAAGTCGAGGATGCGCCACAGATTGTCAGCTCTCACCTTCGCGATGGTAAGCCGCTGGAGCGTCTTTTTTATCGAGACCCCGTGACTGGCCAGAGTATTCCGTACTATTCAGAGATGAACTTCTATAAGAAGCAACAGCGTATTGTCTTGCGCAATTGTGGACACATTAACCCTGAGAAGATTGACGATTATATTGCCAGAGGAGGTTATAGAGGGCTTAGGAAGGCTTTCCTTATGCCCCCTGAGGAGGTCATTGAGGAAATCAAGAAATCCGGGCTCCGTGGTCGTGGAGGTGCCGGTTTTCCTACCGGGCGCAAGTGGGAGTTCTGTCGCAATGCGCCTGGCGATACGAAGTATGTCATCTGCAACGCTGACGAAGGTGATCCCGGCGCTTTCATGGACCGCTCTATTCTGGAAGCCGACCCTCACGCCCTTATCGAGGGTTTGACCATTGCTGGGTATGCCATGGGGGCTAGTGAGAGCTATATATATGTTCGTGCTGAATACCCATTGGCGGTGAAGCGATTTTGTGTCGCCTTGGAACAAGCCAAGGAGAGAGGTTTTCTGGGGGATAATATCCTTGGGTCAGGCTTCGCCTTCACGGTGCATGTTAAAGAGGGTGCCGGCGCTTTTGTCTGTGGTGAAGAAACAGCCCTAATTGCTTCTATCGAGGGCAAACGTGGTATGCCCCGCCCTCGCCCGCCATTCCCGGCACAATCAGGTTTAGACGGAAAGCCTAGCAATATCAACAACGTAAAAACGCTGGTCACTGTGCCGGTCATTATCGACCAGGGAGCTGACTGGTTTGCCAGCTTCGGTACTGAGAAGAGCAAAGGGACTGCCGTGTTCGCTCTCACCGGAAAGATTGCCAACAGCGGCTTGGTAGAGGTGCCTATGGGTACCCCCCTATCGACTGTTATCTTCGATATTGGTGGTGGTATCCCTCGTGGCAAGCGGTTCAAAGCGGTGCAGACTGGCGGTCCGTCCGGTGGATGTATTCCGGCCCAGTTTGTCGACACCCCTGTAGATTACGACTCGCTGGCTCAGCTAGGCTCCATTATGGGTTCAGGCGGAATGGTAGTGCTGGACGAGAGCACCTGCATGGTCGAGGTAGCCCGGTATTTCCTTAGTTTCACGCAGGATGAATCA
>Ga0209636_10002899_pt1 | contig 17497 bp, 15 predicted proteins | sample DeeMarSWOR152_54_FD_187464 | JGI IMG/M metagenome (GOLD analysis project Ga0209636, IMG submission 187464) | Marine sediment microbial communities from White Oak River estuary, North Carolina - WOR-1-52-54 (SPAdes) (version 2) | ecosystem: Environmental > Aquatic > Marine > Intertidal zone >...
AAAGGCACCCACATGACGATACTCGGGTGGTTGTACAGAGTATGGATCATGCGTTCCATTTCAAGCTCGAACTGTTGAGCGGACTCAGGACTTCGTTGTAAGTCATTGTCTTGTCGTCCGATGTGTACATCGCCGTTGGGCATGTCCTGCCAGACAATAACGCCCAGTTTGTCGCACCAGTAGTAGAAGCGCCGTGGTTCGATCTTCACATGTTTTCGCAGCATGTTCATACCGAGCGTTTTAGTCATTTCGATGTCATACCGAAGCGCCTCGTCGGTCGGCGCCGTATACAGGCCGTCCGGCCACCAACCCTGATCCAATGGCCCGATCATAAACAGAGGATTGTTGTTCAGGAAGAGACGCTTCAATCCTTCATCATCCTCTCCGAGCGATATTTTGCGCATACCGAAATAGCTGCTTATAGCATCGACCTCTCTGTCTTGGCCATCTCGCAGCACAATTTTTAGATCATAAAGGAAGGGAGAATCCGGCGCCCACATCCTGGGTGCCTCGACAGGTAAAGAAAGTTCTCTTCCTGCCATGCCTTTGGCCTGGCTCTTTATCGCCCCCTCTTCTTTTACTTCCAGCTCAACTTGATACTCCATAGCATTGTCTGCGCATTGAGCTGTAATGCGGACTTCTTCGTCATCGATGTCCGGGATGATTTTTAAAGACTGGATGTACGTCTGACTGACCGGTTCCAGCCACACAGACCGCCAGATTCCTGTGACCGAGGTGTACCAGATGCCTTTTGGCTCCTTCACTTGTTTTCCGCGAGGCTGGGTGCCTTCATTGATCGGATCCCATACAGAGAGAACGATCTCTTGGGTTCCTCTTTTTTTCAGATGGTCTGTAACGTCGAAGCAAAAGGGATCATATCCGCCTCGGTGGGTTCCGATTTCTCTTCCATTCACCCAAACGGTTGTTTCCCAATCCGCGGCTTCGAAATGGATCAGGATGCGTTTCTTCGACCATCCTTTAGGGATCTTAAACGTGCGCCGGTACCACAGCCGGTTTTCCTTTCCTACAGGTTTTTGCACCCCAGAGAGGGCGGATTCAACCGGGAAGGGCACGAGGATGGGGCCATCGTATTGTTCGGTAAGGCTCTCGCTCTCTGGCCGAATCGCATACTCCCACAATCCGTTAAGGGTCATCCACTCTTCTCTTTTCATCTGGGGTCGGGGATAATCTGGATGGACATTGCTCGGTGAAAGTTCTCTGGCCCAACGGGTCATGATCCGTCCCTCTACTGGCTGCCAGTCCATCACTGCCATGTCAGTTTCTTTTGAGCAGGAGATTGCTGATAATACGGCGAATGTGATTAAGCCATAAGTTAAGCCTTTTTTGATATCCGATATTGCTGTCATTTCTAGCTTCTTGATTATCTGCAAGTTATCGTCTTCATGGGAGGATATTCTGCAGGGCAATTCCTAAAATAAATCCCAGGAGGATTACAATTGCCAATGTCCAAGCTCGTTTTTTTATTGAAACAGGTGGAAGTAGATAACCATATGCAAAACCCACACCTAGGATTTCCAAAAAGTAGACAAAGCTTGCCAGGAAGAGAAAGAGAGTGGGAAGATTCAGGAAAGAATACCAGCTGAGAAAAATTGAAAGGGAGAAAAGGCCTCCAAAAACTGCTCCAAAGGAGAGGCCTGTCTTTATGCTTTCACTTGACTTGAAAAGGCGTGTGTAGAGCCATCCAACCAAGAAGACGAGGAGAAAAAAGCTCAAGTACCCGAAAGGAATCAGACGGAAAAGCTCTTCTTTGGATTTGAGAGCCGCAAATTCCTTGGCCCAGAAGGATTTCAAAAGGGAAGCATGAGCCAGAAAATCTATCATCACAAACAAGAGCCAGGCCATGAGTGTGGCCAGAATGAATCTTCTTTTAGCTGCCATTTTTGTTAAGGTAAGCCGTTCCTCATATTCAGTCAAATATTTTTTCCAGATTCTGATACTTCGTGTGCAGATGATCGATAGCGTTTTCGATGGAATCTTCATCACCTTGCTGGCATGTTTCAGTTAACATCTTGGATGCTTCATACAGTTCCTGAACGGCGACAGCGAAACTTTCTGCTTTTGATTCAAGCCTTTTGGGGAGCTCGGCTTTTGTGATGGCCTCGGCTTTTTGAACCAGTTCAGATGCGGCTGATTTTATCTCATTGTATTGTTTATTGGGGAGATATTTATGGTAAACCACATACAAGACCTTATGGAATTCATCGATCTCTCTGAGAACAGGTCTGATGATCCGAACCAGCATTTCAAACTTGGCGTGCAATTCTTCGGCTACATTTAAAAGAGCTTCGTCGTCTTCCCCTGCAGCCGCTTCGTTGTATTCATCCACGGTTTTTTTCAACTCCTCTATACCTTTCTCCCATTTGGATTTCTTGTCTCTCAAGATTCCAGGAAGCTGAGCTTTGTAGAGATCTCCAGCGAGTCTGTTTATCTCGGGAACATAACTTCGCAAAGCCTCATAGTCTTTTTCCGGGTATGCGGTATGCCAGATCGGATAGATGATTTCATGGAAAGCACTGAGTTCTGGAACCTTGCTTTCGGTTTCCTCTGTTTGGGCGGCAATGGTGCCCGATAAGCAGAGAGCAAAAGTCAACAAGAAGCTGGCCAAAATTACTATCCTTTTTTTGTTCATTTCTACCTCCTGAAAGTGTTCCTCAATTTTCTCCGATATTGGATTTTTTATCAAGGGGGGATGATTATGACTACATGTGATAAGATCCGCAAAAATGCTGTTTTTATAACTGAGAGTTATAAAAAATATCCAATTGGAATTATTTTCCCGATATCATCGTCCTGGATGGCAATCCCTTTGATTACAGGACCTATGTGGATTGCACGATCATAAACGGGAAGATCCTTTAAGACAAGAGCAAATCCTCCTTTTTCAAGCATATCCCAAAACCCAAGAAAATTTTCTAACCATTCTTAATATCTGCTGGTATACTCGTTCCTCTGCCTTACTGGACTGCTAACGTTTGTAAAACAATTTTACGGCTTGGCAAAACTGTGTAGTCCATTCTTATTTATACAGTAAGCGTAACTTATTTAAGAACAGCAAGTTGAGGGAAATTCAAAGGATGGCACGAAAAATGCCTTCTCTTTTTGAAAATAAATGAAAAAAACAAATCGAGATCAGAGAGGAGAAAGAATGGGAAAGAACATGAAAAGGCGAGAGTTCATCGGGAAAGCTGCCTTTGGACTTTTCTCCGCAGGCCTCGCAACTCCATTCTTGAAGAAGGAAATCGCCAGTCAAGAAAAGGAGCCAAAGATTATTTACAGAACCTTAGGACGGACCAATCTTCGGATTCCTATAGTCAGCTTTGGCGTGATGAACTCTGACAGCCCAGATCTTATAAAAAGAGCTTTGGATAGGGGCGTCACTCATCTGGACACAGCGCATGGCTACTTGAGAGGGAATAGCGAACGGGCCATAGGAGAGGTCTTAGAGAGAAGCGGAAACCGAGACAAGGTCTATGTAGCCACCAAGATGCGTTTTGCCCGCGACAATCGAAAAGCTGTTTTTCTCCTGAGGGGCAGCGCACGTGAACCTGGAGCCACCGAAGAGAACCTTTTCGAGCAGCTCGAGACAAGCCTCCAAAGGCTGCGCACAGATTATGTGGACATCCTTTATCTCCACAGCTGCTACAGTCCTCAGATGGCGACTTTTGAGCCTCTGATGAATGCCCTGGTTAAGGTAAAGAAACAGGGAAAAGCAAGATTCATCGGAGTTTCTACCCACAGCAACGCGGCGGATGTCGTAAGAGCCTCTGTTGATGCAGAGGTCTACGACGTCGTGCTTGCTGCTTACAATTACGTACAGGAGGACAGGGAAGAGGCAAAAAAAGCCTTTCAGTATGCAGCGGAAAAAGGCGTGGGAGTGGTTGCCATGAAGACCCAGGGAGGAAGACGTCTGCAACAAGATCCGGATGTGGAGATCAATCACCAGGCAGCCTTGAAGTGGGTGTTGAATGATCAGAATGTATGCACAACCATACCCGGGATGACCACTTTTGAACAGTTAGACCTGAACATAGGAGTGATGAGCGATCTTGCTCTTACGGAGAAAGAACAGAGAGATCTCCAGATGGCTGCGGCTATGAGGGGAACGCTCTATTGTATGAACTGCCGCTCCTGTGTACCTACCTGCCCTCAAGGTGTCGAAATCCCTAAGCTCATGAGGTCCTACATGTATGCCAAAGGCTATGGGAATTATATCCAGGCAGGAACGACCATCGCCGAGCTCCCTGAGAAGCAGGGGCTAGATGTCTGCAGGGAGTGTTCCCAGTGCACAGCTTCCTGCCGCAGAGATATCAACATCGGCTCCCGAGTTAAATCCCTGATTGCCGAAGGCCTCTATTTAGGATAAAGAATTATTTTCTGACATAACCTATGGCTTGGAGGGCAGCCATGCATCCTTCGCCTGCAGCGGATACGATCTGAAGCCCGCCACAGGTGACATCTCCGGCAGCAAAAACGCCCTCAAGGTTTGTCCTCTGGAAGCGGTCCACTTTGATGCACTGTTTGTGGTCGAGCTCTACTCCTGCCTTGCCAAAAAGCGAGGTTGAGGGGATATCTCTGAAGACAAAGATCGCAGCAGCATCCAGTTCTTCTTCTTTTCTTTCTGTCTCGATGACCACTTTTTCCACCCGATGTTCCCCTTCGATCTTCTTGATTTTGGTCTTTTGAAGGATGGGAATTCCTTTTTCTTTGATTTCTTTCAAGTGATTTTCCGATACCTTGATCTCATCCTCACCAGGAACCCACCGGACGTCACAGCCCATCCCTTTGAGAGCCAGGATGTCTTCGGCCGCCTCATCCGTGTTACCGAGGGCCACGACTGTTTGGCCGCGAAACAGAGTTCCATCGCAGGTGGCACAATAACTAATGCCCATCCCCAAAAGCCTCTCTTCACCCTGTATCAGTTTCCCCTTGGAAATCCCCCTGCCAGTGGCGATGATGACCGCCTTTGCCTCGATCAAGACGTCTCGGGTTGTTACATACTTGGGGTCGGTGGATAGGCTGAAATTTATGGCATCCCCGCTCACGATCTCAGCGCCGAAATGTTCGGCGTGATTTCGCATTTTCTCCAGAAGTTCCAGGCTGTCGATGGAAATGAAACCAGGATAGTTTTCCAGCTCGTATCCAATTGACAGGCGGGAAGCCGCTCTTCCCTCCAGAATCAAGGTTTTTCTTCCTGCGCGCGAAGAATACAGGCCGGCTGTCAATCCCGCCGGTCCGCATCCGATGATCACGATTTCTGTGTTTATGTTTTTTATCGTTGCCGCAGTTTCTCCCATTTCGTCCTCCTTTTTTCTCCTGAATTATTCAATAACTTTTTAAACATACTTGAATTTTGAAAACATCCGTTTATAAGCAAGGCTTACTATAGCGTACAGGAAATCTTATTGTTCGTTGAATTTTAAAACTATGTTTTTCTATCGGCTGTATCGTCCCATTAACTCGCCTTGCGCCAGTATGTGACTCTCCATGGCTTGCAGAACCTGGGATTTTGTCGCTCCAGGCTTGAGGTCCAGTTCTGTATCCAGAGCGTAGATTTTGAAGAAGTAACGGTGGGTTCCACTGGGCGGGCAGGGGCCTCCATAGCCGATACGGCGGAAATCGTTTTTCCCCTGGAGAGCTCCGCTGGCAAGAACTTCATCGGCTGGCACATCTTCCTCCAGACCACCAAAATCTGCTGGGATATTGAAGATGACCCAATGAACCCAGGTTCCCATCGGTGCATCGGGGTCGTCACAAATGATGGCCAGTGTTTTCGTGTTCTCAGGAACCGATTCCCATCCCAGCGCTGGAGACATGTCCGGTCCGTCACAGGTGAATTTGCTCGGGATCATTCCTCCGTCTTCAAAAGCAGGGCTATTGATTTTTATTTCCATTTTTCCCTCCCATTCCTATGAAGGATTGAAGTTCATATTATATCTTTTATTGACAGTTCTGTCTTGCCGGCAGCGCATCCAGAAATTGCCATCTTATTCATCCGAAAATAGTTTTTTTAGGATGGATAAAGATTCTGGAAAGAGCTCATCGAACCCGATGTATGTCCATTCCGCATATCGAATCAACCAGCGGTCCTCTTTTTTTATCAGCTTGATCTTGAACCGGTAAATATCGGTCGATACTCTAACGAGCTTACGTAAAACTCTGGCTGCTCCTGAAGAAAGCGCGACATCACTTTGTATGGAGGTCTCTTGGGTTTTGACCTCGTCGATCCTGGTGTGGAGAATGTGGATGACGATTCCTCGAAATTGGTTGAAATAAGACTGAACCATATCCTCGGTCTGGCTCTTGTTCCTCCCTCTGAAATCCAAGAAGTCATCGGACAGGAATGCCAAGAGACTGCTGAGGTCTTTTTTCTCCACACACTTGCCCACATCCTCCATGAGTTCCCTGATCAGATCCTCATCGGTTTTATGACCACAGCAGATCATACAAATGAGAACTGATAAGATGAGAAGAGAAATGTTTTTTTTCCTGAAAGCCTTGTGCATGTTCCCTTAATATTTTAGAGGATTCACCTACTGTTTTTCAAAGCGCAGATTCCTGACTCGTCCTCCAGTCAACAGAAATCCCTTGATTTTATGCTTTTCATTTCTGATGAATTGAACTTTGTGGAAAAACCACTGTCTTCCTGTCAACACATCTTCTTTGGTCCGTATGAGAGGTATATCCCCATGACGCCTGTGACGGGCTAAAAGATTGTCATCCTGAAGGACGATTCTATAAGTCGAGTCGAGCTCTTCGCTGTAATATTCACCGATGTACTCTTGCATCTGTTCCGGAGTGAGTTCCTTGCTCGCGCTCCTTCTGCCTTTAATGGTGTTGCCTTCAGCGAATACGGTTAAGCGCTCAACATAGCCGTCCTTTTCAGGCTGGAACTGGATTTGGACATCTGCTGTTTTTAAGAAAAATTTAGACATCGACTCTGGAAACAACTGCACCTTTTCTGGGGCAGCCGGATGCTCGGCCATTAATCGATCACCCTCTTTCGTCAGGGTTAGTATGTTTCCATCCTCCAGCTCGTATCTGCCTTCGTAAACCTCGAATACGGAAGAGGGGATGTTTGCCACTTTACGCTCTGAGGGCTTTTCCTTTTTCGTTTCCTCTTCCATCAGATTTCCCAGGTATACCTCGGCAGTTTGTCTGGCTAGCTGTCCAGGGTTTATGGATCCGCAATTGCTGAGAACCGCCACTGCAAATCTCTGGTCGGGGAAAAGCAGAAGATGGCTGCGGAATCCTGCATCTCCGCCACTGTGTGATATGGTTTTCAATCCTTTGTATTCTCCAACAGTCACCCCAAAGGCATAGTCGATTTTTTCTCCGTTGTTGAGTATACCCTGCTGTTCCATCTGAGCTATCACCTCAGGACCCCCCAAGCGGTTTTCGAAGAAATTGTCGGCCCATTTGGCCAGGTCTTCAACCGTTATGAACAGGCTGGTGGCTCCAACATTCGCATAGCTCAATACCCTTTTCTTGAAGCCTCCATTCTCTTTAGGAACATAGGAATAGGCTCTGTTTTTCACGATCATCTCATGATCGTCATGAAAGTGGGTGTTCGACATACCTAAGGGTTTGAACATGTTTTTCTGTGTCCATTCCGGGAAGGATGTTCCAGTCACTCGTTCCACGATTTCTGCCAGATCGGAATATCCTGTGTTGCAGTAGAGATACTCATCGCCCGGAGTGAAATTCAGTTCTTTTTGGTGACTGACTGCTGTAAGAATGTGCTCCTTTGTGATCACGTCATCGAGCCTCCATCCTGCCATAGCCAGCATCTCCCATTGGTCGCGGAGCCCGCTTATATGGTGGATGAGATGCCGGATGGTTATTGTCTTCCCAAAATCCGGAACCTCAGGAATATGCGTGTGGATATCATCATCCAGGGACAGCTTTCCTTGGTTTGCCAACATAACGATGGCGAAGGCAGTAAACTGCTTGGATACAGAGGCGACATGGAAGATCGTGGATGATGTGATCGGAATGTCGTATTCCAGATTGGCATAACCATAACCTTTTTTATAGATCACCTCGCCGTCTTTGAGAACAGCCAGGGCTGCACCTGGAGAGTCCGGTTTATTCCAGCCTTCGAAGAGTTTGTCCACTTTTGGATTGGCGGTGCTTGCCTCCGAAGGTGACTCTGGCTGGCATGCTGTTGTTGTAAGGCAAAACAGTAAAAACATGCAAACGCACAAAAAAGACAAAGATTTTCTCATGATTAACTCCTTGGATACTGTGAAGCATGTTTTTATCACAATGTCTATTTAGGATCAAATTTTCTTGGGTTTGAGATTATTGAACCTGGAAATTGACAGGGACCAGACCTGTCGAATAAACTTGTAATCGCAGATTTAAACAGATTATAAAGGAGGTTTCTGTGAGAAAGAAATCATTGTTTTTTGTTTTTATCCTGGTTCTTATTATGACCTCTGTTTCATACGCATTCAGATCCAATGTCATAGAGGAAAAATCCTTATCGGCTGAGGAAGACAGAGTATACAAGGCCATCGAGGTTATCGAAGAGATGGTGGAAATTCCCGAGGAAGGTATTCCCGAAGCCCTGTTGAGCAAAGCTTATGGGATTGCCATCATCCCGAAGGTGATCAAAGCTGCCTGGGTTGTAGGCGGTCGTTATGGAAAGGGCGTTCTGCTTGTACGAACCGAAAGTGGACGGTGGAGTCACCCTTGTTTCATCAAGATTGCTGGAGGAAGCGTAGGATGGCAGATCGGGGTGCAATCAGCCGATATCATTTTGGTGTTTAAGCGGAGAAAAAGCATCGACTCCATCACAGAGGGAAAGATCACCCTGGGCGCTGATGCGGGCTTGGCGGCGGGTCCTGTGGGAAGGCGTGCCGAGGCAAGCACGGATATCGAGCTGGAGGCAGAAATCTATTCTTACTCCAAGAGCCGAGGGCTGTTCGCAGGAGTTTCGATCGAGGGTGCCGCAATCCAGATCGATAAGGAGGCCAACGCAAATTTTTATGACGGAGATTATTTGAGCGCTCATGATATTCTATTCGGCAAGGAGAGAATAAAACCGCCAGAGGTTGCCGAGAAGCTAAGAAAGATCTTGACCGAATACACGAGCACTTACCTATAATTCGGGGACAGGATACTCAATCACTAAACTCTTAACACTGAATTTGGAACAGGTCTTTAAGGGGACTCATCAATCAAAGGGAAATCGTCAACCTTCTCCTGAGATGGACACCCAAAAGCATATTCATCTTATTAATTTCTGCCGAAAACTTACGGTAAACACTCTTTTCTTCTTGATCCCGCTTCATCTTTTAAAGATCGGATTAAGCGGCTGGCAGATTGGTGCGGTCGTTTCTTTTTATGGCCTTGCCCCGTTGATTTTTTCCTTTCCGATTGGCTGGATCAACGACAGGCTCTCGATCAGAAGGATCATTCAATCGGCTCTTCTGATTCTGAGCCTCCTGTTTTTGTTGTTGGCCATAACGAAGAATTTCTATCTCCTTGTTGTCATCTTCCTCTTTTTGGGGATTGCTAACAATGCCCTGGACGTGTCGACAAACAGCCTTTACTACAAGGATGAAACCCATGTGGACCTCAACAAGAAATATGGAACATTGGCTTTCTGGTTGGCTTTAGGCACAGCAACCGGTACACTTTCGGGAGGAACAGTAGTCCACTTCTCAGACTTTCGTCTTCTTTTTTATGTCTATGCCATCTTTCTTCTAGTTGTATTGATGTTCGCCAAAAAAGTGGGGAGGGAAAAATTTCATGTGGTCACTCTGAGGGAATACAGGCTAAATCTTATAAACAAGAAAACTATCCTGTTTTCGATCCTCATCTTTACGCTTGCTCTGCATTGGGGTGCAGAAGGCACAGTCTACAGTCCATTTCTAAAATCCTATTTCCATCTGAATAATCTCCAACTCTCCCTCTATATTTCCATCTCGCTTTTTTTCCTTGCCTTTTCTGGCCTTGCGATTGCTTTTTTAAGGTTCAATGCACAGATCAATCAGCGAATCTTTCTTTTTGCCCTCTTTCTTTCTGGAGCCGGACATATCCTTATGGTCAATCACAATGTCTATGTTTCTCTTTTCTTCCGCATCATTCATGAGATAGGAGATGGTTTGATGGGCGCTTTGATTTTTTTATTCATCTCCCGATTGTTCCAGAAAAAAAACATTGGAGGAAGTTCAGGGATTCTTCTGGCTTTGATGACGCTCGGCCATATGGTGGGAGCGCTAGTGTTTTCTTCAATCGGCTATAGGGTGGGCTTGGAGTATCCTTTCATCCTATCCGGGCTTTTGCTTATTGCCAATTCTGTGTATGGCGCCTTTATTTTCAAGAAAATTTCCTATTGAATCTCATAGCAGCTTTTATATGAATGCACCTCTAGGAGGAGCGGTAATAAATTCGAGTCGTGAATAATCCAGGCTAGCTGCTCGAATCAATTTTTAACTATAATTCGACTGGGCTAGCTACTTTTATGGGTTGATTTGTGGTATTTTTTATACAGCAATGAGATGATCATGAACTATGAAGGATTGATGAAGGAGTCTTCGCATGGTAGAGGAAAGGTCATTTCCGGGAGTTCGGGTTACAAGAGGGGCTTGCTCTGATGATCGGTATTCAGGATAGACAGACTTTTCAAATCGGCTCATATGAATGTGCGGTGGGAAACCGCGTTGAGTTCTGGCGTGACCAGGATTTCGTCCGCAGGTTTTGGGCCAAAGATCATACCTTGTGGTTTACAAAAAAAGAGCCAGAAATCGTAGACCGAATGGGTTGGCTGCACCTTCCTGAGACAATGCGCGAGAAGCTTGAAGATCTGAAAAGCTTTGCCGAAAGGATAAGATCAGAGAGGATTGTTCATGTCGTCCTTTTAGGTATGGGGGGGTCGAGTCTTGCGCCTGAAGTTTTCCAGAAAACTTTTGGGAATGTACCTGGTTATCCAGAACTGATGGTTTTGGATAGCACGCATCCTGATGCGGTCCGGAGTTTGGAACAGCGGTTGGACATATCAAAAACCCTGTTTCTTGTCTCGAGCAAATCTGGAACCACCCTCGAGACTCTTTCCCTCTTTCGCTATTTTTGGAAACAGATTGGCAAGGCAAGTGCTCGTCCAGGACAGCACTTCGTAGCTATCACCGACCTGGATACGCCGCTAGAGAGAATGGCGCGGGAAAAGGAATTTCGCGCAGTCTTCCTTGCACCGCCGGATGTAGGCGGCCGCTATTCCGCGTTCACGGTGTTCGGACTCGTTCCTGCAGCAATCATCGGGACGGATGTTCACAGCCTCCTCGATCGAGGTTGGAGAGCCGCAGAAAACAGTGCGTTCGGCGTAGACCCTGAGAACGCCTCTGGATTTCTTTTGGGAGCAGCCCTTGGCATAATGGCCGAGGAGCGGGATAAATTGACCATCCTGACTTCTCCCTCACTCAGCAGCTTTCCCGATTGGCTGGAGCAGCTCATCGCCGAGAGTACTGGTAAGAGCGGAAAAGGTCTTATTCCGGTGGCTAACGAACCGAAGACTGCGGCAGAAGAATATAGTCAGGACAGAGTGTTTGTCGGGCTTTTCCAGGATGGTGAGGACAATCAAGAACTGGAAGGCTTTATGGAGCGCCTCAGAGCCTTGGAGCATCCGGTCATTCGTATCCGATTGGCCGATGCTTATGATCTGGGACAAGAGATCTTTCGATGGGAAGTGGCCATAGCCTCGGCAGGGACGATCTTGGGGATCCATCCCTTTAACCAGCCCGATGTTCAACTGGCTAAAGATTTAGCCGAGAAGGCCATGAGGGAGAGGTCTTCCGGTGAGAAAGAGTACACGCGGGAAGAGGGTGTTAACGTGACTGATAGGGTCAAGCTTGAGGAAAGCCTGAAGGCCTGGATAGGCCAAGCCCGAAAAGGTGATTACTTAGGACTCCAGGCTTATCTGGCTCCAAACCCGTCGACCACAGAAGCCCTCCAGTCCATAAGACACGCACTTTTGAAAAAGACTCGCCTAGCCACTACTCTAGGATACGGACCCCGTTTTCTTCATTCGACAGGTCAGCTTCACAAGGGGGGTCCGAACTCTGGGCTCTTTCTCCAGCTCATCGACGAACCAGAGAAGGACCTCGCTGTGCCGGAAAGCGATTTCACCTTCGGGACACTGATTCAGGCTCAGGCTCAAGGAGATTTAGGGGCTCTACGACAGCGGGATCGCCGCGTGATCCGTGTAAACCTCAAGCAGGATGTGCCAATGAGCCTGCGACTGATTGAAGAAGCCATTCAGGCTCTTTAGCCTTTAGTTGGGTCAGACCGACTTAGATAGTTGATATTATAACAATTGCGCCAATTTTTGCCCAAAAAAAATGGCTTAAACAGTCTTTTTTGTTGAGAAAACCAAGCATTTAAAGTCCTTGGCGATTAAAAGAAGACCTCGAAGGTCATCCTTCTTTTTCTTAATTCTCGGATCAGCCGGTCCTTGTTTCCGCTAAAAAACCTGTCTGTTAAGGCTTCTTTTAATCCATGATAACCATAAAATCCTCTGATCGTGCTTACGTAGTTCATCCGATCGATGTACACATAGTCGACCTTTCCCTCCAGCCTCTCGACAAGCTGTTCTGGATTTCCAGGGAGAAGAGGACCGATAAAGGCAAAAGTGCGGATTCCTGCTTCATGAATTCTCTGCAAAGCATCTATTCTGTCTTTTACAGGTGAAGCCATCGGCTCAAATAATTTAGCCAGCCTCTCATCATCTGTGGTGATCGTGAAACCCACATCGATGGTCTCAAACCGTTCAAACAGGTCCAGATCTCGGAGTGCGAGCTTTGACTTTGTTTGGATATTCACCGGAAATTGTTTTTCCAGAAGCTCCTTCAAGCAGCGCCTGGTCAGTTTATACTTTGCCTCGAGAGGCTGGTAAGGATCGCAGACCGAGGAAATCCAGACAGTGCCTTTTTTTGCCCTCTCCAACTGCTTTCTGAGGAGTTCCGGAGCATTCACCTTTACATCCACGAATTCCCCCCAGGGCTCTTTATGGCCGGAGTAACGGCGCATGAACAGGCGGGCATAACAGTACCTGCAGCTCGTCTGACAGCCGAGATAAGGATTGAGACAGTAATCGAAGATTTTCGACTTGTTCAGGATACTTTTAGCCTGAACTTTCTTAACAATCATTGGGGATCAGTCTTTATTCAGAAATGCGATGGAATTTCTTGTTGCATGTGCAACACCAATTTTTCCTCTTTCCTTTATCTCCGATAGACAAAAATGGTATGCAGTTCGCCATCTCCGGTTGTGAGTGTGGTGTAGCCGATCTCCTTCAATTCCCATCCTGGCATGTGGTAGTTATGGGAGACGACTCGCGCCCCTGGCTTGAGCTGTTCTTCCAATAGAGGACGCAACAGGATATTCGATTCTGGGAGGAGATAGAGGGTTACCACTGTTGCCTGGGATATATCGGCCTTCATGGCATCCTGTATACGGAACTCTACAAGCTTTTCCACTCCTGCGACAATGGCATAGGCCTCGGATTCCTTGATCCGCTCAGGATCGATGTCGATGCCCACTCCACGGGCTCCATATTTCTTCGCGGCCGTAATCACAATCCGGCCATCTCCACAGCCGAGATCGTACACGATATCGTTCTCTGTTATCTTGACCATTTCGAGCATCTTTTCGACCACAATCATCGGAGTCCTCACGTAGGGTGCCAGATCTGGTACGTCGGTCCTGCTGTGTGAGCCCTCATAAAGCTCCAGCTCATCGTTTTCGCTGTAGCGGAAGGAGTAGGCCTTTCCTGGATCGAGTCTGTATGTGATCGTGCTGCCTCTGCTCTGGAATGAAACAATAAGGGAGTATCCTTCTGTGAAGCGTTCGAGGGCGCCCACTCCTAAAGTCATTTTCTTTGACTGTCTGCTCATATGAGACGCTTTTATGGTGTAGTGCACAACCTCTTCGGTCAGATTGCGTATCGCGATCTCTTTTGTCTGATTTGAGATTGCATAGGGAATGAGTTTCAAGGAAGTATGCCCCATAGCTCCTGGAGAGACAGACCAGGTGAATATGATAAGACCTAGTAGGGGAAGTAAAAAATTGAGTCTTTGTTTCATCTTTAATCTACAGCTAATACATATACCAAACTCAGAATCCAAGGTCAAAAAAGAATAATAATTTGCTTGAAATGCAACGAAAGAAATGAGAAAATAGTTATTAGTATGTCTATAGGAATTATAGGTGAATTGAAAATGTCATTTGACCATAAATCTTGGGAGGAAATTTTCCTCCCCTTTCTTTCAGAAGGAATAACTCAAACATTTCCTGATTATCCGGATTCTGGGACAGTCCTAGGGGATGATTATTCTGTAGAAGATGATGACAGCCAAGACATGGTAGATAATGGAGAGGAAATAGAGGAAAAGAGGCGGCAGGCAAAGAGAATTCGACACAAAGAGGTAGGACTGACAACTGATCCGGTGAGGCTGTATTTGAGAGACATGGGAAGAGTGATGCTCCTTACTCGCGAGGGGGAGTTAGCTCTAGCAAGGAAGATCGAGAGAGGGCAGAAGGAGATCACGCATGCTCTTTCCAAAACCAGGCTCGTCATAGATGAAGTCCTCCATCTGGAGAAAAAGATCGAGGAAGATCCCGAAGTCATCCGGTCGCTATTCGAGTACACGGATGAAGAGCTTTCTGAGGGCAGGTTGGAGCGAGTGAAAAAGAATGTCCTGAAAAAAATAGAAAAAATCAAAAGACTTAATGCCAAATTGGACCTCCTCCCTCCTATAAAAATGAATATGTTCAGCCGAGGAAAGATTGTCATCCAGATTAGAAAGCATATACAGGGTCTAAGTATCAGAGAATCCCAGAGAGAAAAAATCATAGACAAAATTCATGATAGACTCAGAACAGCAAAGAGACTGGCCGAAACCGAAAAAGAGCTCAAGCTGTTGGTCGAGAGAGTCGGAAAAAGAACAGAAGCGATTGAGTTGAGACAAAAACTCAGAGAAGTCACCAGCATGCTCCTGAAGATCCGAAAGGACGCTCATCTCCCCCAGCGAAAACTGGAGGAAATCCTCTCCTTGCTCGAGAGGGGAAAACAGAAGAGGGATCAGGCGATACAGGAGATGGTTGCAGCTAACTTGAGGCTGGTTGTCTCGATCGCGAAAAAATATCAAAACCGGGGTGTGCCACTCCTTGACCTCATCCAAGAAGGAAATATGGGATTGATGAGGGCTGTAGAAAAATATGAATACCGCAGGGGGAACAAGTTTTCAACCTATGCCACATGGTGGATTAGACAGTCTGTAACACGTGCAATAGCCGACCAGGCACGAACAATCAGGATTCCAGTCCATGTGACCGAAACTTTGCTCAAGCTCAAAAAGGTTGCACAATCGATCGCTAAGAAGAGAGGAAGAAAGCCAACCTGCGAAGAATTGGCTGAAAAGGCCGGGGTTCCCGTCTATAAGGTGAGAGATCTGATAAGATTCACCCAGGAACCCATCTCGATAGAGATGCCCGTGGGACAGGGCGGAAACGGTCAGATAGCTGATTTCATTGAGGGAAGGGATATTCCCTCCCCACCAGATACTGTGATTCATTCCGATCTCAGAAAGAAGATCAAAGAGGCCATGAGTAATCTCACAGACAGGGAAACGAGGATTTTGGAAATGAGGTATGGTTTGAAGGACGGTAGAGAACACACCCTAGAAGAGGTGGGGCAAGAATTCAGCGTGACCCGTGAGCGGATTAGACAAATCGAGTTGAAGGCCATAAGAAAGTTGCAGCACCCATCCTTGAGCCGAGTCCTCAAGTCTTTTACTTAAATTCCAATTTATCAATTTTTTCTTGTGCATTAAGCACATCTGAAATCACACGATAGCTTTTCCTGGCTGTCAGAACTATCGAAACGGGAATTTGAACCACCACAAGATTTTTCCGATGAAGGGATAAAAAACTAGAGCCAGACGCAGAAAGGACTTTTGCAACCTATCGGAGGCTCATGCGTTAAAGGTAGTATACAGACCATTGTTCTTTATTTCGAAAAAGCTATAGGGATGAAAAGATGAAAGGCATCTTAGACTGATGCTTGTCGCGGCGCTATCAGTCCTTGGCCTTACCGTAAGCTTATCGATTTCACGACCTACCATCGGTCGCATTCGGATAGAGCCGCCGAAAGCGGCGGTCCTCGGCGCGCTTATAATTGTGGGCTCTGGAATACTTCCTCAGCCGGGCTTATTCAACACACTCGGATTTCTTTCCCTCCCAGTCCTTACCATCGTGAGTCTCATGGTCATTACTCTGATTGCCGAGAGCGCCGGATTCTTCCGGCTGCTTGCCTGGCGGATAGCGAAGGCAGCCAACGGCAATGCACTCAGGCTCTTTACTTATCTCTTTTTCACAGGGACAATAACTGGCACACTCTTCACAAATGATGCAGCGGTCCTGATCTTCACCCCCATGGTCTATGAGTTGATTGAGGAAATTAAAGAAGACTCCTGGAAGGCTGTGAATAAGGTTCCCTACTACTTTGCGGTTCTTTATGTGGCAAACCTCGTCGGTGCTTTCATAATCAGCAATCCGATCAACATTATTGTCTCAGGTTGGTTCGGGATTGGATTTACTGAGTACGCCGTGTGGATGGTCATCCCTGCAGTGGTCAGCATGATTGTGACATACTATGGCATGAGGATATTGTTTCGGCGATGGATACCGGCAAAATGCCGGGCTGAGCCACAAAGCGAGATCAAGATCGCAAATCCTGGTTTCATGATCATAAGCGGCACGGTGCTCCTTCTCACTCTTTTTGGATTCTTTTCCGAGGGACTGACCGGGATCCCCGCCGGATATGTCGCCGCTGCGGCTGCGGTTGCACTCGCCATTATACATCAAACCCTGGGCCGTGGGTCTCTGGTAAAGATTGCGAAGGGAATTGGCTGGGACGCCATTATTTTCGTAATTGGAATTTTCATAATCGTGAGCGGTCTTCGAACCGCAGGCTTTACTGACGTTATCGGCCATCTCATTATGAAGGCAATGGGGCCTGGCGAGCATGCGGCCACTTGCGCAGCAAGCTTCATTGCAGGAGGTTGTTCAGCATTCATGAACAACCATCCAGTAGCAGGCGTCATGGCGGTGGCCATCCGCGACCTGTCTCTCTCAGATGCCTTTACCCGTGTGCTGGCTCTCTCCGCTCTGATCGGCGGAGACCTTGGCCCCAAGATGCTCCCGATCGGGTCGCTGGCAGCTCTGATGTGGTTCCGGATTCTCCGCAGCAGGGGAGTCGAGATTTCTTACTGGCAGTACATCAAGATCGGCGTGCCTGTGACCCTATCAGCCATACTCCTATCTGTACTCGCTCTGAACCTGGAGTATGCTATTTAGGGGCCACTGAAAAAGTCAAAAATATTCAATAACTTATTGATTTTGCTATAATTATATGTTAATCTGGTGGGGAAATTCAAGGACAAAATGCAAGGTTTTGGCCGCAACCCCCTCAAAA
>Ga0209636_10002901_pt1 | contig 17493 bp, 25 predicted proteins | sample DeeMarSWOR152_54_FD_187464 | JGI IMG/M metagenome (GOLD analysis project Ga0209636, IMG submission 187464) | Marine sediment microbial communities from White Oak River estuary, North Carolina - WOR-1-52-54 (SPAdes) (version 2) | ecosystem: Environmental > Aquatic > Marine > Intertidal zone >...
GTAACAACATGGATGGAAATTCCTTTAGAAGCTATAAAAAAATTAGAAACACCTTCTGGACTTTTCAGTAAAAAGAAAAATCATTTGATTGTTGAATTTGATATAGTCGATAAAAAAGGCTTTTTAGGTCTATTTAGAAAGAATCCGAAAATAACACTTCAATTAGATAACAGAGACATGTGGAGAACTCAAATAGAAATTGCCAGAAAAAAGCTTAAATAATAATTCATTTTTTCATAATACTCAGTAATTCTTTCTTCAACCTCTTAAACTTAGAAATATGTATCTTCTCCAAATCCTTATCCCTTATACCTCATCCCCATCTCAAAAACTTTCTTGTTAACCTCAAGATACCGTGAAGGGACGATCTCCTCGATCGCCTGGAGAACGAACTTCTCCTTCAGGGGGAGCAGTTTCTTGCCAAGAGCATAACCCAAAATAAAGATGTTTGAGGTCAGGACAGAGCCAGTCTCCTTTTCAACAACCTTAGATGCATCCACGACCATAACTTTTCCTGCAAAAGGCTTTATTTGTTTTATAATGGTCTTCATTGTCGGATACCTTTCACCAAAAACAGAAACAGTTATTGGTGGCATAATGTAATTGTCAATAAGAAAAACAGTCTTCTGCTTTTTAGAACCAAAGTATGTTGTTCTCAAAGCCTCCAAAGGCTCTAGAGCTATTACAAGGTTTGCCTCGCCCTCCAAAATCAAAGGAGTATACATCTTCTCGCCAAACCTTATGTGAAGAGGAATGCTCCCTCCTCTTTGAGCTAATCCATGCAACTCAGTTGTTCTAACATCATATCCCTGTTTCAAGGCTGCCTCAGCTATTATTATTCCAAGTGTCATTGCCCCAAGACCTCCTACACCTGTTACAATAACATTGAATTCTTTCATTCTTTCACCGGTTTTATTGCCTTGTTAGGACATACCTGAGCACAAACAGCACATCCAGTGCAGAGCTGTTTGTCAATTTTGAAAACCCCGTCTATTTCGTGTATTGCTGGACAGGCCAATACTCGCAAGCATATCCCGCATTTTTTACAAACCTCAGGGTCTATCTCAAACTTAACAACCTTAACTCCCTCTCTCCTCTTTTTCCTCATTGCCAACAATTGACACTCTCTCTTTGCAACAATAACAGAGACCTTTTCCTTTTGCAACAATTCTTTTATTGTATCAATCATGAGGTTAACGTTGAACGGGTCAACCACTCTTACGTCCTCCACACCCATCCCCCTCACAATGTCCTCTATCTTTATCTCCTTTGATACCTCTCCCATCCCTGTTAGTCCTGTGCCAGGGTTTGGCTGGTGACCAGTCATTGCTGTTATCCTGTTATCCATGATAATTATCAAGGGGTTTGATTTGTTGTAAACAGCATTCACAACCCCAGGCATTCCTGCATGAAAGAACGTTGAGTCTCCAACAAATGCTATTGCCTTTTGGTCTGTTGTCTTTCTTATTCCATGAGCCAACCCCTCACTCGCTCCCATTGAGAACATGAAGTCCTGCTCTTCGTATGGTTTAAAGATTCCCAAAAGATAACATCCAACATCTCCTCCGTAAACAACATCCATTCCCTTTGTAGCAACCTTTGATGCATAGAAAGTGGCACGGTGAGGACAACCAGGGCACAATATGGGAAGCCTTTTTGGTTCCTTGATCTTCAAATACCTCTTCTTGTGAGCCCTCAAATCAAACCTGTATTTCTTCCCTGTTATCTTACTCAAAGTATTAACAAGCATTTCCTCATTGTATTCTGCCTGGTATGGGAAGTGTTTGCTCTCCTTTCCCAAGACTTTAAGCTTTGGATTAACATCTTTAGCAAGCATTCTAACATTATTCTCGAGTATGGGTTCAAGTTCTTCAACAACCAGAACTTGTTTAAATCTTTTGATGAAATCTTTGATATCTTTATCTGGTAAAGGATAAGTGAAACCGATTTTAAGGACAGGAAGCTTAACTCCCAAATCTGTCATCGCATCCATAACATAATCAAATGAGACTCCAGACACTATTATCCCTGTCTTGCTTTTAGTATTTCTATTAACAGAGAAGTTTAATTCAGATTCCTCAGAAACCTTTTTCAATTCCTCAAGTTTTTTATGCAATTCCTTGTGGACATCCAATATGTATGGTGGAAAGGCTCTGAAGGCAATGTCTTTTATGAACTTTCCTTTGGTCTTGCCTTTAACTATCTTGCCTAGTTTAACAACGCTCCTCATATGTGAGACTCGGGTTGTGGTTCTGATAAAAACAGGCAACTTGAACTTTTCTGAGAGTTTGAAAGCATATTTAACAAAATCAACACACTCCTGAGAATTTGAAGGCTCTAACATAGGTAAGTGAGCCACTCTTGCAAAAGGTCTGATATCCTCCTCGCTCTGCCCAGAACTATGGCCAGAAGGATCGTCTGTAACAACTATGACCATTCCTGCTTTAACACCTGAATAAGCAGATGGGAAAACACTATCGGAGGCAACATTCAAACCAAAATGTTTGAAGAATGACATTGATTTTACTCCTGATAAGGCTGCTCCCACAGCTGCCTCAAAAGCAACCTTCTCATTTGTTGAATACTCGAAATAAACACCAGCATCTTTTGCAATCACTGCAAAGGTCATTCCTATTTCAGAAGAAGGAGTTCCAGGATAAGTAGAGGCAAAACCGACTCCAGATTCCAACGCACCCCTAACTATGGCCTCGTTTCCTAATAGAAGAACCTTTTTACCTTGTTTTTCTAGAACTTTGTGCATATAATTAATAACTCTCGTTTATTTAAAATTATTTCATTTTCTTATTAATTAATCTTCCCAATCTCTTTATTCCAACTTCAATTCTCTTGTCGTCTGTGTTAGTGAAATTTAAACGCATTGTGTTATGTCCTTTTCCATCAACCCTGAAGGCAGAGCCGTTAACAAAAGCCACTTTCTCTTTTATCGCATCATCAAACAATTCTCTTGTATCAATATTTGAAGGCAAGGTTGCCCATATGAACATCCCACCATCAGGTTTTGTCCACTCACACCCCTTTGGAAAATATTTCTCTAATGATTTTAGCATGATGTCCCTTTTCCTCTTGTACATTTTAATTATTTTTACAACCTGCTTGTCTATTGAACCAGATTTCAAGTATTCGTAAGCTATGTATTGAACAAATGTGTTCGTACAAAGGTCTGCTCCTTGTTTTGCTATTGTCATCTTTCTCACTCTTTCCTCATCGCCTATAACATAACCTAATCTAAACCCTGGAGACAAAGTTTTGGAAAAAGTATGGATATACATCACCCTGTTGTTTTTATCCATGCTCTTTATTGATTTAATAGATTTTCCAGAATATCTCAAATCTGAGTAAGCATCATCTTCTAATATAAACAGATCTTGTTCTTCAGCTATTTCTAACAAATGCTTTCTTCTTTCCAAAGGCATTGTTACTCCACTGGGGTTTTGAAAAGTGGGAACAGTGTAAACAAAATCTGTCTTACTTCTATTCAATCCTTTCAATTTTTCTTCCAACTCATTTGTTAACATTCCTTCATCATCCATATGAATTGGAATATAATTTGGTTGGTAAGCATTGAAAGCAACAATTGCTCCTAAATAAGTTGGTAATTCGAGAAAAACATAATCATTTGGGTTCAAAAATATTTTTGCTGTCAGATCTAGAGCTTGTTGGGAACCAGATGTTATGATTATGTTATCCAGATTGCATTTTATTCCCATTTTTCCAACTCTCTTTATTATTTCTTCTCTTAATTCCTTTAATCCTTCTGTTGGACTATATTGCAAAGACTGGGGTCCATGTTTTTTCAAAACATTTCTAGAAATTTTATCAATTATTTTTACAGGAAAAGAATCAGGACTTGGCATCCCCCCTCCAAAAGATATTATCTCTGGTTGCTGTGTTATTTTTAACAGCTCTCTTATCTCAGATGCCTTCATCCTCTTGATCCTGTCAGCATATTTCATAAATAGTTATTTGGGATTTTCATATTAAAATAACCTACAAAACACGTATCATATTTTTTGAAAATGGGACATAAACTATTGAGACTAAACCCCCTTCTCAAACAATAAATAGTGCTTAATCCAGATGTCACGTCCAGTCGCCTGGTATGTATGGAGTTTCCATCCTTTATTTTGCCATAATGTAATTGTTTTTCCAACACTTCTGTGATCATCAACCTGCACACACATAAATTTTTTCATCTTAAATTACCTCCTTTATTTTAAATAGATTTTAGCCCAAAAAAAGATTTTTATCAAAAATTATTAAAAAAAGTATCAATAATGCTATTTTAAAATATAAATTTCATTTTTTCTTCTCTCCTCAGGAAACATATATATGATATTTTATAAGCCAAGATTTCTAAATTAGGGGTATGAATGAAGACTCTGTAAGGGCATGGGTGCTTGTAGGCGCAATTGCTTTGATGCTGTCCTTCAGCTACCTGTTCATGCTAAGCAATGAAGACAACGTATCATTGATTTTGTTGTTTGCAGGTTTATTCTTGGTACTGGTCCTAGTCTCTGTAGTCATTAAAAGTAGTAAGAAGAGAAGATAGCATGAAGTTACTTAAAGTGTTAAAGAAAAAGACCAAGAAGAACATTGTCATCACAAAGAAGGAGCATGACGCATGGCACAAAAAGAACAGGGGTTATGACACGAAGAATAAGAAAGAGCACGAAGCATGTCACAGGAAATACGGTATTGTTGTGAAAAAGTCTTAAATCCTAGTTTTTCTATAATTTTAGTATGAAAGACGAATCAATAGTCATAATTGGTATAATTTTACTATGGGCTGGAGTTATTTTTCTTATTTATAACGGAGTAAGATACTTGGCAGGATGGACAGACTTACCCGAACTTTCTACTGGTGTAGGAGTTGCTCTTTTTGTGGTTGGTATGTTGTTGACCAATAAAAAGATGCTCTCAGCCAAGAAAAAGAGGTAGTTATGTATGGTAAAATTTGATAAAAAGGCAGGTGTGATAGGAGCAGTTGTCGGATCTGTGACAGCATCAATGTCAGGTGTGACAAACCTTCCTCTAGTAGAAAAAATAGTAGTGGGATGCATTGCTGGTATTATTGTAGCGGTAATAATGCATCTTGTTTGGAAATAATGTCTTAAATCCTAATTTTCCATCTAGTATATGAAAATAATACTGAGAAACATATATATTATCTGATAAGATAATTAGTCAAATTTAAATCAATTTAGCATTATTATAATGTCAGAACAACATGCCAAAAAATTTCTGGAAAGAAAGAAGTAAACTTAAAAAAGAAACTTATCCTAATTGTGATAAATGTACTTATGCAGTTTGGGACGCGTCAGGAAACCCTTGCCATTTTCCAAGTTCACCAATTTGTACTCCTTGTATAGAAAATTCTGAAACTTATAAATTATTTATTTGGTTGTATGAAAGAAGAAATTACGGAAAGGATTTAAACTAAATTATTATAGTTGTTGAGCTGGTAAATGAAAATAACCTCAGGAAACATCTAGTTTAGATTTAATTTTTCAAAATATTAAACAAATGCTACAAAACTTTTTATTCAAAATAATCAATTAATAACTATGGTTTTAGCTAAGGCCTTTGTCTGTGTCAAATGTAATAAGACTCATAAACCAGAAGAAGGTTTGATTAGGTGTAAGGAATGTAATGGACCTTTAGATATTATTTATGATTACAAAAAAATAGAGGAAGTAATACTTAAAGAGTCATTTGTAAGGGAGATGCCTTGGCACTGGAAATATTGGATGTTCTATCCTCTGATTGACTTATCCAAGAAAGTCACCTTAATTGAGGGTGGTACCCCTCTCATAAAATCTAAATATTTTTCCAACAAAGACAGAGAAGTGTGGCTCAAATATGAGGGCTTAAATCCAACTGGGAGTTTCAAAGACAGAGGAACCACTATTGAGGTCTCTAAAGCAGTAGAATTGGGAATGAAGCAAGTGTGCTGTGCTTCTACAGGAAACATGGGTGCTTCTGTTGCTGCTTACTGTGCTAAAGCAGAAATAAAATGTAAAATATTCCTTCCTAAAAATTTTACTGGTTCAAAGATAAAACAGATTCAGGCTTATGGTGCTGATATAATAAGAGTTAAAGGCGGATATTCCCAAGCAGCAAAAAAATGTGAAACATATTCGAAAAAGACTGGTACTTATTTAATGGGTGATTACCCGTATAGAGAAGAAGGAGAAAAATCTGTTGGTTTTGAGATTGCTGACCAGATGAATTGGGGAGTACCTGATTATATTGTTTGTCCCATGGGTAATGGCACTTTGATATATGCAATATGGGACGCCTTCAATGACCTGAAGAAAGTTGGCATGATTGATAAGTTACCAAAGATGGTTGGAATACAGGCATCAGGATGTTCACCGATACATAATGCTTTCAAAAAGAGGAAGAAAATAATAGAACCAATAAAAAAACCAAAAACCATTGCAACTGCAATGGAATGCGAAGATCCTTTGGATGGATTAAAAGCATTAAACGCACTGAGAAAATCAAAGGGTATGACTGAAAGGGTAACTGATCAAGAGATGGTAAAAACAATTAAACTATTGGCAAGTAAGGAAGGTCTTTATGTGGAGCCTGCTGGTGCTGCTTCTACTGCTGGATTGCTGAAACTCAAGGAGCTAAAGGGAAAAATAGTCTGCATTCTGACTGGCCATGGTTTGAAAGACCCTTTCTAACTATTAATTTTATCAATATGAAAATAACCCTAGGAAAATATATATGTCGATTTAAATTTCTAATTATATCAATTCTTATTATGATTCTGAATATAATTCAAATTCATAATAGGAGTCGAAATAAATGGTAGAAATAGAAATGAGGGCAATAGTTAACGAAGATTTTTTAAAAGGATTGGAAAGTAAATATCAACTTCTTGAAGTAGAAACATATGGTCCTTCTACTGATGATTATTATAAACCTAAGGGTGTTCCTTCTAAGGAATTTGATCCAAATAAAGTGACATTACGAATAAGAAATCTTGGCCCGGATAGAGATACAACTATATTGCTAGACAAGATAGAATACGGGGCAGGCCTAAAAAAATCTGTATATGGAAAAAAGGTTGTGCTTTTCACAGGTCCAGAAGATATGGCAAAAGATATTTTAAAGACCTTGGGTTTTGAGTATTGGTTTTCTATAAAGAAACTTGAAGGAAAGTTATATAACGTTGCAGATAAAAAATCCGATTTGGATTTTAACTTTTACTTGGAAAACATTGAAGATATAGGAAATACGATTGAAGTTGAATTCAAAACAACTGGTGCAGAAGCAGATGCTGAAAAAATTGCTGATTTTCTAGGAATTGAAAAGAAAAATATGATTAATAAAAATATGGCAAGCTTTGTTGTGGAAAGGCTTGGAATTATTTAGAAAATCATTACCAGATATGTAAATAGCCTAATAATAAGCTGGTATACATTTTCTGAAAAAATTAAAAAAATCAATTCAAGCAGTTGGTTTTTTAAATGGTGAAATACAAATAATACGCTTATGAAAAAAAGAGAAAGGAATGTTTTTATCGAGTTGATGAAAAACTCTAAAATGAGCGATAGGGACATAGCAAAAAAACTAGAAATCTCCCAACCAACAGTAACAAGGATCAGGAAAAAGCTAGAAAGAAATATTATAAAGAGTTATACGGCAGTTCCAGTACTCTCAGAAATAGGAATTAATCTAATCTCTTTTAACTTTGGAAAGTGTAATGACCCAAGGGAAAATATGGAGGTTTGTTTAAAAAAAATGATTAAAAAAGAGCCAAAAATCACATTCACAGCCTTTGGCGAGGGAATGGGAAAGAATTGTTTAATAGTCGCCTTCCACAAGGGTTACAGAGACTATGTAAATTTTTTAACAAGCATTAGAGAGGAATGTAGAGGTGTTAAACATGAACTTGACAGCTTTTTGGTTCCAACATTAAAAGATCACGTCTTAGATTTTTCAAAACCAATAACTAGTCTAACCCTAAAAGAGAAAAAGAAAACTTCAAATATTAAAAAATAACATACATATGAACTCTAACAAATTCGAGAATGAATTATTAATACAAAAGGTATAAAATTCTTTTTAAGAATTAAAAAAAACTTTGAAAATTTAACCATGAAATATTTATTTATCTTAATCCAAGAAAGTCTAATGAAAAATAAAAATTCTAAAAGTTTTGTAAAAAGAACAAGATTAGATATTTTAAGGGATACATTAAAAGTTTCAAGAGGTGGGGCTAGAAAAACTGAGATAATTTATAAAGTAAACACGAATTCTTCACAAGTTCAAGAATATTTACAATTTTTAGAAGATGTGGGTCTTCTAAATGTAAAGGAGAATAATGGAAAGGTTGTTTATGAAACTTCTGAGAGAGGAGAAGAATTTATAGAAGAGTATGAAAAACTTGATAATTTATTTAATAACAAACAATAATATTTGATTATGGGTTACATTTACGTTTACACTGGAACCGGGGCAGGAAAAACAACCAATGCCCTGGGTTTGGCGTTGAGATCAGTTGGTCACAAACATAAAGTTGTAATAATTCAATTTCTGAAATGGTGGAAAAAAACTGGGGAATATAAAATAAGAAAGAAATTATCTCCTCATTATGAAATCTATCAATTTGGAAGAAGAGGTTGGAAGGGTTTGAAGAATCTAAAGAAAAAAGATAAAAAACTTGCAGAAAAAGGATTAAGGTTTGTAGAAAAAATTTTAAAGAAAAAACCTCATCTCCTAGTTTTAGATGAGATAAATTTGGCTTTACATTGTAAACTTTTAGATATAAATGATGTTTTGAAATTATTAGAAAAAATACCGAAGAAAACAGATGTTGTTTTAACAGGAAGGTATGCCCCTAAAAAAATTATAAAAAGGGCAGATTTTGTAAACGAGATAAAAGATTTAAAGCATCCCAAGAAAATAGTAACAACAAAAGGAATTCAGTGGTGATATGGTAGAATGTAACATAAAAGAAAATATAAAAGATTGTCCATGTACCTATCCTTCTTGTGATAAGAAAGGCAAGTGTTGTGAATGTTTAAGGTTTCATCTAAAAATGAATGAACTACCAGCATGTTGTTTTCCACCAGAGGTTGAAAAGACCTTTGATAGATCTATAAAAAAATTCATAGAGATTCATCAAGCAAAATAATGATAGCATGGACATAGAAGAAATCAAAGAGAAAAAGATGAAAGAATTAAAGGAAAGGATGAGTTTTCCAGATAAACCAATAGAGATAACTAATGATAATTCTGAAGAAAACAAAAAAAAGTATCCATTACTTATAATAGATTGTTGGGCAATATGGTGTACACCGTGTCTAATAATAGCACCAATGATAAAAAAATTAGCTAAGGAGTATAATGGAAAAATTGTTTTTGGGAAATTGAATGTTGATCAAAATAGAGAATTGGCTATGAAATATAATATAATGAGCATACCAACTCTGCTTGTTTTCAAAAATGGAGAGTTAGTTGACAGAATAATTGGAGCCATGCCTTATGATGTTTTAAATTCTAAAATAAAAACTTATCTAGAAAAAAGCTAACAAACGCCGCTAGAACCGCTGCCTGAACCAGACTCTAAAGCTCCTATTCCAGGAGCTTCTGCAGTTGTACTCAATGTTTGGTCACACTCTGCTGGTGGACTGTTGAATGCAGAACATATTGCTTGTTTTATTGCTTCTGGTGATCTGTTAACGCTCAAAGTCTTACCGTTGACAACAAATGTTGGTGATCCTGCTACACCATATAATTGTGCAAGAGCCGCATCAACAGGGTATTGTGGATATCTTCCATTCGACCAAGTGCTCTGATCTTCATAAAGTCCTGTGATGTTAAATTGTGCATCTGTAAGAGTTATACAATTCTCAAGTTTTGATTTGTCTACGCCAACATCATCAACACATCCTTCCCAATCATCGCTCTGAACAAAACATCTAAGGTAAGCTGCAAACTTGCCTTCCTGCTCTTTTTGTATGCAATACATTCTGGTGTTCTCGTCAATCTCACTCTTGCCATGCATTATGTAATGAACAAAATTAACACTCAAATCAGCCTTTCCATCCAAGAGTTCTAGAACAGGCACGTAAGCCTTCAAAAATTGTAGACCATATGGACAATATGACATTACAAATGCATTTGCTACAGGCTTATCGCTCTTTGGAACTCCTTCTGTTTCTTGTTGAGGTTGTTCTGGCTCCTCTGAGGCTTCAATTATTTCCTCTGTTTCAATTGCTTGTGGAAAGAACAATGAACCATCCTTTGAAACATAATACGTTACCTCATCTTCTCCTTGGTCTGAAGACATTGTGGCTGTAAACCTGTAAACACCATTCTCTTCGATAACATCAATCAAAGTTAATTCTACACTTGCTCCTTGAGCCTCAAAAAAGCTTTCAATCCAAACAATAGCTTTGTCTGCAGCCTCTTCAGGAGTCAAAAACGATTGTATTGAACTTCCAGTAATCCCTCCTGACTGGAAGAAAACAAAGAAAATTAAAAGTATCATAACAGCTACTGAGCCAACTGTAACAATTTTCAATATTTTGAAACTTCTCTTAAGACTTTCAGTCTTGTCTTCAATTTTAGGTTTTTCAAAATTTTCTTCATTAACCATAAAACCATCTTATCTTAGAGGTTATTTAAACTTAATTTATATATATTTATTCAACGGTTAAGCTTAAATAATTACTACTCTTTTATAGTAAATAAGTGGAAGAATGGAAAAACAAACAAGATATGAAATTTTAAGAAAGAGGATAGAAGAGAGCTTGGGTAAAAATCCTAATGAATATAATAAAAATTTTATTTATGATATCTTGGAAAGAGAAAAAAATCTTGGAAACATATCTAAAAATGAGCATAAAGAATTAGTTAGTTTGATTTTAAGTCATTAAAATAATTTATTAAATTTTTTGTTTTTCAACGGATTCTTTGAAAAATAATAGAGATGTGTCTTACAGCTACAATCACTTGAACCAAACCCTTTCATAATAATTATCCCTCCAATTTTCTCTATTTGTTTGCTAACCCAGCATTCATCTTCAAAATATTTTTTTATTCTAAAACCGGTTATTTTGGCCTCTTTTAGAAAATAGTCTATATGCCAATGAAATTTCTTTTTCTTTCTGAGATGTCTATCAATTCTTTTTTCTAAATTATTCAAAGCAGAACCAACATAGCAATAATATCCTTTAGGAAAAGAAATAGATTTTTTGCCTATTCTAATCTCTTTTTCATTTTTTAAAAAAATTACAAGGCAGTATATTCCTTTCATTTCTTTTTCTCAATTTTTTTATTAAGATCATTTAGAAGTTTTTTTAAATTAATCCCATGAGAAGCAGCACCTTGCTCAATAGTTTCGTTAAAAGCTATGTGACACATTGCACATGGTAATCCATGTTCAAAGAAAACTTCAACTGTTTCTGGATATTTAGTTACTACCTCTCCCAAAACCATGTCTTTATTTATTTTTTTCATTTTATCATTTCACATGAATGCATTGAACAGGACAAGTGCCTTCTGCCTCTTTGTTACAACTAGGATCCTTTACCTCTAATTCAAAATTCTTTCCTTTTTTCTTTCCATCCTTTAGAACAGATTTTCCATCCTCTCCCATTTCCCAAAAATCCGGACAAACAGCCGTACATGCCCCACAACCAATACATTTTTCCCTTTCATGCATTACCGTAGCCATCAAATCACTCCTTATCTTTTGTGTTGTTTGCTTTTATTATTTTCTCTCTAGTGCTTTCTCTTCTAATTCCACAAATTCCCCATGTTCATGCTCAACCTTTTCCAAATCTCTCTTGATTCTTTCATGCTCTTTTTCTAATTTTTCTGGAATTTTCATATTGCTTTTTGATAAATAATCGTAAATTGCCTCATGTAAACCATCGGCGGCCAAAATAGAACAATGAACCTTAATTGGAGGGATTTTTTTCGCTTTCTTAAGAATGTCTTTGTTGGTTATTCTCATTGCATCTTTCAAACTCTTTCCTTTTACCATTTCAGTTAAGATGCTGCTAACAGCTATAGCCACGACACAACCAAAGGTTTGGAATTTAATATCAGAAATCTTATTATCTTTTATTTTAATGTAAAACCACATAACGTCTCCACAAACAACGTTTCCAACTTTTCCTATTCCGTCAGCATTTTCAATTTTACCTACATTTTTAGGGCTCTTGAAATGTTTTATTATCTCTTCAGCATACAAAGGATTGTTCATCTAACCAACGACCGCACACACATCGTCCACACAGGGAGGATAAATTAAATAGTTTATTAATAAAGCAAACAAATAAATTGAAACTATTGTTGAAACAACCCCTAACAAAATTAAGGTTATTTCAAAATTCTTCTTCTTATAAAAAAATCTTCCTAAAGAGGGCATGCCCCTTTTTGTAAGCCACATTGAGAAAGCTAGCCTCATTCTGTTATCAAAAGAGGCTGAACAAATCCTCCCTCTTAGTTTGTTCAAAAAACATTCCCACCCCTCTTTTATATAACTCCTGTATCTTGGGAAGAATATACCTGCTATTGCAAAATATGTCACGATTACTAAACATGGAATACAAAATAAAACCATACAATCATCTTATTTTTTAAAAGGGCTTATCATTCTTAAATTCTTTACTATATCTGGCAAAACTTCTAAAACATAATCAATATCGCTTTCTTCATTATCCTTTCCTAATGAAAGTCTCAAAGATCCATGGGCCTGCTCATGTTTTAAACCAAGTGCCATTAAAACGTGAGAAGGTTCTAGAGAAGAGGAAGAACAAGCCGATCCAGTGGATGCCTCTACCCCTTTCATGTCTAAATGCAAAACCAAAGCCTCACCCTCTATAAAGGCAAACCAAAAATTAGCATTATTTGGGAGTCTTTTTGTTGGGTGCCCATTTAAATGAGAATTCTCAATTTCTAAAACGCCTTTTATTAACTTATCTCTTAGTTTTGTCAGTTTCTTTGCATCTTCATCCATTTCCTTTTTCCTTAATTCAACAGCTGCACCAAAACCAACAACTCCAGGAACATTTGTCGTAGAAGATCTCAAACCAAACTCATGTCCTCCCCCATGCAAAAGAGGAACAATGCTTATCCCCTTTCTTATGAACAAAGCACCAACACCCTGTGGACCATACATTTTGTGAGCATTCACTGTTAACAGGTCTATACTCATTTTTTTAACATCGATTGGAATCTTTCCATAACTCTGTGCAGCATCACTATGAAAATAAACTCCTTTATCCCTACAAATCTTACCGACTTCTCCTATTGGTTCTATTGTCCCAATCTCGTTGTTTGCATGCATTACAGAAACCAAGATAGTATCCTTTCTTATAGCATCCTCCACTTGCTTAGGGTCTACCAGACCGTATTTGTCCACAGGCAAGAATGTTATTTCAAACCCCTGTTTTCCTAACCAACGGGAGGCTTCTAAAACACAGTCATGCTCTATGGATGAAACAACAATATGTTTTCCTTTTTCTTTGTTTGCAAAAGCTATTCCCTTTACAGCAAAATTATTTGACTCAGTCGCGCTACCTGTAAATACTATTTCTTTTGAATCTGCCTTCATCAGGCTTGCAACACTCTCCCTTGCTCTTTCTAGTGCATCTTTAACAGCTCTTCCAGAAGAATGAATAGACATCGTGTTACCGAATTTTTCGATGAAATAAGGCTGCATAGCCTTCAAAACCCTTGGGTCTACAGGCGTTGTAGAAGCATAATCCATATAGATTTTTTTCATAAAATCACTTAAAAAATATAACACTGTTATATATTTAAACGTTACCCAATAAAAGGTTTAAATAATATAACTGAGTAAAGATTGCTATGCCATACGAAGAATATTTGTCTGCGGGTATGCACATAGGAATGAAACAGCAAAATAAATCCATGAAGAAATTTGTATACAAAATTAGAGACGATGGTCTAGCCATCCTAGATCTGCAGACAATAGAAAAGAGGATCAAGCTGGCTGGAAAATTCTTGGCTAGGTTTAATAAAATAATGGTAGCCTCTAGAAAATCTGTTGGGTGGAAGGCTGTAATAAAGTTTGCAGAAGTTATTAAGGGAAAAGATGTAACAGGAAGGTTTTTACCAGGAACAATTACAAATCCTTATTTTCCCGGATACTATGAACCTGATGTTTTGGTTGTCACAGATCCCTTGGTTGACTCTCAAGCAGTAAAAGAGGCTGAAAAAATGAGGATACCTATAGTCGCACTTTGTGATACCTCTAATAAAACAGAGTCTGTTGATCTCATAATCCCTGTTAACAATAAGGGAAGGAAATCAATTGCAATGGTTTACTATCTTTTGGCAATGGAAATTCTTAAAAATCGTGGGGAAATAAAAGAGGATAAAGAATTCAAACATAAAATTGAAGATTTTATGATGGAAGAAGCAAAGAAAGAAGAATAATTTTATAGTTTCAAAACCTAATTCTTTTATGCAAGTTAGAAATCCAGCAGTTGCAGGAGCTTTCTATCCTTTTGATGAAGGAGAGCTAAGAGAAATGATAAAGAGTTTTCTAGATAAGACAAAATCTCAAAAAAAAGATGTTATAGGAATTGTCTCTCCTCATGCTGGATATGTTTTCTGTGGAAAGAGTGCTGCATCTGTTTACAATACAATAAGGAATAAATTCGAAACAGCTGTAATATTAGGTCCAAACCATTCTGGAATGGGAGTTGGTGTTGCCTCTTGTCTCTATTCTTGGAAAACCCCATTAGGAGTTGTTGAACCTGATGAAAAGTTTGTTAATGAGATAACGACAGATTCTGTAATAATGAATGATATAAAGTCTCATCTAAGAGAGCATTCAATAGAAGTTCAGCTTCCCTGGTTACAATATATTTTCAAAGACTTCAAAATAGTTCCAATATCAATTAATCCGATTTACTATGATGTAGAGACTTGTAAAGAAATAGGAGAAAAAATAGCAAAAGCTGTTAAAAAGCTCAAAAGAAAAGTTTTGATTGTTGCAAGTAGTGATTTTACTCACTATGGCTCTGTTTATGGTTACATTCCGTTCAGGGAATCAAAAAATGTTATAGAAAAAATAAGAGAAATAGACATGGAAGTCATTAAGTTCATAGAAGGATTGAATGCAGAGAGTGTTGTTAAGATTTGTAATGAGAAAAGGCTAACTGTTTGTGGGTATGGCGGTATAGCCTGCATGATATTTGCTGCAAAGGCCTTGGGTGCTAAGAAAGGAGAGTTAATAAATTATTCAACCAGCTTTGATGTTTCTAGAGATGCAAGTGCTGTTGTTGGTTATGCTGGGATAAACATATTTTAATGAACCAAATAAATTGGTTCTCTTTTCTTGTTGAATACACAATACTTACAAATTCTGGAATCTTTGTTTATACAATAATCACAGGGCTCATCATATTCCAGCCACCAATTCGGTTTTACTCTTTTATCGCTTTCCCACGGATCTCGAGATATGAATCTTTCCATGAATAGAAAGTGAAAAAGTATTCATATGAAACTCTTTAACCACTGATTGTAGTAAAAATTAATAATACTCATCTCAAATATTAAGCTATGAAAAAACTCATAAAGAAGCATGCTCTTTTGAATGCAGTTGAATATAATGGAAAGGCTGATTCCAAAGCAGTTCTAGGGAAAATTTTGGCGGAAAGACCTGAATTAAAAAAAGATATTGCAAAAATTGGAAAAGAAATTGGTAAAATCGTGAAGGAAATAAACTCATGGTCTTTGGAAAAGCAAAAAAAGGAATTGAAGAAATTTGGAAAAATTGAAAAGCCTAAAAAGATTGAAAGAAAAGGTTTACCTGAGCTTCTGGGAGCAGTAAAGGAAAAGGTTGTTACAAGATTTGCTCCAGAACCAAACGGTTATTTACACTTAGGACACTTGAAAGCTGCTTTCTTAAGTTATTTATACGCTAAAAAATACAAAGGAAAAGCTATTCTAAGATTTGAAGATACGAACCCAGAAAGAGAGAAAAAAGAATACTATACTGCAATAAGAGAGGATCTGAAAACATTTGGAATTAGATTTGACAAAGAAGTTAAAGAATCAGACTTTATGAAAAAATTCTATAAAAATGCTGAAGGACTGATAAAGAGAGGTAATTTTTACATTTGTACTTGTCCTCAACCAAAAATAAAGGAAATGAGAGCACAAGGAGTGGCATGTACTTGCAGAGGTAGGGGTGTAAAAGAAAACATGAAATTGTGGAAAAAAATGTTAAAAAATGCAAAAGAGGGTTCAATGATAGTTAGGTTGAAGACAGAACCAAAGCATTCAAACCCAGCATTGAGAGAACCAAGCATGCTAAGGATTGTTGAAACCCCCCACCCCTTCAAGGGTAAGAAATACAGGGTTTACCCTCTCTATAACTTTGCATGTGTTGTCATGGATAATATTCTTGGTGTAACTCATGTCTTAAGGGACAAGGGCTTTGAAAACGATGCAAAAATACAGGAGATGTTGTATATTTTGCTTGGTTACAAGATTCCGATCATGATACAATTCGGAAGGTTGAAGAATGTTGGCGGAATTCCGATGAAAAAAAGGAAATTGTTAAAATTGATAAAAGAGGGGAAATTGAAAAGTTTTGAAGACATAAGGATTCCAACGCCAAGGAATCTTTTGAAAAGGGGGTTCAAACCAGAGGCAATAAAGAGATTAATAGAAGAGATAGGCCCAAGCAAAAATGACATAGATGTCAGCTTTCAGACTCTTGAAACCTACAACAGGCAGATAATTGACTCCTTATCCAAAAGGGTGTTCTTTGTTAGTCAGCCTGTTCAAATTTCATTAGACAAATTAACAACAAGAAGTGTGAGGGCTCCCATATTTCCCAGAAAGAGAAAGTATAGAAAAATACCTGTCACCAAAAAAATATTTGTAGAAAAACTAGACTTTGTTGGTTATAGAAATAAGGAAGTTAGGTTGATGCATTTCTGTAATGTCATATTGGACAAAAATGCAAAAGTCACGGGTAAAAAAGTTAAAGACATCCCAAAAATTCATTGGGTTAGCAGCAGGAATGTTAAAATAAAAGTTATGATGCCCAATGGAAAAATGATTGAGGGATTGGCAGAACCTGAAATAAAAAAAGTTAAACCTAATCAAACAGTTCAGTTTGAAAGAATAGGTTTTGCCAGGTGCGATAAACCTTTATCATTTTACTTTGCTCATAAGTGATTGTTTGGAAAAAATCATAGTATTGATTGTATGCATAATAGGTTTAGTTGTATTGGTTTTAGGTGTAGATGACATCATTCTAGGAAGTTTGGGTTTTGCCATGATAATTTTACCATTCTTCTATCTTCTGAAAGATTTCTTTAAGAAAAAGGAAAAAATTGTTAGCATAGTTCCTGAGGAAGAGCGTGAATCTATACTCTCTTCAAAACCTGGAAAGTTGAGAAAGAAAACCAAAATAATGACAATAATGTTTGCTGCTTTTGCAATACTCTTCTTCCT
>Ga0209636_10002902_pt1 | contig 17491 bp, 10 predicted proteins | sample DeeMarSWOR152_54_FD_187464 | JGI IMG/M metagenome (GOLD analysis project Ga0209636, IMG submission 187464) | Marine sediment microbial communities from White Oak River estuary, North Carolina - WOR-1-52-54 (SPAdes) (version 2) | ecosystem: Environmental > Aquatic > Marine > Intertidal zone >...
CTGAAGTTCCCGGTGTTCCACTGGTCGTGGTTGAACTTCTGCCACTGGATGCTTGAGCGGCCTCCCACCTGGATGGGGCCGTCCGTATCCCAGACGAAGAGCTGCCCCTCTCTGGTGTTCATGACTACTTCCAAGAGGTCGTCGCCGTCGATGTCGCCTATGGCTGGGGAGGCGGCCATCCAGTGTCCCGTGAACTTGGGCCATCCCTTCGGTTCTTGGCCGAGATGGTTGAAAGCGTGGAGGATGTAGCCTCCACTGCCAGCGATGATCTCCGGTAACCCATCGCCATCTATGTCTGCGATAGCGGGATTCACGAAGAATTGGAAATCCTCGACCACACGGGGGAAGAAAGGGATATAGTCGCCGGTAAGGGCGTTCCAAGCAGACAGGTGGTGCTCAAAGGGAAGCTTCAAGCCGGGCACAGCGATGGTGAGGCCGCTCCGCGCCCCCATGGTCCCCGCGGTAAACTCCAGCACCCCATCCCCATCGAGATCGCTGAAGGAACCGCTGGTCATGGCGAAGATGGTCGGACCATCCTTGGCCTCGCTCCCAGGGCCGAAATCGAGAGCCATGATTTTTAGATTCGTGAAGCGATGACCATCGGCCTTAAACAGGAAACCCTGCCCGCCCACTGCGGCGATCCCCACCTCGAGCGTCCCATCGCCATCGACGTCGGCCAAAGCAGGCGCCGACGGCACGCCCTGTCCGACCAAAGGAAGGACATACGGACCTCCGGGGATCAATGACGGTACCAGCACTGGCCAGCCAGGCAGGATGGTGCCGTTGCTTGAGAAGGCATACAACCTGCCGCTCAATAGGTAGGCCTCGTTGGTCCCCACCACCACCTCCAAGGAACCGTCCCCATCCAGATCCCCTAGAGCTGGCGAGGAGACGATTCGGGCACCCTTGTGAGCGGGGTGACGGAGGTCTCGGGCGAGAACTGGCCATCCGGTAACGGGTGTCCCATCGCCCTTCCATGCATAGACGTGTTGATCCATCGCCCCCAGTATGATGTCCAGCACACCATCCCCATCGAGATCGCCCAGGGCCGGCGTGGCGAAGATCCCCCTATCCACGATGTTGTTTTCGTTTCGGTCCTCGGGCTTGGAGAACTCCGGGTTCGTGGAGACGGGAAATCCCCCGAGCAACCTACCAGAAGCATCCCACGCATAGACCTTCCCCTCGAGATCGGCAGCGATAACCTCCGGTGCGCCGTTTCCATTGATATCGCCTACTGCTACACTGGCCACGATGGAGGCACGGACGTCAGTCTCCACTCCTCCATCCCGGTAGGCGGGCCCTTGTAAATGGTTGAGGGGATTGTTGGGATTAAGGCCCGGCAAGAGGTCGGTGACTACAGGCCAGCCGCGGAGGATGCTTCCGTTTCCATGAAAGGCAAACACCTTGCCGTCGGCAGTGGCCACGATGATTTCAGAAACTCCGTCATTATTTAAATCCGCCAAGGCCGGGGAAGATTCCCCCGAGGCTCCGAGGGCTATGGGAAACCCGGGATGCAGGTCGGGGTCGTGATGGATGAAGACCGTCTTCCGATCCTCGCCCACCTGGCCGTTTTCGTCGAAGACCCTCAGCCGTAGGGTTATGGTGAAATCGTTGGGATCGGTCGGGATTCGCGAGGCGAAGGAATTGAACGAACTGATATCCCACCTGGCCAGGATACCGTCAAGGGGGGTCGTGTGTTGAGGGGATTTGGAAAAGGTTACAAACTCCTGCTCAAGGGGTTCCACCCCAACGCCGTACTCAACGATGTAATAATATGACTCGGCCCGCTGCGCCGCCACGCTTCCGGCGATTTCGACAATCGGGGTATTGATGGGATCCAACGTTTCAAACCAGTCAGGGGTCCGGATATCGGCTTCGGGGGGGATGGTGCCGGGTCCAATTCGATCCACGGCGGCTGCTGCATTCGCCCGTCCGTAGCCGTAGTACTGATCCCACCCCGGCTGGCTGGGGTAAAACCTTGAGAGATGGTCGGATCGGTGGACAAAGACATCCTCGGCGGATAGGGTGATGATCTGCTTCACCTCATTGGGGGAGAGCGCCTCTTCCAGGAGGCCTCGATCCATGAGGTCCCTACCCCTGGAGGTGACCATGGCCCCTAGCCCGCCCGCTATGCCCGTCGCCCCCGAGGCACAGCTATCGCTGGGGAGGCTTACATCGATGCGCCCGCCATAGTTAGTGCAACCAGAGTGCTGGATGAAGGTGCTGGTAAATGGTGCCGAAAAACCCTCTACGGGAGGCAGGAACGAGTCGGGTACGATGGCCTTCACGACCACGAGATGGTCATAGGTACTGGGGTAGTTATGGTGGAAGCTGTTCTCGTCCGCGGCAGCGGCCACAATGACGACCCCTTTGCCATAAGCATACTCAACGGCCTCCTGAGCAAAGCGGGAATTGTTGTAGGAACCGACGGCGGCCACAAAGACCTGAGCGCCGGCATCTGTCGCATAGATGAGCCCTTGAGCGAAGTCGTTTACATCGACGATGAAACTGTCCCCTATCCTGACCTCCAGCAGGGTTGCATCGGGGGCGACGCCGATTCCTTCGAGGCCGTTGTTCCCCTCTGCAGCGGCCTCCTTCGAGCGGTCGGTCCCGTGGTCGAACTTCACGTTATCGAGGGGATTGTTATCATCCTCGAAGAAGTCCCACCCGCTGATGTCGTCGATATAGCCATTTTCATCATTATCGACGCCGTCGCTGAAGATCGCGATGAGATCCCCGGGATCGAAGATCCTGTTTCCATTCGCATCGAAGGCCCGAGGATCGTATGCGTAATCTCGAATGTTGAAGACCCCGTCGCCGTTTACGTCGAAAACCCCCGGCGTCGAATGCGCGTCTGCATCCTGGGGCTCAGGCAACTCCCCCTCGTTCAGGTAGAACTGGTTTACGAGGTCGCGTTCTCCCCAGTCGATCCCCGAGTCCAGGATGGCGATGATGACATCCTTGCGACCGGTGGTAATCTGCCAAGCGAGATCCGCACTGATTCCGCTGGCCTCCTTGGTCAGCCACACGCCCCTTGGGGTAAAGCTAAAGAGGTTCCACTGCTCGTCGTAAAAGGAAATGCCGCCTTCGCCCATTTCCCACCGATCATAATCTGGGTCGTTGGGCGGATTATCCGGGAAGGTCGCACAGCTTATCAGTAAAGACTGTAGCGTCAAAACGAGAACAGCCAGCAAGACCATACGGAAGGCATATCGAAACATCTCTTATTACCTTTCCTTAAAGCTTTCGTAAGACCACAATAATGGACGCAACCAGCAAATGGCTGAAATTTCCGGAGTTTTAAAGAACACCGTTGTTTCTGAGCGCAAATTCCTGGAGAGGTGGGGTTCCCATCGAGGGTGAGCAGGAGGGGGAAAGCCGGCCTTTTAGAGGCCGGAAGGGGCAAGTATTCCCCGCCTGCGAACCCCGAAAGGGTCACCTCGGAAGGACTGAAGCGAAGGAACAAGGGTGTTCATTTATTAAAAAAAGTATGCAATAAATTTAATAATTTGCAAAAACATTATGAAGCTCCCCGCTCGCAGGGCGGGGCTTCCCGGAAAGGAAATGTAATTTTTGATTGTGCCCCTTGACCCCGCCTACAAGGCGGGACTTGCGGGGCACTTGCCGGTCAATAAAAGCCAGGAAATTCCGGTCATATGAGTCTTTTTATACCATCGCGGGATTCATAAGCAAAGACCTCGGCCCCCGGCATATGGCTAAATTCAGACCGTTATCAGACTTATTATCACGTGCTCTGATTTCTAGGCAAACAGATCAATTCCGAGTTTTACGATTCTATCCACTGCCTTTGCAGCAGAAACTGCTCGATCAATTGCCTCTGCTACCTTTTGGAGGTCTTCCTTTGCTTGGACCGCTGCATCACGAGCGACTTTTAAGGAATCAATGGCTTCTTTAAATTCCTGAGTCGCATTATCGATTTCCTGTTTAATCACTTCCTCCCATAGCTTGAAATAGATTCCCCTTAGTTTCCTCAGTTTCTCCTCTTCCTCAGGATCGGTGGTTTCTTTCAAGAGCTTATTTAACTCGTTAACTGTGTCGCTGATATTACTGCGTAGTGTTTCCATGATTGCATTTCTCCTCCTTTTGAGCCTCTATTTGCAAAAAAACTTATTCACTTTCAAGAAGTTCCTTGTAAAATTCCCTCAGCGACTTTGCGAAGTCCGCAAGTTCCCCAATATGCTCGATTATTTCTGAAGTGGTGAACTTGTTTTTTTCTACAGCCTTGCGCAGAGCAGCATGTGACGATCCCAACATCTCTGCCGCGGTCCCCAAATCCCTGAAAAAATTCCCACTTTTCTCTGTTATCCTGTGCTGTTTTCGAATTTGTTGAATATATGCAACCCGCTGATCGAAGGTGAGCTTTTCCGCTCTTCTTTGATATGATTTGATCATTTCCGTTTCGATGGTTGAGAGATTGGCTTTTACAAACTCCCCGAAGATGGGAACCTCATCCCTGAGAAGCTTGCTCACATTTTGAACTGCGGGATCAGCCTTTATCACAATCGTTTTAATCGCTACCCTTCGCTTAGCCTCAGCGATAACAGTACCGATGGCATCGACCGCTGTGGCGATAATGGCTAAATCCTCGTCTTCGATTCCCGCATCCTTGCCAGTTTCCTCCTGAAAGGTATCCCTCAAACCCACCAGGGCCCCATACAGGTCTTTGGAGGCCTTATCGATATCGATCCTGACATCAGCGGTGCTCAGATCGCCAAGTGCGGCCGAATAATCTCGAAGGTAATCCAGCGCCATTATGCGAATCGCCAGATCTTCTTGACCTTCCAACAAACCGACGAATGTGTCATCATCCGGAATCTGTTTTGGGTCAGCCGCTACCTCAGCTATCTTCCTTTGGACCGTAGTCTCATCCAAGACTTCATATCCTCGCATTGCCAGGGTAGCGAGTTCCTCAGAAGCCAGGGAAAAAGCCTTTATGTGGGTCGTGGGCCGCGCACATCCAAATATGAAGGTTGCGGAGATTATCGTGATAATGGCTGTCAGGAACATGGCGACGGATCTCCGGCCTGGGGCTTTAATAGATATTCGTTTCATTTTTTCTCCCCTTCTTTCATCATGAGTTGTTTTGCTCTCTCCTCACAAGCCCCCCTATCTTTCTCTTACAGACGCGTAGGTGAAATTGGAATGGCACCCCGCAGGGGAGCCATGGATTCACCGCGGTCAATTCGTATCATGGTTCGCATTTGAAAATGGCCATTTCATGCGGGTCAAGCGTCACATTGACAACGTGGCTCTGGCCTCTCTCCTCCACGTTCATGTTCGATCCCCCTTGTGATTTTTTCCGCAAATTACTAATTCAAGACGCAGCATTTCTTGAGTTGTCAAAAAAAGCCTCCAAGAAATTATTTAAGCACTCTTGGAGGCTATGTGGAGGTAAGTTCGAGAAATCTCCCGCTCGGCATTCACTTCGGTAACCCGGCTGTCTAGAAAATCCATGATGTCACATCTCGGAAACTCAGGAGTCCTCCCCCGCCTAGACCCGTGGCTTTCTGTCCCATCCTCACGGATGGTTTAGCTTTTCGGTTGTTGATTTCATATATACTAAAGGAAGAATATGAAATACAAATCGATTCTTCATGAATTATAAGCAATTATATCTGACCTATTTACTCCCAATTGATTTCGGTAACAAATTCACATAATTAAATCGTATAAATCTGTATATGAAATCTTTAATTGTGAAAATCTCATGAAATCATAGATTTCCTTGGAATTTATCGTATTTTCTCCCAATTAAGCCGAGACGGGTCCGGAGATGGGTATTGTCGAATGTTGTTGTGAGGCGGGAAACCATTGGGGGGACTGGGATTTACGGATATTCAATCGGGTGGGATAGAGGTGAGATTCTCGTTATTTCCGAGAAAATATGAAGGATTTTTTTGAACCAGCAAATAAGATAAGAAGACATTACTCAATACGTTGAAATTATTTGGTTTTCATGTTTAACATTCTCCTTTGTTCAGAATTGGAGCTCCATGACAACTGGACAGTGATCAGAGGCTTTCGGTGAATTCAGTCCTACACCCGAAAATCGTTCCCCGGAGTACCTACTTGCCCGCTTGGGCAATCCTCTCCGTTCGATGTGTGGTGGATAAGGGTTGCGCTCCGCCAGAGACCTCGAGAGGAGCAGGTAATCCAGTTGATGGTATGCTGGCTCGAGAGCTCCCCGACCCTTGAAATAGTGGGTCCAACGTTCATCCTGAGGCAATCGGTCCACGACATTTACGACCTGATCCCACTGGACTAAATCACCGATGCCGGGCTCGCCCTGATCATCGGATTCCATATAGTCATTGAAGTCACCGAGAACGATGAAGGGATGGATGCCGGCATTGGTGCCGAATCGAGCGGTAACGATTTGCTTCACCGCCCGCGCCTGCACAACTCTTCTCTCCTTCGTTTTTCGTCGCCCATTTTCGGGATCGTCCATGTCCAGCATTGACTTGAAGTGGTTGACGAAAAGGGTTAAGCTCACGTTTCCCGGTCCCTGCACATCGGCGACGAGGCAGTCCCGGGAAAAGAGATATGCGCGGAGCTCTGGAGACCACAAGTGGCTGTGCGTCTGGATATTGGTCAGGGGGTATCGGCTGAGTATCGCGACATCGATTCGCCGTGGATCATTTCCATCAATGACGAGCGCATAAGGATAGCTCTCTCGTCCCCGGAGGTAGTCCGTTCGGAATTTCCTCAGCGTGTCCAGGTTCTCTACCTCTTGGAGCACAATGACGTCTGCATCCAAAGCTCGTAAAGTTTCACCGGTGATCTTCTTCGCCCGCTCATTGTAGATGCTGAAGTAGGTGTGGTTCACAGTCCATCCATCACGGATAATCCTATCGAGATTTTTAATATTCCGTCTGAACTGAAACCGGGCGAATAGATTTTCCACGTTGAATGTCGCCACCTTGATCGAGTCCATTCCTTCCTCCTTTCCTCGCTGGCGGTATTTGATGATACTCTTATTGTCCCATTATAAACGCGGGTTGTGAAAAGGACAACCGGTCGCCCTCACTTCTAGTGTGTATAGGGAGGGAAAAATTGAGATCGAAGGCGATACGATGGCAGGATGGTATTGTTCGGTGGCATCAGCTAATATATGCGAAAGAAAAAGATTGGGAATGGTATTTTCCGCTGTCACATTGAGTCAGAAAAGGGCAGGGGGATCATCGTTCGAAATGTGCAAGACAAAACAGCCCTAATAGTCAAGAGCAGACTTGACCCGTTTCAAATATAAAGGACCCCAACTTCTACCTATCAGGCTTCTTTGGGCGGATCTCGAAGCTCGATAAAGTAGAAAGTGAGGATAGAGAGGTAGATCGCTATCCACCACTTAGGGATCTCATGTCCTGTTACGAGCAGTATAACCAGGGCAACGCCTCCAACGAGGGCGTGGCATGCACGAACAAGGCTCCGTAAGGTAAGCTGCCAGTGCGGCAGGATATCGCCGTTTGCCGTCTCCTTAGTGGCAAAATACCAGGTGATCACGAGGGCGAACATCGCCGGAAGCCACTCTGGAACCGTAAAAGCCGGTTTGCCTCCATTTTGGGTTGTCGAATAGGAAATCGCAACGATGGCACCAGCATGCCCCCCGAGAGAGAGGATAGCTCGCACCGTGCTTTGAATGATTCTTTGTCTAGTAGTCATAAAAGCCTCCTTCACTGTAGGACTCCTTGCTGGTTGTAATCTGTACCGGGGATCTCGCAATAAAACTGTTCCGCTGCGCCTAAGTGATCTATGGAAATTAGCCCTTTAAAAATGTAATCGGCTTTCATATAGCCGTCAAGCATTTCTCAAAGAATAATAAGCGAGGAGTTCCAATCTCAGCCTAATACCTGAATTGAGCCCCTGCAGGGAGACGAAGCAAAGCTAATGTCGACTCGAATGAATTATTGGGCATAAAAAAGACTTTCTCTTTTTCACTTTATATCTGGTAGGGTTTATAAAAAAGTGTTCCCCCAAAGTTTTTGTTATTGTTTTTTCTGTACTAAAATTCAATAAAAACAAGCCGAGTTTTGGATAATCAAAAAACATTTCAAAAAATTTACCTGGATTGCACTCAAAGGTGGGATTGTATAGACCTGCAAAGGCAAAATGATGAATAACACCAGATTCTGGGATTCCCGGCAGAAGGTTTATCCAGGCATAGTCGTGGCGGGGCTGATTGGACAATCATGAAGTTATGAGGGGAAAGCCTATAATGGAATGTATCTTGTGCGAATTTATCATTTCATGGACGGCCCTACCTTTTTAGTTTATAATCGGCCATAAGAAAAAGGTTGCAGGTGCTGTAGATATCAGGCAGGCAATACAGAATTGATTAAGGGAGGAGGTAGTCATGTCGCAAAGGCCAGGTCTGAAATTTAGTGAGACTATGTGGGGCTATTTCGCCGAAGGGCTGGATGATTTTGAAGCGGGATATGAAAAAGGTGAGGAATCCAATAACCGGTTTCAGTTCTGGGTAACCATTGATATAGAAGATATGGAGGATTTCATAAAGATTTCCGGACGTAAGGCGAAGCTCACAGGGAAGATATCCAGTTCCCACTTCGGAAAGAATCTGGAGATAAGAAATGGTGAATTTAATCTCTTCCAGCCATCTCAAGCTACCGGGGAAAGACGCATGACCTATACATTCAACTTTACCGGGCGAGATGGCAGCGAATACTATCTGGACGGTCAAAAGATCATCTACCACGATAAGGGCAAGATTGACCTCATTGAGGATATAACCACCCTCTTCATTAAAATCTATCGAGTAATTGATGGTGACTTTACCCTCTTCGGCTCGGGTATCCTCAAATATCACCTCGCCGATCTTCCTTCTATGATTGCCTCTATGGAGGCTACCAATTGCAAGAACTTGATAGAGCGAATGAAAGTCAAGCTACAGTTTTTCTCCTTTGTCTATGGCGAGGTGCGTGATACCTATCTCTATGATATAAGCCCATTCTATTACACTGCCTATGAAAACCTGATCTTTTCCGGCCGTCTCTCCCATGATGGTGAATTAAAGGATTTCTTCTTCTTCTCGGGGATTCACGACAAGGACTTCCCCTGGGGGGATAAAGCTACCTTTTGGGATATAGCGCTCTTGATAAAGGAAGGGGATGGAACATTGAGGCGGTTTGCCTTAACGAACCATAGAATTGAAAATCTCCTCCTGGATGTCGTGAAGGGGATATACCGCTTTGAGGGAGAACTATTTGAAATTACCAAAGGGAATCGTGCCTCTTTCGGCCAGATGAGAAAATCTCCCCTCCCTGAACATCTCGAGAAACTGAATATCAAAATCGATTTGAAGTTCAATGCAAGCCCCTTTCCTCGGCAGGATATACCTTTCGGCTTGATATGCAATTACAAAAGGCATATCAAACGATCATTTATGGAGGATATCCATGAATGGCTCCCCCATTTCGATACCCTGGGAATGCACCTCACCCCACATAAAGTTTCCGTTGAGAAAGGGGAAATTACCCTGAAGAAAGGGCCGGATAGTACTACGTTCACGATAGAGAAAGATAAAGCTCTTGGGGAAGCTGAGATTTCCACTTTCCAAAATATCAGGTGGCCCACCCTCTACTATAACTACTTCTGCGCCGTTGACCCTGCTTCAGATGCCTTAAGGCTCCATGTCCGCACCGATGTGTTAAGAGAGGATCGTAAGGATCTTATTGTCGATACGATCGAGGAACAGTTGGGAAAGATTATCGATCAGGCTGCCTGGTTAGATTTGGAGATAAAGGGTGATAGCTTCCGTCTACTCCCAAGGGAGGAAGGGGATACCTTTCCACCCCCGGAGAAGGTTCTCTTAGAGATAAACAATGATCATTATCCCACGGCCGTGTTTCAACGGCGTATTGTCGAGCTGGGAAACACTGAGGGTAAAGGTAGGCTTGCCTTAGAGGAAAATATGGATGTCCTCAATCTGGGAAGTATCAATAGTGATCGTGAGGCTCTTGTTGCATCGGTTAAGGATTCCGATAAATTCAAGGCCTTAGATCAAATAATTGAAATGACAAGATTTTTTAATAAATTGGAGGCTATCAGAAAGGAAAGGGGGAAGAGCAAGGAAGACCTATCCATCATCATAAAGCCAAGTTTCATGTTTATGTATTCCTTGAAGGATCGCACTACGTTTACCGATCCTGAACTGGTTGAGCACCTGGTGAGTCGGATTTGGGAAAAAGGGTACCGCACTATCGCAGTAGCCGACGCCAGAAGTACCTTTGGCACGTTTTTTACCAACCGGGAGGTGAGTACCGTCGCACAATACATTGGATTAGACGGGGTCTGCCCCGGCGGGGAGAAATATCGGATCATCGATCTTTCCCTCGGTACTGAAGAATATGAATTTGCAGGTAGCTTGGGAAAACACCCGGTTAATACAGAATGGAAGAATGCCGACTTCAGGATTTCCTTTGCCAAGAATAAGACCCATGCCTATGCCTTTTATACCTTGACCATCAAGAATATCTATGGAGCCCTGCCAAAGGAGGACAAGTTTAAGGAATATCATACTGAACGCGATATCTTTTCAACCACCATAGAGTTCTTAAAACATTTCCCGGTTCATTTCGGGTTTATCGATGCCCATATCAGCGCTGATGGCCCTTTTGGCGTCTTCGCCGATAAAGATCCGAATTATACGGAAACGATTATGGGAGGGGATGATTTAGTCGCAGTAGATTGGATTGGATCAGCCAAGATGGGGCTCGATCCCATGGTGAGTGATTACATGAAGTTGGCGGTCGAGGAATTTGGAAAGCCGGAAATTCATATGCTGGGTGATCGAACCCTTCATCCCGATTGGGTTAATGTGCATGACATCGTTACGAAACTGGCATTTGGACTTGACCGCGAGTACTATTTCGGTAATTTCTTCTACTCGGTCTTTGCCACCATGGACCCTTATTTCGAGTATAAGGAAAAAAGTACCTTCCGTCGGATTATGAGGGTCCTGACCGATCCAATAAGGAGCCTGTTTTTCGAGAGGGTACGACAAGGCGTGGTCGATCCAGAGCTCAGTGCAAAACTCTATAAATTGTTTTCTGGAATCAGCTAGAGGATATTGCAGGAAAAAGGAAACTGAACAAACAAGAGGTGATCCATGTCACCGAGGGATGAAAAAAGGAGAATCGCCGTTATCTCCGATTCCCACTTGGGGGATCGTCGAAGCACGCTTAAGAACCATAATGTGGTTAAGAAGCTCATAAAAGAGCTCAACCAGGGCAAAAAAATTGATGAGCTCATCTTGCTCGGTGATATCTTAGATTTGGCCTTTTCACCTTTCCAGGATGTTATCCGCCAAGCACAGGAGTTTTTTGAACGCATAAGTAGTCTGGACATAAAGAAGATCATATATATCCCCGGGAACCATGACTATCATATATGGCTTTTACACATTGAAAAACGGGATGTTATTGAGCCTATCGGAAACGAGGATCTTCCTAAATTGCCCAACTATATCAGTCAATTCTCGGATAAAGAGTCTTTTTTCTCAGAGGTCCTGCCCGATGATCTGGAGGAGAAGTTTGTAATACGCTATCCCAACTATGAATTTGAGAATAACGGGATTAGGTACGTCTTCCACCATGGCCACCAACTATATGGTCCATGTGTTCTGTTTATGGGCCCAGGCGAAGCATTGCGCGAAGGGAAAAGCTTAAATGATCTCCTCATTGCAAACTCTCCCATCTTAGAACTCATCTACTACCATTTGGAACGCAGTAAGGAGATGAGGGACAAACTCTTTGCTGCCTGGGAAAAATATGGTTCTCCAGGGGCTTTTATCGTTATCATTAACGAGTTGTTAGATGCTCTGGCTCCAAAACTCGCGAGGTGGTTAATCAGCAAAATAGAAATACTATGGATGTGGGTGGTAACAAAAAAAGTGAAAAAGGATAGGGGAGTGGAAATCGATGAGATTGAACATGAGATAAGGGATTATTTGCAGGTGTCCGGTTGGCAATACCAAAAACCCCTGCGTTTTGTTTTCGGGCATAGCCACGTTCCCGGCCGCAAGGAGATTGCTGATAATCTGACCGTCGTTAATTGTGGAAGCTGGCTAAAAGAGGATAGCAATCACAATACCTACGTATTAATCGAGGATAATACGCTCACCTTGAGGAAGTTAGGGGAAAAAGACCCCATAGTGTAAACCCATCCATATCCGGCAGCGTTCAACAACACAAGCTCAATCATCCTCCCACATTATGGGAGCGGACGCTTCTTCCTCTGAGATCAAGCCGAAGTACCTACCCATCCAGTAAACAAAGAGGTAATCCTGGCCGGAATGCTCAACATCAATCCTTTCGGAGGTATCGGTCAGAGTGGCCTTTTTGAAGTAGTCAGCCTTCCAATAGTGACTATCTATGCGCTGATTGGGGATGGGCTGAACGCTGTGGGTATCTTCCAATTCCAGATTCGAGATGATTCGCTTATCATCCGGGAACATCCTCAGGGTCTCAAAAGCCTGCTCTCGCTCCTCCTCAGAGACCTTTGACAATACCGCTTGGATAAAGGTGATATAGCTCTTGCGGGAGTAACGGAGGAATTGCCACATCTTGCGCAGAGCATGCTCAACATCCCGCAGAACCTTTCGATCTTCCTTGTCCGAATTGAGGAAGAGGGTAAAGGCATTCGTATAGATAGCCATATCATCGCTGAAATGACCAAAGGCATTCTCACGCCCTATCCGGGCATACAAGTCCCCCAATCCACCCAGGGTAACTGCAATAACCTTACCTGCGCGAAATTGGAGTAGCCTCTCATACTCATTCGTACACTTCTCGTCACCTATAGCCTTACCAGCCCGAAGCATGGCCAGAAGCTGAAGGCCATCGAATCCATTATAAGACCAATCATTGAGCCTTCCGAACTCCGTCACCTTGCCGTTTACATCAATAATCCTATACTTATTATCAATAAGATAATGGGCAATTTCCACCAGAGTCCGACGTATTAGCGCGCTCGTCGCCGGATCCAGAGTGATAGCTCCACGGTTTTCTAATCCAACAACTGTAGCGAGCCCGAATACCGTTCCACGATATTGGTCCTTTGAGACACCGTTTCGAAACCAGAAACCATTTTCTCCCTTCTGCCAGAACTTGGTTGGCTCCTGTTCTTCCGTCGCCATCCACGGCAGAGGCTCGTCGCCCTCATACTTCAGATACGCACGGCCCAACAAGCCGGTTATGCCAGTTGCCAGAAAATTCGTCCGGAGACCTTCCACGGCTCTATGGAGTAAGGATTCACCCTCTGAAGATGGTTCATCCACAGCTAGCCTCATGGCAAGGGCAGCCATCCAGTGACCATGCCATGCAGGAAGATCAGCCCCATTATGAGACATCTGATAGTTGTCAGGATCGGAAAATGGCAAATAGGACTGATAGAGTAAATACCCTTGTTCATTAAGATGCCGCTCTCTAATGGCATCAAAGAGAACTGCCTCTTTTTCAGCGAGAGGTATGGTGGGAAGTTCGTAGATCGGATCAAGATCCGCTACGGGCGGAACCTTAATTTTGCAAAACCTTGGCTTCAGAGTCGCACAGCTCGCCAGAATCGTTAAACAAAACAATGCGCAAAGGAGTCTAACCTTCGCCTTTCGTCTATCCATAGGAAATACCTCCACATGATAGTGGTAGTGAGTGATGAGTGACAAGAACTCACTTTTATTAACGTACAGTATAGAGGGGGTGGGGTTGTGTTTCAAGAGAGTATAGATGAGGTTTCGTACTGGCAGAAGCAAAAAGACCTTCTGAGCCGAAGCCGAGATATCATCGGAAAAAGTATGCGCGGATCAAGATGTAGGCAATGAGTGCCAAAAGGATGAATATCCCGCTGCTTACCCATTTTAGGAACCCTCCCCAATAAAGGCTATGGAGATAATCCGACAATTTCTTAGAATCAACATCTGAAATACGGGCGAACCGCATCCTGGCGTGAACCCTATCCCTAAATTCTTCGATTGCGAGGACCATTCCCTTGCAGTGAATTCTCGTGCTATTTGCAAGAATGGCCAAATCCATGGATTCACCGACCCCTAAATCGAAATTAGCCTCCAGTTTCAATCCGCCTAGGCTGATATTGAGGGTCCGCATGATCATCTGTCTTCCGTAGCGGAAACAAATAACCCGGTTCCTTAGGGTAAACCGGGGAAATTTTCGCTTTTCCAGCATACCTCTATGTCCTCTTATGAGTCAGGTCTTGACGGCTTCGTAAAAAGTCCATCTGCCGTTCGACAGGCCGTTCGACAAGCTCACGGTCCTGAGCAAGGACGAAGGACTCACGGCCCTGAGCAGAGCCGAAGGGCGGCGTTGCGCTTCATCTTTTAGTCACTGCGGCGTACTGGTAAGTACGCCTCATTCCTAAAGATTCGCGCGCCTTGCATCTGGAGCTTTTTCCTGTGCCGTCTAATTTATTACTTTTTACGAGACCATCAGATATTAAGGTTGAATATTTGGCTACCCTTTGGGTTGTAAATCCCCTTTGGGTTGTAAATCACCTTTGCGTTGTAAATGACTTTGATCCGCTTTCGTTTCAAAACTGAGAAGATTCCCCGCTTCACGAAGTTTTCGTGTTGCCTCTTTAAGCAATTGATCTATCTGGGAAGTTATACTCTCCCGGATGGATTGAACTGAATCTATATCTTCGTTGAGATACCGGAGGTAGATTTCAGCTTCTTTTAGCCGTAATTTTATTTGTCTATTGTCATTCATGGAAATATCCAGGGGAGAATGATACCCTACCGTCCATCCTTTCTGGCTCAATCCTCTCATTACCCCTTTTACCACACGGTCAGCAAAAAGCAAGACTGAATTAATAGGTAGAAAAAACGGATGGAAAATACCAATTATTGGAAGGTGAAGCTCCCCGCCCACAGGGCGGGGCTTGCGGGGCACTTGCCGGCCAACAGGTGGGATCTGAGGTTTCCCTTTCTTTTCTCTAATCAGCAAGACTCAAGCGCTTGATTCAAGCTATTGCCATCTCGATATCCCATTACGAAGTTGCCTTATCCATGAGGTAGGCTTTGATGTCTTCATCCAGCCCGTCCCCCAAATCCTCCAGTTCGAGTCGCGGCAACCCGCCCCAGATTGTGGCGGCTCGTGAGATCACAGGGTCGGTGCACACGGATCGTATGGGTACAGTTTCATACGTCTCGGATTGTAAAAACTGAAGCACGCCCCATATGTATCCCACGAACAGACGGTTGAAAATGCCTGGAAAGGTGAGGTACGGGTCCCGATACCAGGCAAGCTGGGCACGGGGGGTTGCATATTCGCGGTTCCACAAGAGCCAGCCCAGGGCAACCATGTCGTGAGCGAGGAGAGAGGTGGAACCGAATACCAGGCCTGGATCGGGTTCGGCCGCAAAGCCCCAGTCTGGACCGAAGGTGGTCTGCACCTTGGTGGCTACGGTCAAGATGAGCCTGAGCTTCTGCTTCAGCACCTTGGCATCGTTGATCTCGGCGATCTTCTCGAAGAGGCTCTCCGCATTGCGGTGGAGCTCCAGGCGGCTATCGTCGCGCAACCAGCCCACTGCTGCCTTGAGCCCAAGGGTTGTTCCCGCCACAATGTGACGACTTACCCGGGGCAAAAGCACCACGTGGTCAACCATGTTCAGGATATTCGGGAACATCAGCTCGCCTCTCCAGTGGCTATCATGCTCTGTCCGATCGCCGAAATAGGAATCGTAGCCAGCCTCATCGAAGTAATGCACCTCAGCCCCGGACTCCAGGGCTGCCCGGTGTAACCCATTTATGGTCATTATCTTTCGGCTTGAGCTGCGCCTGCCTTTTTCGTCCTGGTATACGTGTTCCACGCCCGGTTTATCCCCCACGATCACCCGAGCCGCGCCTTTCTCCCGTAAAAGTCCTACCATTGCCCGAATAGAAAGCGGTGAGGTCGTGGCAGGGTATCGCTTGGCAGAATTGGAAGCTGGCTTGATAAAGACCGTATCACCCTGAGAGAGCCAGGAAAAATCCGTCGCCGCTTCGGCTACCTCTCGGACAGCGGCTACGACATTATCATCCTTCGCGCCCTGGGGAAGGGCTTTTAGCGTCAACCGCTCACTGGCATCTGAAAAGTGCGGCGTGGACCTCGAGGGTATTGCTCTTCCGCTCGACCGAAGGAGGGGGAATTGCATAAACAACAGCCCCATGGTTCTAAAAAACCCCCGGCGATCATGCATGATAAGAACTCCCTTTTGATAATCCCACACACATAGGCTATGATAGGGTTATATGTTAAGAACTGCTTCCCCTCAAGCGAGAAGCGTCGGCATATCGAACGGAGTCTGACTATTTGATGTAGTAGCCCGAGACCCTCCACTTTCCATCCGTATCCAGCATGGGCGTAATCGTCTCGACGGCGGATTTTTTGTTCTCAAAGGACGTGTCATATTGAATAACAACGTATTCCCCATCGGGAGCACCGGGCAGAGTCGTTGTATATTCCTTGGCTTTCAGTTCCCTTGACACAACCTTGCCCAGAGGTCCCCTGAATGCCGCTAATGATCTCTGCCACTGCTCCATGGTCACTGCACGCTTAAAATACTCCGCGGCTTCTTCCCAACTCCCGGAGTAATTTCCTTCATCAACCAAGACTAACCACGCTTGAGATGCCGCTACAGCGGCCTCTTCTGCAGACTGATCCGCTTGGATTGCTGAGGAAAATGAGAGCACAGAGACCAGCACAATAATGAATCCCCATTTTCTTCGGTTCATCCAAACCTCCCCTCGTTCTGTAGCTTATATTCAATTGAAACAGAGCTTGGACCATAGTCGTCATTCCATTACATTTCCCTATCACTATGGTAACAGATCGCAAAAATAGAAGGAATCCCTTAAGACTATTTCGCCGATAGTAAATATGATTTCCCTCTTAAAATTTGGTCCACCAAAAACGAAAGAATGAAGTTCTCCATTTTCCCCACATGGGTCAATATGGGGAGGGAGTTGACGAATAAACTCACGGTTAATCTCTCTCCCGACGAAGGATGAATCGAGGACTTTCGAATCAACGCATGTTACGATTGCCTTGAATCCTGCATCAATAAATGTCCTGATCAACTCCCGGGTATCCCACTTCCAGATTGGGAAAATCCCTTTCATTCCTATCTTAGCGAGATTTTCCTCCCGATACTTTCGTAAATCCTCCAGGAAGACATCACCAAAGGCCACAGAGCGTATATTCTCATCCTTATATGGGGTGAGCACCTCTTTCATGATCGACTCATACACCTCGTTCGAAGTATCTTGGGGAATCACTATCTCATGCAGACGTAAACCTAAGGATTCTGCCTGTCGTTCAAGGAGTTCTTTCCGAACACCGTGCATACTGACTCTGCCGTAACCATCAGTAACGGTAGTCAAGAGAGCAGCGATTTCATAGCCCTTCGTTTTCTGAATCTCATAGAGGGCCATTATGCTATCTTTCCCGCCGCTACACGATAGGAG